>ERZ808040.2431-NODE-2431-length-10399-cov-3.809533_pt1 | contig 10399 bp, 8 predicted proteins | sample MGYA00380191_ERZ808040 | MGnify/ENA primary metagenome ERZ808040 (study PRJEB31490, sample SAMN06133395) | mouse gut metagenome | isolation source: J6 | host: mice | place: China: Chengdu | collected 2015-05 ... | reverse complement strand
ATTCAGATGATTGGTTAGATAGCAATTCATATAAAAAATTAATAAATAAAATAAAAATGTTTTGCAAAAAGGAGAATAGTTTAGAAAAAAGAAGGTTCCCTGATTTATTTGTATGTAATTATATTTATGACCATCTTATGGAAGGTGTCCAAAAACCAATGAATTATAGGAATGTTTTCCCAGTAGAGAGGATATGTGGATGGAAAAATATAGGGAGGTTTCGGGTATCGCAGTATTTAATTATGCACGCTTTGGTTTTTAGGACAAAAATTTTACAAAAAGCTGGGATAAAATTGCCAGAGCATATGTTTTATGTAGATAATTTATTTGCCAACCAGCCTTTGCCTTATGTAAAGTATATTTATTATATGGATATTGGCCTATACCATTATTTTTTAGGAAGGGAGGATCAGTCTGTAAATGAAAAAATGCTGATAAAGCGGATTGACCAGCAGATCTATGTAACGAAATTAGTAATACAATCTTTTAATTATAAAAAAATAAAAAAGCAATACCCGAAATTAGAAAAATATTTGTGTAGGAATGGATCAATTATGTTAGCGATTTCTTCTATCCATTTGTTATTAATGCAAACGAAAGAGGCGAAACAGAAACGGCGTGCATTATGGAAAGAAATAAAGGAATATGATAGAGGATTATATTATCGTTTTAGATACCAGACGATAAGTGGTTTTACGTATTTGCCAGGGAGCATAGGGGATTATCTGACACTATGGGGATATAAAGCTGCTAGGAAAATAGTAAAATTTCAATAAAAGGAGAAGAAAAAGATGGGTTATATTTATATAGCGTTTGTAGATACCCCCGGTATTTTTGCAAGTATTATACGGAATGTATTAAAACAAAGGTATATCCATGTGGCAATTGGCATGGATGAAAGAATGGAAGAAGCATATAGTATTGGAAGGAGGAACCCAGCAATCCCATTTTTTGCTGGGTTTGTAAAAGAAGATAAACGCAAAATCTTAAAAAAATATCCATATGCAGGTTATATGGTATGCCGTATTTCTTGCAGCATAGAACAGAAAGAATATATAAAGGCAGTTTTACATAGGGACTTCCAGAATAGATACCAGTACCATTATACAATAGCAGGGCTGCCTCTTATTTTATTCCAACTGCCATTTAAGCAGAAGTATTACCATACTTGTTCTTCTTATTTAGCAAAACTTTTGGAAGAGGCAGGAATTTGCAAGTGGAAGAAACATACATCAATTGTTACGCCAAAAGATTTTTATAAAGATTTGGAAAAGGAAGTAATCTTTGAAGGGCCGTTATATTATTTAGTAAATCAAAAGGAGAAAATACATAGGACAGAATATAGTCCTTTGTGGTAAAATTATGGTAAGTAAAAATAAAAAAAGGATTCAGGTGCTTTTATTTGTAGTGATTATGGGATTTACTTTTTATGCGGTATTCCATAAACAGGATTTGCCTACAATATGGGATTCTATCTGCAAGATGTCATGCGCTAGTATTTTAGGCGCAATGGCATTAAGTATATTTTTTGCTAGTGCAGAAGGAATAATGATGTGGTATTTATTGCGTTCTATGGGAAATAAATGCAGGCTGCGCCAGTGCCTTAGATATTCTTGGGTGGGGTTTTTCTATTCAGGGATTACGCCATCTGCCACTGGCGGCCAGCCAATGCAGTTATATTATATGAATAAAGACGGATGGAAAGCTTCAGAATCTACAGTTATTTTAATGACAATGGCACTTGCCTATAAATTAGTATTGGTTTTGGTTGGTACAACTATGCTTATAGTATGGCACCAGCCTTTAAAAAGTTATATGGGAAATACAATTTTATTATATTTTCTTGGAATTGTCTTGAATTTAGGAGTAATATTGGTTATTATAGGGGCAATGGCATTTCCAAATATACTAATACAAGTGGCAGGCTGGTTTGAGATCCTGCTAGTACAAGTTCGTATCTGGAAACCCAAGGAAGATAGAAGGGAAAAAGTAAAAGAATTTGTAGGGCAGTATCAGCAGGCAGTTGGGTTTATGGCAGGGCACAAAAGTAGGGTATTAGTGGTAATGCTGATTACAGCATTGCAACGTTTTAGTATGTTTTTACTTACCTATGTGATATATAAGGGTTTTTACTTAGCGGGGGAAAGTGTATGGAAGATAATGGAGCTACAAGCTGCCGTTACTATTTCAGTGGATATGTTGCCAGTCCCAGGGGCACAAGGTATTACAGAGATTGTTTACCAGGCAGTATTTGGTAATATTTTTACAGAAGAATATTTAGTCCCTTCTATGTTAGTAAGCCGTGGAGTAAATTTTTATTTTCTTTTAGTATTTTGTGGCGTAGTGGCAGCTTTAGCTGCAATAAAGGTGAAAAAACATGGAAATTAAAAAGATTCGTCTTGGGGGCGTGCTCCTTCCCTCTAATGTGTTGATGGCCCCATTGGCTGGATATACTTGTTACCCATTCCGTATGTTGGCATATGAGATGGGGGCAGGATTATGTTTTACGGAAATGGTAAGTGCCAATGCGTTAAAATATAAGGACAAGGCTACCCGGCGGCTTTTGTTTACAACAGAAAAAGAGCCAATAAAAGCTGTCCAGCTTCTTGGGGGAATCCCTACAGTAATGGAGCAAATGGCAAGGAGCGAATGGCTAGGAGAATTTGATATTATTGATATTAATATGGGCTGCCCGGTGCCAAATGTATTTAAGAGTGGCGAGGGGAGCGCGGTAATGTTAGATTGGAAAAGGGCTTCTGCCATTATTTATGGCTGTAAAAAAAGTGGTAAGCCTGTAACAGTAAAATGCCGTACAGGGATCCGTGAAGATCAGATGTTTACAGCAGAATTTGCCCGTATGTGTGAGGCTTCCGGGGCAGATATGCTTACGATCCATGGCAGGAGCCGGAGTATGATGTATGATGGGAAGCCTTACTTAAATGAGATTGAACAAGCGAAATCAGCGGTATCTATACCAGTTATTGCAAATGGCGGGATATATTCGATAGAAGATGCAAATAGGGTAATGGACTGTACAGGGGCAGATGGGGTTATGCTGGCACGGTATGGGTTAGAAAATCCATTTATTTTTAGCGAATTAACAGGGCTTTCTTGTAAAAAGACACCTTGCCAGGTATTAAAGGGACAGATAGAAATAGTTAGGCAATATTATAATGAGACATTTACATTAAATTATATAAAGAAAATTGTCTCTTATATGATGAAGAAGCGGAAAGGGACAAAAAAGTATAAAGAACGCCTTTATAGAAGTGGCAGTTTGGCAGAACTTCAGGAAGTGGTAGAGATGATTTTTCAGGAATGAGGATAGAGTATGGAAGGATATTATCATATAAAAAATGGAGTTTTAGAAACATATACAGGAAGAGAAGAGGTTGCTGTTGTCCCAGAGGTCCATACAATTGGAGAAGGTGCATTTAAGGGCTGCGTCTCTTTAAAGAAAATTGTACTTCCTGTAAGCTTAGTATCTATCCAAGATGGTGCATTTAAGGGTTGCCGGAACTTAGAAGAAGCAGAAATACCACAAGGAGTAACTTATATTGGAAATTATGCGTTCCATCGCTGCCATGCCCTTAGGAAAGTTGTTTTGCCACTTTCCGTAGAAAAATTAGGGGATTGTGTATTTTTATATTGTGACAGCCTGACAGAAGTCCAAATGCCAGGGGTAAAACAGTTAGGGAAACAAGTATTTGTCAATGATATTTTACTAGAGAGGCTGGAAATATCAAAGCAATTAGAGGGTTCTTGTATTTGTGATGTATTTAATGGATGTGGGAGAATAAAAGAAATTTCTTTTGCGGACGGGGAATGTGTGCAAATACCAAATGTTGTGGAGGCAATGGCAAGCAAGATGCAGTTGCCAGAGTTAGCGTATCTTATTGTAAAAGATGTTTTAAGGATGATGGAGCTAGATGGCAGATGCTTATTGCGTTTTTTAACAAATTTAAAGCATGTGGAAATTCCAGAAGGAGTGGAAAGCCTTGCAAAAAGTTGTTTTTTTGATAAACGTGGTATTTTGTCTGTAACATTCCCCGCATCTTTACAATTTATTGGAAACAGGGCATTTCGGAATTGTATTAATTTGGAAAGGGTTAGGTTTCAAGGGACAGGGATACAGATTGAAAAAGATGCTTTTAAAAATTGTACTTCTTTAAAAACAATAGAGGATTTTAATGGAAAAGAATATATTTTTACAGGGATAACTGGCCTTGTGGGGGCAGATATCCCAGAGATAGTGCAGGTAATTTATAAGCAAGTGATGGGGAATTTTAGGATTAGTGGCACGATTTTGTTAAAATATCTTGGGGAAGAGCCTAGGGTAGTAGTCCCAGAGGGGATTACAAGGATTGCAGGAGAGGCATTTGCAGGGAATGAGGCGGTTGACCGGGTAATTTTGCCAGAAAGCATAGAGGAAATTGGGAAAGGGGCGTTCCGGGGCTGCCTTCTACTCCAGACAATTTCTTTTCCAGAAAGGCTTTGGAAAATAGAAGCAGGGGCATTTGAAAATTGTGTAAAATTAATCCGTGTGAAACTGCCTTTAAAAATAAGCAGGATAGAGGCAAGGACATTCCGGCATTGTGTGGCCCTTAAGGAAGTAAACTTTCCAGAGAGATTAAGGGAAATAGAAGAAAGTGCATTTTATGGCTGCCTTTCCATTAAAAAGCTACAATTTCCAGAATCTTTAAAGACAATAGGGGAATTGGCATTTTATCAGTGCAGCGGCTTAAAAGAAATACAGCTTAAAGAAACAATAGAATCTGTAGGAAGCCTAGCGTTTGCAAAAAGCGGCGTAAGGAGGGCGTGGGTTTTTGGCAGTGGTAAAAAATATGGCACAGACATTTTTGGTGAATGTAAAAAATTAAATTGTCTGGTATTAGAAGAAGGGGTAAAGCATATTCCAGATAAGCTGGCATATGGCTGTACTGCTTTGGAGAAAGTGATATTGCCTGGCAGCTTGGAATCAGCAGGCATTTGTGCATGGGAAGGGACTAAGTTTTTAAAAGATTGGATAGAAAAAGGAGAGGCAAGCCCTATCCTATGGGATGGGCAAAACCTAGAAGGGGAAGTCCAGATCCCAAAAAAGGTTCGGATTATAGCAGGTGGGGCTTTTTATGGAAATACAAAGATAACAAAAGTGGTTTTACCGGAGAATATTGGTTTTATTGGGAAAGCTGCATGGAAAGGCTGCCGCAGCCTTATACAGGTGGAGTGGCCTTCTAAAATAACAGAAATAGAGCCAGAAGTTTTTTCTGGATGTATAGAACTTACAAAAGTTTTGGATAAAGAGGGACAAATCCCTAGTTGGCGGGTAATTGGCGACAGGGCATTTTATCAGTGTAGGAAGTTACAAGAAATTTGCTTAGGACAAATAGAACAAGTAGGAAAGGAAGCGCTGGCAGGTTGTAGCAGCCTTAAGATAGGTAGAATAAAGAAAGGGTTTTTTTCAAAGGAAGGGGCCTTTGAAGGGACAGGCTTTTTACAAAACAGTGGAAATGGCTGCCTTGTTTTGGGCGATATAGTAGTTTCTGGCGTAGGCTGTGCAGATGAGGTTTACCTGCCAGAAGAAATAACAGGGATTGCTCCTTTTGCTTTTTCAGGGAATCGTAGCTTAACAAGGATTATACTGCCAAAAGGGCTAAAATGGATAGGAGAAGGGGCTTTTTTTGGATGTAGTGCTTTAACAGAAGTAGAATTTCCAGAAAGACTTGCCTTTATAGGGGAACGGGCTTTTGAAAAATGTAGTTCTCTTCGGTTTGTAAGTACAGAGGCAGAATATATAGGAAAAAAAGCGTTTGCTTTTTGTAGTAATATGGAAAAAGTAGAATTGCCAATGGTAGGTGTACTTACAGAAGGTATTTTTGAAAGCTGTGGCGCATTAAAAGGTTGTGTCTGCAAAAGGGTAGAGGCAATAGGGGAAAGAAGTTTTCGGGGCTGTATAAAATTGGAAGAATTTGATTTTTGCAATATCCGGCAGATAGGGGCATATGCGTTTGAGGGCTGTGACAGTTTAAAGCGTGTTGTATTTCAGTATTATGTTTTTATAGAAGAATATGCGTTCCGGGACTGTGGCTGTTTAGAGGAACTATATTTTTTCGATCAGGCAGATGTAATATTACAAGAATATGCGTTTTCTGGCTGTACTGCTTTATGTAATATAAATTATCAAGGCAAGAGATGGGAGTTTTGTAGATATCAGGATATTTTTTTGGAGAATTTGCCAGAAACAGTAAGAAGGGTTTATTGTAGCGCGTTTAGCTGCTTTGGGATAGAGGAAGAAAGGCTTTGTAGCTACCAGGGGGCAGGGCATAAGATAAAAATCCCACAGGGAATAAAACAGATAGAAACAGAGGTATTTCGGAATGTAACTATGCTAAAAGAGATAGAAATACCAGAAAGTGTAGAATATATAGGGGCAAGGACATTCCATGGGACGGCATGGATGGAACAGCAACAGAAAAAGTCCCCTATGGTAATAAAAAATAATATGTTATTAGATGCGTCTTTATGTGTAGGGGAAGTAATCGTGCCAAGGCAAGTACATATGGTATGCGGATGGGCATTTGCAAATGGCATGGGGATAGAACGGATTTGCTTTACATCACAAGCCCGCGTGGAAGAATATGCGTTTCGGAATTGTATTTTTTTGCGTGAAGTAGTTTTACCAGATGGCAGCAGGATTACTTTTAAGGGGATTAAAGATCGGGAAAGGGAATTGCCTCCTTTAGCAAAGCAGGCAGTTATGGATAGTTTCCACTGTTTTAAGACAGAGGAAAATGGTGTGTTAGTAGAGTGCACTGGGAATATTTCTAAGTTGCTTTTGGCGGATGGGATTACGGCAGTTGGAGAAGGTGCTTTCCAAGATGGGAATTTATTAACAGAGGTTATTTTTCCTGAAACAGTAAGGAAAATAGAAAGATGCGCATTTTCTGGCTGCAAATGGCTAAGGGAAGTTTTACAGGCAGGGAGTGTAGAGGAAATTGGGGAAATGGCATTTTTTAATTGTGGGGCATTAAAACATATTGAGTTATCAGAAAAATGCCAGAAAATAGGGAAAAGGGCTTTTGAAAATTGCACTTCTTTAGAAGAAATCCAGATTCCAGAGGGAGTAGAGGAGATTCCAGACAAGGTATTTTATCGTTGCCATAGTTTAAAACAAGTGCAGTTCCCATCTACATTAAAAAAAATAGGGAAAGAAGCGTTTGCCTTTTGTAAAAATCTGCAAAAGCCGTGTCTGCCGGAGAATATTTTGGTAGGAGAACGGGCTTTTTATGGGGAGAATTGAAATGCGTTACCGGAAATTAGGGGATACGGGCCTTATGGTATCAGAAATAGGGTTTGGGACAATTCCCATTTTACAGGGCAATATCCCGGTGCTGCCGGATTATTTTAATTTGGATACAGAGGCAGCAGTCGCTGTAATGAAGGAAGCCCATTTATTGGGCTGTAATTTATATGATACAGCGATTGTGCCAGAATATGGGGATGCTGAAGTAAAGCTTGGGATATTTGCAGGGCAAATAGGGAGAGAACGGATTATTATTTCGGATAAGGCACGTTTTTATAATGGGAATGAAATGTACCAGGCAGTACTTACTTCTTGTGAAAATTTAGGGACTGCCCCAGATATTTATTTTGTCCACCAGGTCGATGAAAAGCATGTGGATGAAGTTTTTAAAAAAGGAGGGGCATTAGATGCCCTTACGGAATTAAAGACCGAAGGGAAAATACATTTTACAGGGGTTGCTTCCCATTATTATAATATTCTTTTGCGTGGGGCAAAAGATAAACGGGTTGATGTGTTACAGGGGAGTGGGAATCTTTTAGAAAGGGGAATGTTAGAGCGTGCTAAAGAGGAAGCGTGTTTTCGTAACAAGGGGTTTTTAGTAAATAAAGTTTATGCAGCTGGGCTTCTTCCTTCTTTCTTTCCAATCCCTTTATTAATCCAAACAGTTTTATCTTATCCAATATCTAGTGCTTTAATTGGGATTGGCAGTATAGGGCAGGCAAAAGTGGCGATGGGGAAGAGGGAAACCGAAGAAAGGCTATTATCATTTGATGAGGTCTTATCTATTTTAGAAAAAAGGTATTATCCTATCCCATGTGACCGGTGCCAGAGGTGCGAGTGCCCATATGGCACAGAAATCCATACATTGTTCCGGCAGTACCAATATTATTATCTGGGAAAAGACTATTGGGCACTAAATAAGCTTGGCATGGGGATACTAGAAAGTGCTGCGTATTGCCATAACTGCGTAGAAATGCCTTGCCTAGATATGTGCCCAAGGAAAATACGGATTCCAGATGAAATACAAAAGGTGAAAAACTTATATACGATATTCTTTTGCGGATATGTTTGATTGTTTCGCTTTTTCTAAAAGGAATTTATAGCGCATTTGTATTGCTTGCAATTCATAGATGTAACAGTCGATTAAATCAGGCTCGACTACATTTTCAAAGTTTGATTGGGCAGAATCCAATGCCCACTTGGTTTTTTCCAATTCACTTAACAAATGACATTCATCATAAGCCAGTGCAATGGTTTTCCGCTTCATAGAACCACCTCCTGTTAGCAGTATAGTCCTAAAATTGGAAAATTATACATACAATGGAAATAAAAAGAAACTGTGGAGGGATTATGGAGAACCAGATATTAATAGGGATTATGGCATTGAGTGTGGTTATTTTTGTAGTGGCAACGATTTGTTACCATCCAGAAGTATTTAAGAAGCTGTTGTATAGGCTAGGGTTTGGAATGGCAGGGGTATTAGGGGCAAACCAATGTTTATCATTACTTGGGCTTGGGATATATGTAGGGTTAAACCCATTGTCAATGTTAATTCTTTTAGTAATGGGCGGGCCAGGGTTATTGCTTTTATATGGAGTAGAGGCATATTGTAAAATATTTCCTTAATAGGGGGTGGCGAAGAAAAACTTTATCATTGTGGAAAAATGTGCTATAATAAGGAAGTTAGTTTAATATAAGGGATATTTTGGATTGGAGAATAGAATGAAACTGGGAAGAAATGAGCCATGTTGGTGTAAAAGCGGCAAGAAATATAAGGCTTGCCATTTGGCATTTGACGAGAGGCTTGATAGGCTTGCATTGGAAGGGAAACTAATCCCAACTCATGAAATGATAAAGAACCAAGAGCAGATTGCAGGAATTAAGGAAGCTAGTAAGCTGAATACAGAAATATTGGATATGGTATCAGAGCATGTAAAAGAAGGGATTTCCACAGGGGAATTAAACCGCCTTGTACATGAATATACATTGGCACATGGGGCAGTCCCAGCGCCGCTTGGGTATGAAAATTTTCCAAAAAGCATTTGTACTTCAATAGATGATGTAGTATGCCATGGGATTCCTGATAATAAAAGGATTTTGCAGTCTGGGGATATTATTAATATTGATGTAACTACTATTTTAAATGGATATTATGGAGATGCCTCCCGTATGTACTGTATTGGTGAAGTAACAGCAGAAAAAAGGCGTTTGGTGCAAGTTGCAAAAGAGTGCCTAGATTTAGGGTTAGCTGCTGTAAAACCGTGGGGATACCTGGGGGATGTAGGATATGCAATTAATAGCCATGCCAAAAAGAATGGATATTCAATTGTAGAGGATATTGGCGGGCATGGCGTGGGGCTAGAATTCCATGAAGATCCTTGGGTAAGCCATATTGGGCAGCCGGGGACAGATATAGTATTGGCCCCTGGCATGATATTTACCATAGAGCCTATGGTAAATATGGGAGATGCAGAAGTGTGGATTGACGAAGAGGATGGCTGGACTGTTTATACGGAAGATGGAGAACCTTCTGCACAGTGGGAGTATACGGTACTGGTAACAGAGCAAGGTGCCGAGGTGTTGACAAGATAGGAATGGGAGGATTATAGAATGGATAAAAAGCCAAATGTAGTTGTATTTTTTACCGATCAGCAGCGTTTTGACACTACAGGGGTACATGGGAACCCATGTGGGCTTACGCCAAATTTTGACCGTGTAGCAATGGAGGGCACACATGCAAAACTTGCATTTACGCCCCAGCCGGTTTGCGGGCCTGCAAGGGGAGTATTGCAGACTGGGAAGTATGCAACTTGTGTTGGGACTTATCGCAATGCTGTAGTGCTCCCAAAAGAACATAAAACAATGGCACATTATTTTAATGAAGCAGGTTATTATACTGGTTATATAGGAAAGTGGCATCTTGGTTCTACAAGGCATGCTGTCCCAGAGCAGGAGCGTGGGGAATACCAGTATTGGTTAGGGGCAAACGCTTTAGAAGCAACTTCCCAGGCATATGATACATTAGTTTATGATAACGAGGACAAGCCAGTACATTTGCCAGGATATCGTGTCGATGCCTTAACCGATGCAGCAATC
>ERZ808040.2430-NODE-2430-length-10399-cov-4.458535_pt1 | contig 10399 bp, 16 predicted proteins | sample MGYA00380191_ERZ808040 | MGnify/ENA primary metagenome ERZ808040 (study PRJEB31490, sample SAMN06133395) | mouse gut metagenome | isolation source: J6 | host: mice | place: China: Chengdu | collected 2015-05 ... | reverse complement strand
GTTATGCAGCATCCTGCTCACCTCGCTGCTATTTTACCACTTTGTTCGCTTTATTGCTATTTCGGAGAATTGCTCTAAGCTTGAAAGTATGCGCCCATCCCGTATTGTGCTGCTGGCCCGTATGCCGGACGGGACAGAGAGGGAGATGAGCGCCCCGGAGTATGTTGAGGCCGTAAGGGATGGAGCGGACTTCATCCGGGTGCTGCGGGGGAACGACTTGAAGGATGTACACCTGATATTAAGCACATTCCAATCTGTAATCGAATGAGAAAGGAAACATTTCATGAAAAACAGCGAAAAGTATTTTAATTGTGCGCGCGGATTCGTCGAGGACATGCAGGAGGTCACCACTACTTATGATCGCGCCGTCAAGCGGCTGGAGCCGTTTAAGGGCAGCGCCGGTTACACGACGGAGGTGCGAAAAGCCCAGACTGACCGGGACGCCGCCGTTCAGCGGCTGCGGGAAACCTACCTGAAACAGTTCCGGGATGCAACGGCACAGATGCGGAGGGCCATCGACCACCGTCCCCTTACCCCTCCCACGCCGGAGCAAGCGGCCCTGCTGAGCGTCTTGCAGATGCGGGAGTCCATCGATGCGGACGAGCTGGCCCGGGCGGCACAGCAGATGGAGGGGTGCCCTACAGCACTGTCCGTTTTGGATGACCTCGCCAGGAAGCACAAAATCCCCGGGAAGTTCAACCGGGGACTGTCCGCAAGCGACCTCCATAAGAAAGTGGACATTTTGGAGCAAGCGGCGCTTTCTCTCATTCAGGAGGGGGCCGGAGCCGCTTCCCGGCCTATGCCGAAAGATGTCGTTTCGTGCCTCGACCGATACGGGAGCTTCAACCGGGTGCGCAAGCCGGGCCTCCCCGCATGGGCGGAAATGACAAGCGAAAACTTGGTGGCGGACGTGGAGACCATCAAAGAATTCTGCCGCGCTGTGGACGGCTGAACGAAAAGAGCCGGGGCGATAAACCCCCGGCTCTTTTGCTGGGAGGACTCTCCATTTTTGGAGGCTCCTAAAATTTTGGGAGGTCGGTCCAGATTTGGACTCTCCCCAATGCTCTTTGATAACTTTGGCCCGGCGGATAGTGTTGCTGGAGATTCCGGCGATTTGGGCGAGAGATTCCGCCGTCTCGCCTTTTTCTATGCGCCGTTCCTGAGAATTCTCGGTAACGGTTTGATTCTGATTTTGCTTTAGCCCAGAAAGCTGCCTTTCCTTTGCCTTTGCCGCAATCAGCGGCTCCAATTTGAGGAGAGCGCCAACCAGCCCACAGCTCAGATTTGAGCCGGTCCTAATGCCTCCGCCCCTACCCCCGGATTTTCGGGGCAAGGTGCCCTTGTCAAACTTTTAACACTCGCGCCGTAGAAAGGCCGCAGGGACGCGCCTACTCGAAAGAGTATATTTAACTACCCGTGCGCCAAAGTGCTGCGCAGGGGGCCTTAAAACGCGAAACAAGGGCCGGGGAATCACCCCGGCCCTCTCCTAATCATCGAATTTTGGGACAATCTTGTAAAGCCCTGCCAACACCAACGCCCCCACCGTCCAGCCAATGCCCCACACTCCAACCATGTGCACTATGGTCACCAGCACCGCGCCGCCGATAGTGGCCCCGGCCAGCTTGCAAACAGCCTGGAAATGGTCCTCCGGCATGGGTTTGCGCTCGAGATCAAAGACGGTGCTCTTATGCTCGAAGTGAATCTTCATCCCTGCGCCCCCCTGCCGTGTACCCCATCCTTGCCAATTCGGCAAAAAACTGCTCCCGCTGCTCTACGGTCATCGCCGTGATTACGTCCAACAAACGGGCTTTCAATTCATCCTTGCTGAGCTGGTCATAGCTTTTATCGTTCATGCTGTCACCTCATCCTCTTGTCCGGCTGGTTCTTCTTTGTGCAGCCACACCCGGCGGATATGCTCTATGGCTTCTTCGTACAGATCCGCGTATTCAGGATGTTTCCCTTGAAGCACTCTCAACTGTTTGATAGCCCTTTTGAAGTCGGAGCGGATGTACCCCTCCACCATGTCGAGGCCGTCTTTCTCGCTTCCGCTGCACATAATAGCGACTGTCACAATTTTTTCGGCGGTATCCGCTTTGTGAAACCGATTCAAAAATTTGCGCTCTTCTTCGGTCAGCTCAATGTCGCGCACTCTTGACTGCGCGTCCACCAAAGCAAACGCAAAGGAATCAAGCCTACGCCTGTTTTCCGGGGTCAGTCTGTTGTATTTACTGAGGACGCAGTCGCAGACCTCACCGGGGCCCAGGTGTGCCCCGCAATACTGGCAAATGTTATTTTCCATGTTTTCTCCTTGATTTCTGGAGGGGGCCGGGTGTATACTGTACTCGACCCCCTCGTGGGTTGTGGGCTTCTATCCTGTCAGCTGTGGCGGCGGTACAGGATAGGGGCCTTTCTCATTTCAGGCACTGCTCCAGGGTGAAAATCGCCCAGCGCAGGGTGGCGGCGGTGTCGGAATCCAGGCCGTCTCCGAATCTCAGGAGCTCATACAGCCGGTCCAGCCGCTTTTCCTCAAGGTCGCTCATGCCACGCAGAACCGGCGCGTGATGCTGGTCTTGGTGAACCGCTGGGCCACCTCCGGCAGGGCCTTGCGCAGGGCGGCGGTGTCCAACCGGCTGGACTTCACCGGCCTCCACGTCACCATGTACTCCCCGGCGAACAGCTCCTCGCTGTCCCCCATGTGGGCCTTGAGCTGGTCCTTGATGGCCTCCGCCTCCTGCTCCGCCTCAGCGATCAGGTTCTGGAGCTGGCGCAGCTCCCGGCACTTGCTTTCGAGCTCAGTCGCGCTCATTGTGTGTACCTCCTGTTTTAGTTTTGAAGGGGGCACCGGCGGCGGTGGGCTTTGTGGGAGAATCCTCATAGGGGCTTGCCAGATCCCGCTCCGCTCTTCCTGGCCATCTTTTTTCGGCTTTCGCCTACTCATTGGAACCTTTGCCGGTGCTGTTCCCTCCTGACATGATTATAATACCATGATTGCGCAATCATATCAATAGGCAAACTAGACAATGTTGCGCAATCATATTTGTATATTTTTGTACTTGCGCAATCATAGACAACGTGGTATAATATGACCATACTGGGAGGGCAGGCCGGAGTTTCCGGCGCTCCCGACCAAAGGAGGGAAAGTGATGGGAAAGGCAAGCACCAGAGCGCATAATAAGTATATCGCCAAAGCCTATGACCGCATAAACCTAACCGTCCCCAAAGGGAAAAAGGACACCATCCAGGCCCACGCCGAATCCCAGGGCGAAAGCGTCAACGGCTTTATCAACCGCGCCATAGACGACCAAATATCCCAGGACCGCCTCAGAGGCCACTCAGAGGCCCTACAAGGCCCGTCTGGGGGCTTGGTGGTATCCTTCTTACCCTCTGAGACTTACAAATGCGCTGTAGATGCATCTGAGGCCGCAGGAGAGGGGCTGCCTGATTTCGTGGCCCGTGCGGTGACCATTCAGGCAAAGAGGGACGAGGCGGCGCGAAAGCTGGGGGGAGGCAAATGATAGACATCGAACAGTTAAGGGCGTTGAACAGGCCGGAGCAAATAGCTATTACTGAACACGCCCGCCGCCGGTTGGTGGAGCGTGGTATATCCGTCAATGACATCATCCGATGTATCGACACCGGGGAGATCATCACACAATATGAGGATGATAAGCCATTCCCCAGCTGTTTGATTTTGGGCGCGGCTATTGACAGGGAACATATCCACGTCGTAGTAAGCCATGACAGCGACTGGATTTATCTCATTACGGCCTATCGCCCGGACCCCGGCGTATGGGAGCCGGATTTCAAAACCAGGAAGGAGCGTTGATTTATGAAATGCCAGGTATGCGGCGCGGCCACAGAAAAGGGATTGACTACCAGCGTGACGGATTTAGGCGGGTGTCTTATCATCGTCAGGAACGTGCCTTGTTACAAATGCAGCGAGTGCAATGAGATCATCTATACCGCTGATGTGGTCCAGCATCTGGAAACGATTATTGAGGCCGCGAAGAAGCTGATGCAGGAGGTTTCGATCATCGACTACTCACAGGCGGCGTAAACGACAACAGGGCCGGGGAGCAATTTCCCCGGCCCTTTCCCTCTACCCTTTTTGACCCTTTAAAATACCCTTTAGCGCATTGACAACGTTTTACGACATTTGCCCTTATCCCCTTAAACCCATTGAATTCTAATAGGGTTTTGACGGCATTTTACAGCAGTTTTTCGGGGGTGGGAAACCGATAGTTGCCCCATATTTGGTGGACGCAACCGGGCCTTTTTGGTAGGATGGCTCCATCGAAAGGAGGCGACATCATGGCAGCTGGTTTATTTGCAGTCATTCTCGGACTGCCTTTTGGCATCGCACTTTGGGCTGGTTTTCTCTATTTGATATTCCGGCTCATCTGTGCTTTGAGCGAAAGGAGGTAATGTCATGGTAAGAGCACCCATCGTAGCCATCCCCGTACTGCTGGCTTTCATCGCGCTTTGGGCCCTTTTCATCTATGTGATCGTGCTGATCGTCCGGGCCCTGCGGAAATATCTCCGCTCCAACGCGGGCGGCGGGAACCCGCCCGAGCAGGCCAGAAGCTTAGGCGAGACCCTCAAAGCCCGCCGCGCCGCCGCCAACTATACCCAGGAGTACGTGGCCGAGGCCCTGGGGGTCAGCCGCCAGGCGGTCAGCAAGTGGGAAAACGGCACCTCGGACCCCAGCACCGCCAACCTGATGGCCCTGGCTAAGCTCTACGGCCTGACGGTGGACGAGCTGCTCCACACCGGCGAATAAACGACAAAAAAGGTCCCTCTCAATGGTGGGAGGGACCTTTTTCTACCCAAAATCATAGATTGGGGAAAACTCCATAGGAGGTTTCCCCATGAAACTGTCCCAGCTCCTGTCCGTCCTCGGCGCGGACTGCCCTCAGGACGCCGAGATCACCGCCCTCACCTGCGACTCCCGGGAGGTGGTCCCCGGCGCGCTGTTCGCCGCCCTGCCCGGGCACCGCGCCGACGGCCGCGCCCACATCCCCGAGGCCCTGTACCGGGGGGCCGCCGCCGTGCTGTGCGCCCCGCCCCTGCCCCCCGGCGTCCCCGGCCTGGCGGTGGACGACCCCCGCTCCGCCCTGGCCCTGCTGGCCGCCCAATTTTACGGCCAGAGCGCCCGCCGCCTGTCCCTCATCGCCGTCACCGGCACAAAGGGCAAAACCACCACTGCCCATATGGTCCGGGAGATCCTCGCCGCCGCCGGATACAAGACAGGCATGATCGGCACCCTGGGCGCCTACATCGGCCGTGAAAAGTGGGCCGACGGCCGCAACACCACCCCCGAGCCCATCGCCCTGCACCGCACCCTAGGGGAGATGGCCGGCGCCGGGTGCTCCCACGTGGTGATGGAGGTATCCTCCCAGGCCGTCAAGCTGAAACGGGTCCACGGCCTCACCTTTGACGCCGGGGTGTTTTTGAATCTCTCCCCGGACCACATCGGCCCCGGCGAGCACGCCGATTTTGAGGAGTACCGCGCCTGTAAAGCCGCCCTGTTCCGCCAGTGCCGCCTGGCCGTGGGCAATATGGACGACCCCGCCTGGCCCGCCGTCCGCGCCCAGGTCCCGGGCCGCGCCCCCATCATCACCTTCGGCTTCGACCCCCGGGCGGACGTGCGCGCCTTAGCTATCGAGCCCGACCCGGACCGCCCCCTGGCCATCCGCCTCACCGCGGCGGGGGCCCCCCGCTACCACATTCCAATGCCGGGGCGGTTCAACGGCCTGGACGCCCTGGCCGCCGTGGCCCTCAGCCGAGCCCTGGGGATCAACGACGGCGCGATACGGGCCGGGCTGGCCCACACCTCCGTGCCGGGCCGGGCCCAACGCGTCAGCGTCCCCGCCCCCTTCGACGTGGTCATCGACTATGCCCACAACGGCGCCAGCTTCGACGCCGTGCTCTCCGCCCTGCGGGAGCACCGCCCCCGGCGGCTCATCGTCCTGTTCGGCGCGGGGGGGGACCGCCCCAAAATGCGCCGGGCGGAGATGGCCCGCTCCGCCGCCCGCTGGGCGGACTACGCCGTGCTCACCACCGACAACCCCCGGTCTGAGCGGGCCGAGGACATCTGCGCGGACATCTCCCACGCCCTGGGGGCCTTCCCCCACGAGACCGTTTTGGACCGGCGCGAGGCCATCTTCCGCGCCCTGGACCTAGCGGGGGAGGGCGGCGTGGCGGCCCTGCTGGGCAAGGGCCACGAGGGGTACATCGAGGAAAACGGCGTCCGGCGGCCCTGGTCGGAGCGGGGGGCGGTGGAGGACTATTTCCGGGGGCAACGTTGACTTTTTTGTAAAGTTTTTGTTAACCTTTGCGAAAACAATGAAAAAAAGTGCAACAAACCGAAACGTATAAGCTAAATTTGATCGAAAAGAAGGATGTGTTTTCCCCGGACGCGCTGAACGAGAACATGGAGAAGCTGGAGGTGGCGCTGGAGGGCAGGACCGACGCCGCCGACACCGAGGCCCTGGACGCAAGGGTCACCGCACTGGAAGTCCACAAAATCGCCATCGGGCACTACATCGGGAACGGCGAAACAAATCAGTTTATCCCGCTGCCCTTCACCCCGACGGCGGTGCTGCTGGACATTGTAAACGGACACGATCCCAGATCCACTCTGGCTGTGACGGGCTACCCCACCTATACGCTGGAAATCGTCTCTAGGGGATTCAAGGTATCCAATTACAACTATGACTCGGCAAACGGCGGAAAACATTGTTACATTGCTTTCTGCTGAGCGCAGGGAAAGGCACCCCGGAAATCCGGGGGGATTCAGCCTGTCGAAAAAGTCTACTGTGGGGCAGACTTTTTCATATATATGAGGTAAAATGGAGCAGGGTGAGAAAAATGAAGGAAAAGGGGAAATGGAGCGGGGCGTGGTGGAATTGGTGGATACAGAGAGTTTGGTACCACAGGAACACCCGCTGCGGAAGGTGGACAAAGCGGTATCGGGATGAACTGGTGGCGGAGGTCAACGCAGACCGGGAGGTCCATGGGAAGAAGCCCTTCGATGATGAGGATGAGCCGCTCAAACCCACGGGGGAGAAGCGTGACAACACCTCAAAAAAGAAGCTGGCGCGGCGGAAGAAGGCGGGCCTCAAAACGGTGGCGAAAAGCGCAACAGACCCGGACTGTGGTATGTTTGTGAAGGGGAAGCACCAACGGCAGTTTGCCTATGAGGCCCACACCGCCTGTGATAAGAACGGCGTGGAAGTATGTTTATGATGAATATTATGACTGTATGATCTGCCCAGAATACCAGCCCTTGGCATGCCGTACCACCAACCGGGACGGTTACCGGGAATATTGCAGCGACCCGAAGATCTGTACTCAATGTCCCACCCGGCACCTGTGCACCCGTTCCAAAAGCTGCGTGAAAACCGTCCTGCGCCATGTTTGGAAAGATTACGAGGAACTGGCCGATGACGCCAGGTATACCCCGAAATACAAAGATCTTTATGCCAAACGCAAGGAAACCATTGAGCGGGTCTTTGCCGATGCCAAAGAAAAGCATGGAAAGCAAAACAGCAATCTTCTTCCTCTGTTTTCTGCCCGTACGTATCTTTTATGCTTTTCGACAGGCTGGGGCCTTGAAAGTAAGCGTCAAATAAAGCTGAACTCACACAGAGGAAAAGTAACCGGCCACCGCAATTAGCGGTGGCCGGTTACTTGCAGAGTAATTGTACAGAATCGTTCCATGGCAGACAAGCTTGAGGGGGTACACCAACGGGGAGGCGTTCCAAAAGCAGTTTTAAATAAGGGAAAGGCCGCAGACCGTTGGCTTTGGCCGTTTCCACAATGGAGTAAACGGCCGCGCTGGCATCAGCGCCCTTTGGTGTATTGGAAAACAGTCAGTTCTTCCGCCCCACCGCGAAGGGGCGCACAGCTCGCTCCGCACGGTTGTTGGACGGCTCCAGCCGCCCGTCCAGAAAGACATTCATCAGCCAGCTCTCCTGATTCACAGTATAAGTCAACGCCGCGCCAAGCATACTTTTCGGCACGGGATTTTTCTCATATTCTGCCTTGGCCCAGTCAAAGAATTCCTCCGCCACTGGTTTGGACTGTTCCAGGCGGACCTGATACCGCTCTTGAAAAGAGAGGTTTCCCTCTGTATAATCACTCTCCAGGGGAAACAACTTATCGCAGTAGTCCAAGCCGATCTTTGCCGGGGACCTGTCCCGCAGCTCATTGGGCAGGCTTTTCAAAGTATCGGTGAATTTCCGCCGCATATGCGTCCAAAAGCCCACCACCGTGATCTCCGGCGGCAGCTTGCAGTGGTACGCGCCATGCCCATCGGTGTGCAGCAGGCCGGTAAACCCTTCCAAAAAGCGGCTGGCACACTAAACCAGCGTTCATGCTCCATAATGATCCAGTTAGCCATGGTCTGCCGGGAGATGGGGACGCCGATCCGGGCCAGCTCCTGCTCCTGCCGGCACAGGGGCAGCGCGTGTGTATTTGCTGTTCAAAATGTGGGCCAGCAGGCTGGGCGAGGCGATGCCGCTGTTCGGGAGCAGCGGGGCAGGCCCCACACTCTGCCCGCACCGGTGCAGCGTCCCGCCACACTCAGGGCAGATGTTCACTGGCACCCCATAATGCCCTTTCGCTGTACTGTATCTGTTCCGACACGCACTGCTGCAGAATTTTTGCCGGCTAATGTGGCACGTTGGGATAAAACCTTCCCCACGATTCTGGCATTTCAGCTCTTCAGCCATCCCTACTCCCCCCTTTTTCTCATTTTATTATGGGGGTGTAGGTTCAGCCCTATTTGACGCTTACAGATACCCCGCTCGCCCGCCAGGCTGCGGGCAAACAGCGCCCGGACCTGTTCCAGGCTGTCGGTCTGCCCCAGGGCCCACATCAGCTTGGTGACGGCGGCCTCGGTGGTCATGTCGTATCCCTGGATGACGCCCTCCGCCAGAGCCTTCTGCCCCGCCTGGTAGAGGGTGAAATTGCTGCTCTCATAAAGGCACTGGCTGCAGACCACCACCGCCATCCCCGCCTGGGCGGCGGCGTGGAGCTTCTCGATCAGGTTGCGGCGGATGAAGTGGAGCCCTCCCGCCCCAAACGCCTCAATGACCACCCCCCGGTAGTGCATCCGCAGCAGCATGTCAAAGATCTCCGGGTCTAGGCCTGGGGTGAGCTTGATGAGGAACACCGCCTCACACAGGCTGTCCCTCAGAACGCAGGGCCCGTCGATGGGGGGGATGGCCTCCTCCCGGATAGTGAGCCCCGCCCCGTTCACCTGGGCCACCAGCGGCCAGTTCACGCTGTCGAAGGCCCCAAAGGCGGTGGTGTGGGTCTTGACGGCCCGACAGCCCAGCATCACCCGCCGGTCAAAGGCCAGAAACACCCCCGGCCGGCCCGACGCCGCCATGGCGAAGGCGGTGCGCAGGTTGTCCAGCCCGTCGGTGAGGGGGTGTTCGATGGGCAGCTGGGCCCCGGTGAGCACCACCGGAATGGGCATATTGCGCACCATATAGCTGAGCACGGAGGCGGTGTAGGCCATGGTGTCGGTGCCGTGGGACACCACGACGCCGTCGAACTGATCGCGGGCCTCAAAGACGTGGCGGGCGATGAGCCTCCACTCCTCCGGCTGGATGTTGGACGAGTCCAGGTGAAGGATGTCCCGGACGGTCATGTCGTAGCTGTCGGGCAGGCCGCCCAGGTAGTGGGAAAAAGCCGCGCCGTCAAGGCCGGGGGCCAACCCCTCGTCGGTGAGCCGGGAGGCGATGGTGCCGCCGGTGGTGAGCAGTAGGATGCGCTTCATGGGACCGCCTCCTTCTAAAAAGATAAAATCAGTATACTTTATGACAGATCGCATTGCAAGTATATTGTCAGCATCCGGGAATACTGTTATACTGAAAGCAAAGAAATCAGTTTTGGAGGATAATCCTTTATGAAATACGACCTTCTTATTGTGGGCGGAGGCCCCGCGGGACTCACCGCCGCCATCCACGCCCGGGCCCGGGACAAGTCGGTGCTGGTGATCTCCAACGACCCTCTGGCCTCCCCCTTGAGCAAGGCCCCGGCCATGGCCAACTACCCCGGCCTGCCCGGTGTCACCGGGCGGGAGCTGGTGGAGGGCCTGATGGCCCAGGCCAAGGACCTGGGGGCGGAGTTCAAGCAGGGCAGGGCGCTGTCCGTCATGCCCATGGGCAGCTCCGTCATGGTGTCGGTGGGCAGCGACGCCGAGGAGGGCCGGGCGGTGATTCTGGCCCCCGGGGTGTCCAGGGCCGCCCCCCTGAAGGGAGAGGCGGAGCTGCTGGGCCGGGGGGTGAGCTACTGCGCCACCTGCGACGGCATGTTCTACCGGGGCAGGCGGGTGGTGTGCGCGGGGGACGCCCCCAACTTCGACGAGGAGGGGGAGTTTTTGCGC
>ERZ808040.2428-NODE-2428-length-10408-cov-3.755203_pt1 | contig 10408 bp, 6 predicted proteins | sample MGYA00380191_ERZ808040 | MGnify/ENA primary metagenome ERZ808040 (study PRJEB31490, sample SAMN06133395) | mouse gut metagenome | isolation source: J6 | host: mice | place: China: Chengdu | collected 2015-05 ... | reverse complement strand
AAGCCACGATATAGAACAGACTGATTCCTTTCATAGCAAAGAATTTATGCGCCTAAAAGATCGTTTATTTAATCCATATGGTCTGACTCCTGCAGTTTTTGGAATGATATTTGTGTATATCACTACTTTATATGAAAAAGAAAAACAACCCTTCAATAATATATGGGATTATATTCACCCAAAAATCCAAAAGGTTTCCAAAGGACAATATCTCTCTGGATTCTATGCAGATGCGGCTGAAAATGCTTTTAAAGAAATCAACACACGAACAAAACACATATATGCGAATGCATGTCCAAATACTCCTATTCCAGACGGTGCCGCTGCAATGACAAGAGTATATTCTTCAAACAATCCCATTGTAGAATTTTGTGATAGACATACCGAGAGTGGACAAAATACTCAATTAGGTTTTATGAAAATGGCAGAAGGTGCCATGATTGCTTTAAGAAATCCGGTCGCACACGAGAATCTACGTATGTCTCAAGATGATGCAATGCGCCAGCTTATGTTTGCCAGCATGATAATGTATAAAATTGACAAAGGTGTTACTCATTCAGGTATTACTGAACAAGAATAAAATATCGTAGCCATTTTGTAGCCACTTTAGTTCCCTAAAATGGCTTTTCATGTAAAAAGGCTTTCGGAGAAATCCCCGAAAGCCTTGATTTTACTGAATAAATTATAATTATTCGATGATAGAAGCAACCTTACCAGATCCAACTGTTCTACCACCCTCACGGATAGCGAATCCAAGACCTTGCTCCATAGCGATTGGATGAATTAATTCAATTGTCATCTCTACGTTATCGCCTGGCATACACATTTCTGTGCCTTCTGGAAGGTTACAAACACCTGTAACGTCTGTTGTTCTGAAATAGAACTGTGGTCTATAGTTATTGAAGAAAGGTGTATGACGTCCACCTTCATCTTTTGTTAAAACGTAAACCTGAGCTGTAAATTTCTTATGGCATGTAATAGAACCTGGCTTACAAATAACCTGTCCTCTTTCGATATCTGTTCTCTGAACACCACGAAGAAGTGCACCAATATTATCACCAGCCTGTGCCTCATCCAAAAGTTTACGGAACATTTCAATACCTGTTACAACAGTTTTACGGGACTCTTCCTTAACACCAACGATTTCAACTTCATCATTCAAATGAAGGGCACCACGCTCTACTCTACCAGTAGCAACTGTACCACGTCCTGTAATAGTAAATACATCTTCTACAGGCATAAGGAAAGGCTTATCAACGTCACGCTGAGGATCTGGAATATAATCATCAATAGTAGACATTAATTCCATAATCTTGTCGCCCCATTCGCCGTTTGGATCTTCAAGAGCCTTTAAAGCAGACCCCTTAACAATAGGGCAATCTGTAAATCCATACTCCTCTAACTGCTCTGTAATTTCCATTTCAACCAATTCAAGAAGTTCTTCGTCATCAACTGCATCACACTTGTTCATAAATACTACGATGTAAGGTACACCTACCTGACGGGACAGAAGGATATGCTCCTTTGTCTGAGCCATAACACCATCCGTAGCAGCTACTACAAGGATAGCGCCATCCATCTGAGCAGCTCCAGTAATCATGTTCTTTACATAGTCAGCATGGCCTGGGCAGTCAACGTGTGCATAATGTCTCTTCTCTGTCTCATACTCAACATGGGCTGTAGAAATTGTAATACCTCTTTCTCTTTCTTCTGGAGCCTTGTCGATATTTTCAAAATCTGTAGCTGTATTTCCAGCAACCCTTTCGGAAAGTACTTTTGTGATAGCTGCTGTAAGGGTAGTCTTACCATGGTCTACATGTCCAATGGTACCAATATTACAATGTGGTTTGTTTCTCTCAAACTTAGCTTTAGCCATTTTATAATGTCCTCCTTAAATAATTAAATTCTATGTGCTCTCTGAGCTATAATAGGCTGATTCTAATTATATTTCATTTTACCATGAATTTCAAGCCTAATTTTATTTTGCTATATCTTCTTTACTTTGATTTTGCGGTTAATACCTTTTCCTGAACATTCTTTGGCACTTGTTCATATTTTTCAAAGAACATAGAATAATTTCCACGTCCTTGGGTCTTAGAACGAAGATCCGTAGAATATCCAAACATTTCAGATAATGGCACAAAGGCACGCACCATTTTGCCACCTCCAATATCGTCCATTCCCTCGATACGTCCACGGCGGGAGTTTAAGTCACCAATAACATCTCCCATATAATCCTCTGGCATTGTTACTTCTACTTTCATAATTGGCTCAAGAAGTACAGGGCTTGCTTTCTGCATTGCCTCTTTAAATGCAAGGGAACCTGCGATATGGAATGCCATTTCACTAGAGTCTACTTCATGGTAAGAACCATCATACACGATTGCATGGACGCCAACTACTGGGAATCCACCAAGAATACCAGCCTTAGTAGCCTCTTCAATACCTTCTCCAACAGCAGGGATATATTCCTTTGGAATCGCACCGCCGACAACCTCAGAATCAAACTTAAACAGTTCTTCTCCATTGGCATCCATAGGCTCAAAACGGACCTTACAATGTCCATACTGCCCACGTCCACCAGACTGTTTTGCATATTTACTATCTACTTCTACTGTCTTAGTAATTGCTTCTTTATATGCAACTTGTGGTGCACCTACATTTGCTTCCACTTTAAATTCACGGAGAAGCCTATCTACAATAATTTCCAAATGCAACTCGCCCATACCTGCAATAATGGTCTGGCCTGTTTCCTGGTTAGTATGTGCACGGAAAGTTGGATCTTCTTCAGCAAGCTTTGCTAAAGCCTCTCCCATCTTGCCCTGCCCTGCTTTTGTCTTTGGCTCAATTGCAAGCTCAATAACTGGTTCAGGGAATTCCATGGATTCCAAAATAACTGGATGTTGTTCATCACAGATTGTATCGCCTGTCGTTGTAAACTTAAAGCCAACGGCTGCTGCAATATCTCCAGAATATACTTTATCTAATTCCTGCCTCTTATTTGCATGCATCTGCAAAATACGGCCTACACGTTCTTTTTTGCCTTTTGTTGCATTTAAAACATAAGAACCGGAATTTACTGTACCAGAGTATACACGGAAAAATGCCAGTTTTCCAACAAATGGATCTGCCATAATCTTAAATGCCAATGCAGCGAAAGGTTCCTCGTCAGAAGAATGTCTTTCTACTTCATTTCCTTCCATATCTTCACCTTTAATAGATGGGATATCAGTTGGTGCTGGCATATATTCCAATACAGCATCCAAAAGCTTTTGTACGCCCCTATTCCTATATGCAGAACCACAGCATACTGGAATAGCCTTACAATCACAAGTAGCTTTCCTAAGTACCTTTTTTAATTCCTCTACGGAAGGCTCTTCACCTTCTAGGTACATCATCATTAAATCATCATCTAATTCGCAAATTTTTTCAATTAACTCGGAGCGATACAGCTCTACGTCATCTTTCATATCGGCTGGGACATCACCAATTGTAACATCTTCGCCCTTGTCATCATTATAGATATAGGCCTGCATCTCAAATAGATCTACAATTCCTTTAAATTCGTCTTCCTTACCAATTGGAAGCTGAAGAATAATTGCATTTTTTCCAAGCCTTGTTCTAATTTGTTCTACTGCACCAAAGAAATTCGCACCTAAAATATCCATTTTATTAATAAATGCCATTCTTGGTACATTATAGGTATCAGCCTGGCGCCATACATTCTCTGACTGAGGCTCTACTCCACCTTTTGCACAAAATACACCAACGGCTCCATCAAGTACACGAAGTGAACGCTCAACCTCAACTGTAAAGTCAACGTGTCCTGGAGTATCAATAATATTGATACGATGCTCTAATGCGCCTTCCTTTGGCTTACCATTTTCTTGCAAAGTCCAATGACATGTTGTTGCGGCTGAAGTAATGGTAATTCCTCTTTCCTGTTCCTGCTCCATCCAGTCCATAGTAGCAGTACCTTCATGAGTATCACCAATTTTGTAATTCACACCAGTATAATAAAGGATACGCTCTGTCAATGTAGTTTTTCCTGCATCAATATGCGCCATAATACCAATGTTTCTTGTCCTGTCTAACGGATATTCTCTTCCAGCCAAGGGATTTTCCTCCTTACCAAACAAACACTGTGCATAATCCTTTGCTTTATGCACCAGCTTTGTCGTTAATCACTATTCTGCGGCAGCACAACAGGCCCTGCCTGCTATGCTGCACCGCTGTCTCTGTTACATGCTTAGAAACGGTAGTGGGCAAATGCCTTGTTTGCCTCTGCCATCTTGTGCATGTCTTCTTTCTTCTTTACAGATGCACCTGTATTATTTGCCGCATCTAAAATTTCATTTGCGAGTCTTTCTTCCATTGTTTTCTCGCCTCTTTTACGAGAAAACGTAGTAAGCCAACGAAGCGCAAGGGCCTGTCTTCTTTCTTCCCTTACTTCGATAGGCACCTGATATGTTGCACCACCGATACGTCTTGCCTTTACTTCCAAAACAGGCATAATATTGTTCATAGCCTCTTCGAAAACTTCTACTGCATCCTTTTCGGTTTTTGCTGCAACTCTGTTAAATGCACCATATACAATTTTCTGGGCAACACCCTTCTTGCCATCCAACATAATATTATTAATTAACTTGGTGACAACCTTATTATTGTACAATGGATCTGCTAAAACGTCTCTCTTCTGAGTATGTCCTTTACGTGGCACGTTACTTCCCTCCTTAATATGGTCAGAATATGGTTATCATATACCATATCTCCTGACATAAATTAATTCATCGGTACTCACATGATTGTGTTCGTGCTGGTATTACTTCTATAATCACCTGCAACCTACAGGAACCATATTTCGCATTCCGGCACTACATAAGCATTATGCTTATCCTTCTATCTGTGAATTTCCCAAAATCAAATCTTACTTTTTAGCGGCCTTTGGTCTCTTAGCGCCATATTTAGAACGAGCCTGCTTTCTATTTGCTACACCTGCTGTATCCAATGTACCCCTTACAATATGGTATCTGGTACCAGGCAGGTCCTTTACTCTTCCTCCACGGATAAGCACAACGCTGTGCTCTTGAAGGTTATGTCCTTCACCTGGGATATAGCTTGTAACCTCAATACCATTAGAAAGACGTACTCTGGCAATCTTCCTTAATGCTGAGTTAGGCTTTTTAGGAGTTGTGGTCTTAACAACTGTGCAAACACCCCTCTTCTGTGGAGAAGACGTTTCTGTCGCCCTTTTCTGTAAAGAATTAAATCCCCTTTGCAAAGCTGGAGCTGTAGACTTCTTTGTAGTAGTCTCTCTTCCTTTTCTTACTAACTGATTAAATGTAGGCATTACTATTCACCTCCTGCGATAATATTGGTCTGTGGCTGCTTATTTTTCAACCTTAGTTTATCACACAAAAAAACATCCTGCTTTTTGCACGCCTAATTATTTTATCAAGCCTCTTTTGGTCTGTCAAGAGGTTTTTGTACTATTCTTGTAAATATTTTTTTACATATTGCCCCGTATAAGAAGTTGGAATTGCTGCAATCTGCTCTGGAGTGCCTTCTGCTATAATTGTGCCGCCCCTTTCTCCACCTTCTGGGCCAATGTCAATAATATAATCTGCTGTTTTTATTACATCCAGATTATGCTCAATTACTACTACTGTATTCCCGCCGTCAGACAAACGCCTTAAAATCTCTATTAATTTATGGACATCTGCAAAATGAAGGCCCGTAGTTGGTTCATCTAAGATATAAATTGTCTTTCCTGTACCCCTGCGGCTTAATTCTGTCGCTAACTTAATTCTCTGTGCTTCCCCTCCTGAAAGCGTAGTAGAAGGCTGCCCTAATTTTATATAAGATAACCCTACATCATTTAATGTTTCTATTTTCCGGTAAATAGAAGGCACATTTTCAAAAAACTTTAAGGCTTCCTCTACTGTCATATCTAGTACATCATATATCGTTTTCCCTTTATAATGTACCTCTAACGTTTCACGGTTATAACGTTTCCCGCCACATACTTCACAAGGGACATATACATCTGGCAAAAAGTGCATTTCTATTTTTAGGATTCCATCCCCATTGCAGGCTTCACAGCGTCCCCCTTTTATATTAAAACTAAAACGCCCTTTTTGGTAGCCCCTTGCCTTAGCATCAGGAGTAGAGGCAAATAAATCACGTATCATGTCAAACACTCCTGTATAGGTTGCTGGGTTAGAACGCGGGGTCCTTCCAATAGGAGATTGATCGATATTAATTACCTTATCTAACAGTTCCATTCCTTGGATATCCTTATGCTTGCCTGGAACCATCCTTGCCCGGTTTAAATCCCTTGCCAAACGCTTATAAAGTATCTCATTTACTAAAGAACTTTTCCCAGAACCAGATACGCCAGTAACACAGGTCATAATCCCTAGTGGTATCTTTACATCTATATTTTTTAAATTATTCTCTGCTGCCCCTTTAATTGTTAAATACCCATTTGGCAGCCTTCTTTCTGCTGGGACAGGTATTTTAATCCTCCCACTTAAATAAGCCCCTGTTATAGATTCTTTATTTTTCATAATCTGCTTTGCAGTCCCAGCTGCCACTACCAATCCACCGTGGGAACCTGCCTTTGGGCCAATATCCACAATATAGTCTGCTGCCAACATAGTATCCTCGTCATGCTCTACTACAATTAACGTATTCCCTAAATCCCGCAGATGCATTAATGTTGCAAGCAGTTTATCATTATCCCGCTGATGCAGCCCAATACTTGGTTCATCTAAAATATATGCTACCCCAACCAAGCCTGAACCAATCTGCGTTGCTAAACGGATCCTTTGTGCTTCCCCTCCTGAAAGGCTTCCTGTTGCCCTGGCAAGTGTTAGATAATCTAACCCTACATCCATTAAAAACCCTATTCTCGCCTTTATTTCTTTTAATATCTGTGATCCTATCATTTCCTGCATAACAGTTAATTGCAGGTTTTCTAAAAACTCTTGTAATTTCCCAATTGACAAAGAAGTAATCTCGTAGATATTCCGTTCTCCTACCGTAACAGCAAGCGCCCCTTTTTTCAGCCTCTGCCCTCCACAAGTACGGCAAGGTGTTATTTTCATAAATGTTTCATATTCCGCCTTAATAGATTCCGAGCCAGTTTCCCGATACCGCCGTTCTACATTTTTTATTAATCCCTCAAACGCCACATCATAAACACCTTCTCCACGCTGCCCTTTATAACTTACCTTTACCGAATGTCCATCTGTCCCATAAATCAATATCTTTTTAATATTCTCTGGATATTTCTCAAAAGGAGTATTTAGGTCAAACTGATACTCCTTCGCCAACGCATTTAAAACTGCCCTAGTATAACTAGATTCATCCGTACAAGACTGCCATCCTATTACTGTAATGGCTCCTTCTGTTATACTTTTTGATTTATCAGGGATCATCAACTCTTCATCAAATTCCATTTTATAGCCTAACCCATAACAATCTGGGCATGCACCAAACGGATTATTAAAAGAAAAGCTCCTTGGTTCAATCTCATCTATACTAATGCCACAGTCTGGGCAGGAAAAACTTTGGCTAAAATTAATAGGTTCCCCATCTGTGATATCTACTATCATAAGCCCCTCAGAAAGTGCCATTACACTTTCAATCGAATCTGTCAGGCGCTTTTCCATTCCAGGTTTTACTACTAGCCGGTCAACTACAATTTCTATATTATGCTTTAAATTCTTGTCCAACTTAATCTCTTCTGTCAATTCGTACATATTCCCATCAACCCGTACCCTGACATAGCCGCCTTTTCTAGCACTTTCCAATACTTTGGCATGTTCCCCTTTCCGTCCGCGTACTACTGGCGCTAAAAGTTGGATTTTTGTCCTTTCTGGCATAGCAAGTATTTGATCTACCATTTCGTCAATTGTCTGTTTCCTAATTTCTCTTCCACATTTTGGGCAATGTGGAATACCTATCCTGGCATAAAGCAAACGAAAATAATCATACACTTCTGTCACTGTACCTACTGTAGAACGTGGGTTCCGGTTAGTAGACTTTTGATCAATGGAAATTGCCGGCGGGAGCCCTTCTATACTTTCTACATCTGGCTTTTCCATCTGCCCTAAGAACTGCCTTGCATAAGAAGACAAAGATTCCATATATCTTCTCTGGCCTTCCGCATATATGGTATCAAACGCCAAAGATGACTTTCCAGAACCGCTTAACCCTGTTAATACCACAAACTGATCCCTTGGTATATCCACATCAATATGTTGGAGATTATGCTCATTTGCACCTCTTATTTTAATATACTTTATTTCATTCTTTTTCTGTGCCATTTTAAACCATGCCTTTCTATTTTATGATTCCTCTATTTCGGCAAGATGCTTTTTTAACTCTACCATTTCATCACGCAGTTGTGCTGCAAGTTCAAAATTCAGTTCTGCCGCTGCCTGGTGCATCCTCTTTGTTATTTCTTTTATAGCTTTTTCTAATTCTTTCTTATCCATAGATTCTAATTCTTTTAACAGCCCTTTATCCATGGTATCTGCCGCCTTAGAAATACTAATTAAATCCCAAACTGCCTTTTGAATTGTAGTTGGAGTAATCCCATGTTCTTCATTATATTCCTGTTGGATCTGCCTCCTTCGCCTTGTCTCTTCTATCGCCGCCTTCATAGAATCTGTAATATTATCTGCATACATAATCACATGGCCTTCTGAATTTCTTGCTGCACGCCCTATGGTCTGGATTAAAGAGGTTTCTGAACGTAAAAACCCCTCTTTATCTGCATCCAAAATTGCAATCAAAGAAATTTCAGGTATATCTAATCCTTCCCGCAAAAGATTAATTCCTACCAGCACATCAAAAACATCCAAACGCATGTCCCTAATAATTTCTGAACGCTCCAACGTATCTATATCAGAATGTAAATACTTTACACGTATACCCACATCTTTCATATAGTCTGTTAAGTCTTCTGCCATCTTTTTTGTTAAGGTAGTTACAAGCACCTTATATTTTTTTTCTACTTCTTTATGGATTTCTGCTATTAAATCATCAATCTGCCCTTCCACTGGCCTTATACTAATCTCAGGGTCAAGTAACCCTGTTGGGCGGATAATCTGTTCTGTACGCATTAGCTCATGTGTCTCTTCGTATACAGACGGGGTTGCTGACACAAACATCATTTGGTCTATTTTTGATTCAAATTCTTCAAAATTTAAAGGCCTATTATCTTTAGCAGAAGGCAGGCGGAAACCATACTCCACCAAGGTAGCCTTCCTAGACTGATCCCCTGCATACATACCCCTTACCTGTGGGATTGTAATATGGGATTCATCTACAATAATAAGATAATCTTCCGGGAAAAAATCCATTAAAGTATAAGGGGGCTGGCCTGGCTCCATGCCATTCAAATGCCTAGAATAATTTTCAATTCCAGAGCAAAAGCCTGTCTCCCTTAACATTTCAATATCAAAATTTGTCCTTTCTGAAATCCTTTGTGCTTCCAAAAGCTTGTCTTCTGACTTAAATTCTGCAACACGCGCTTTTAATTCTTCATTAATTGCCTGTAACGCTGGTTCCATTGCAGCAGGGTCTACCACATAATGAGAAGCTGGATAAATATACGCATGTTCTAAAATATACTTTACTTCTCCTGTCAATACATTTACTTCTGTTATCCGATCAATTTCATCCCCGAAAAATTCCACCCGGATTGCTGTATCACTTGCTGATGCCAAAAATATCTCCAATACATCGCCCCTTACCCGGAAGGTTCCACGCTTAAAATCCATATCATTCCTAATATACTGGATTTCTATTAATTTTGTAATAATTTCATCACGGTCCCGTACCATGCCGGGGCGCAATGAAATTGTCATGTTCTGGTAAAACTCTGGATTGCCAATGCCATAAATACAAGATACACTGGCAACTACCACGACATCCCGCCGTTCAGCAAGCGCTGCCGTTGCAGAATGTCTTAACTTATCTATTTCTTCATTAATTGCGGAATCCTTTTCAATATACGTATCTGTAGAAGGGACATATGCCTCTGGCTGGTAATAGTCATAGTAACTGACAAAATACTCTACTGCATTTTCTGGGAAGAACTCCTTAAATTCACTATAAAGTTGTGCTGCAAGCGTTTTATTATGCGCGATCACTAAGGTTGGTTTATTTAATGCCTGAATGACATTTGCCATAGTAAATGTTTTTCCTGAACCAGTTACTCCCAATAAGGTTTGGAACTGGTTCCCCTCTTGAAATCCCTTTACTAACTCTTTAATCGCCCTTGGCTGATCCCCAGTAGGCTGATATTCCGAATGTAGTTTAAATTCCATAATCCATCCTGCCCTCCTATTTTATTGTTAGATTATACCATAGATAAATTTTAATGTAAACATAA
>ERZ808040.2425-NODE-2425-length-10411-cov-19.021192_pt1 | contig 10411 bp, 12 predicted proteins | sample MGYA00380191_ERZ808040 | MGnify/ENA primary metagenome ERZ808040 (study PRJEB31490, sample SAMN06133395) | mouse gut metagenome | isolation source: J6 | host: mice | place: China: Chengdu | collected 2015-05 ... | reverse complement strand
GCCGCACCACCGGCACCTGCGCCATGCACCAGCGCCAGCTGACCGACGCCATCAAGCGCGCCCGTCACGTGGCCCTGTTGCCCTACGTCACCGACTAAATGACGATGAAACGCCCCCGGAGGCTTACTCCGGGGGCGTTTTTTAGGTGGGCCTTGACAGGGAAGGGGCATTTTGCTATGCTCCACTCAGAACGTGAGAGAGGAGCCGGAACCATGAACAACACCATGAAGCGGGCCGGGGCCGCACTTTTGGCGGCGGTTCTTCTGTCCGGAGCCGTTTTTGTCAACTCCCTGTGGGAAGGCCCGCTCTTGCCGGAGGGGACGGGGCAGACGTACCTGTACGGGGAGCTCCACTTTTCCGAGGCAATCCACGCCAGGGAGTTTGAGCTGTGGTCGGAGTGCTACCACCAGCGGGGGATGCGGCACCTGTTTCTGGAGCTGTCGTACTTCGATGCGCAGTGGCTCAACCTGTGGATGCAGGCGGAGGGCGACGAGCTGCTGGACGAGTACATTCAGGACATTGTGGAGCTGCGGCAAGCCGCCAACTCTCCCCTGCCCCCGGGGGCCTACGAGATGGAGCGGGAATTTTACAAGCGGATTAAGGAGGACTGCCCGGACACCGTGATTCACGGCACGGACGTGGGGCACGGACAGTGGTCCTTCGGGGAGCGGTACTTGAAGTACTTGGAGGACGCTGGGCAGGCGGACACGGAGCAGTACCGGCTGACTAAGGAAAATATGGAGCAGGGGAAGTATTTTTATGAGAGCGTCCCCGGCGGGAACCATACCTACCGGGAGGAAAAGATGACGGAGAACTTCATCCGGGAGCGGGACAAGCTGGGCAATGCCGACATCATGGGCATCTACGGCGCAGGCCATGTGGAGCCGGGGGGCCTAACCATATGGGCAAAGGAGTACGGGCCCAATATGGCCAGCCGGCTGCTGGAGCGGTACGGGGAGGACGTGCACTGTGAGGAGGTGAGAGACTCGGTTGAGCCCCTGGGGACCGAGACAATGACCCTGGCGGGCAAGGACTATACCGCGCAGTGCTTTGGAAAGTGCTATATCCCCACCCCCTCCGGCGACGCCTATATGGAGTACTGGCGGCTGGAGGACGCCTACGAGGACTTCCGCTACGCGCAGCCTACCTTTGAATTCGTCTATGCGGACCGTTATTACCCCATGTCGGTGGAGGAGGGACAGATTTTTGTGGTGGACCAGGCGTGGAAGGGGACGGTAGAGCGGTCCTATTACCGCTGTACTGGCGCCGTCGGCTCCATCGGCAAGGGCGATTTGCGCACCGACGGGTTTTTAGTGGAGTGAGCCCTTAGAACCTGTATTCACCACCTCAATTCACCGTCTGGCCGGGCCTTTTCCCGTCATGCCGCGTTAAATTTTCTTGCAATAAACCCAATTATTCCTGCGAAAATTTGCCTTGCCTGACGGGAAAATCTCTCGGCCATTCGGCGGTTTCGGCTGTGAATACAGGTTCTTAGAAAAAGCTAAAAGAATCTTCATGATTTTTGAAGGGAACCTTTGTTGCCATTTTCCAAATTAACGCTATAATAGCCATAGACTAAGAACTGCGGAAGGCAGGGGCTGTTATGGAAAACAAATCGCTGAAAGTACTGCTCTGGGTTCTCACCGCCGCCATTTTGGGCGGCAGCGTGTGGGCGCTGTACGCCACGGGCTTTTTCCAGGCGGTGGGCTCTCAGGAGGCGCTGGGAGAGTACATCGCCCGGTGCGCCCCTTGGTCCCACCTGGCCTACTTTGGCATTCAGCTGGCTTCGGTGGTGATCGCCCCCATCCCAAGCAACATCACCGCCGCCGCGGGGGCGTACCTGTTCGGGCTGTGGCCCTCCTTCCTGCTCACCTGGGGGGCGGTGACTCTGGGCTCGGTGATTGTGTTCGCCCTGGCCAGGGTGCTGGGGCAGCGGTTTGTGGGACAGTTCGTCAGCGACAAGCTTTCGGAGAAATACCTGGACGTGATCCGCCGGAAGCGGGACGTGTTCCTGGCCCTGGCCTTTCTGTTCCCCTTCTTTCCGGACGATATCCTATGTATTTTAGCGGGGCTGACCGATATCTCCTTCAAGCGGTTTTTCCTGCTGGCGGTGCTGGCCCGGCCCTGGGGGCTGCTGGTGGCCTGCATGGTTGGCAGCGCCACTCTGGCCATTCCCTGGTGGGGGATGGCCCTTCTGGGGGCGGCGGGGCTGGCGGTGTTTCTGCTGGCCATGAAGTATGGGGACAAAATCGAGGACGCCATCATGGAACGGCTGAGCAAATGAATCACGGGCCGCTGCGGTATGCAGCGGCCCGTCTCTCATTTTTGGTTGCGCACAAATACCTGGGTGCCCTGGTACTTGGCGTTGTGCCGCTCGTCGATTTCAAAGTCACCCAGGGCGGCGATGAATCGGGAGAGCTTGGCGTAGCCGTAATTTCGGGCGTCGAAGTCGGGCTGCTTTTTGATGAGCAGAGTGCCCAGGTCGCCCAGGTAGGCGTAGCCGTCCTCGTCGGCCAGGTCCTCGATGGACTGGGCGATGAGGTCCTTGACGGACAGGGCGGGGGACTCCGCCGGAGGCGCGGCCTTCTTTTTCGCGCTCTTGCCTACGGGGGCGGGGGTCTCCGGCTCGGCGGCCTTGAGGGACTCGATGTATACAAACTTGTCACAGGCCACGATGAAGGGCTTGGGCGTCTTCTTCTCGCCCATGCCGTACACCTTCATCCCTGCCTCCCGCAGACGGGTGGCCAGACGGGTGAAGTCGCTGTCGCTGCTCACCAGCACAAAGCCGCCGCAGTTGCCCGAATAGAGGATGTCCATGGCGTCGATAATCATGGCCGAGTCGGTGGCGTTTTTGCCGGTGGTGTAGCTGTACTGCTGGAAGGGGGTGATGGCGTGCTCCAGCAGCAAGGGCTTCCAGCTGCCCATGTTGGGAGCGGTCCAGTCGCCGTAGATGCGTTTGATGGTGGCTGAGCCGTACACCGCCACCTCCGCCATAATCTCCCGCAGGGCGGTGCGGGGGGCGTTGTCCGCGTCGATGAGGACGGCAAGGCGCAGTTCGTTTTCCATATTTGGGCCTCTCCTTTATGCTTTGTTGCGAGAACAGTAGAAATAGTATATCATAGGCGTCAAAGCATTTCCAGTAAAAATTTTTTCGCCGTCCGCAACAATCGGCGTGGCCGGGGCGTGTTATAAGCAGAAGGGACCTCCGCACAGCCCCCCTTCAGGTTCTGCGGAGGTGAAAGGAGGGATGGAATGGATCGCTCCAACCGGTTGGAAGAATTAGTAAACAAGTATGAAAACACCCTGCTCCGGGCGGCCCTGGCTATTTTGGGCAACGCGCAGGAGGCGGAGGACGCAGTACAGGAGACCTTCCTGCGCTACCTGGAAAAGCGCCCGGAGTTCCGGGACAGAGAGCACGAAAAAGCCTGGCTGTTGAGGGTGACAGCCAACCACTGCAAAAGTGTCCTGCGCCAGCGCAAGCGCCACCCGGCGGTGGAGCTGCTGGACATATACCCCGCCCCGGACCAGGGCAGCCGGGAGCTGGTAGAGGCCATTCTGGCCCTGCCCGCCAACCAGCGCTGGGCGGTGCACCTGCACTACTACGAGGGGTATTCCACCGAGGAGATCGCGTCCATTCTGGGCCAGCGGCCGGGGACGGTGCGCTCCCACCTGAGCAGGGCGCGGAAGGCCCTTAGAATCTATCTGACTGACAACGAAAAGGAGGATTTCTGTGAAACAATACCGTGAGTATATGGATGGCATCCAGGCATCCGATACGCTCCACTGGCGGTTGCTGAATCTGGAAGCGCATAAGTGCCGCCCACTTAAATTGGTCCGCGTGGGGCTGCTTGCCGCCTGCCTGTGTCTGGCGTTAATGGGAACGGCAATGGCCGGGATTGTGGCCGGATGGATCAGGGTGTCCAACGTAGATTTCTATCCCAACACCAATTTGAACGGCGCGGAGAGCTCCTACTCCGAGGTGAAGATTAGGTCAGACGGTACGGTTTATATTCCTTTTGAATGCTTCTCGCAGGAAGCTCAGGAATTTGCCCATGCCTTCACGTATCTGCCCCAGTACAAGAGCTTTCATTCCTGGGATGAGCTGGAGGAGTTTCTGGGCGTAAGCATCGCCCACAACCCGGTACTGGACCAGATGGAAGTTGTTCCAAATCAGGTGCAGGACCGCCAGTACGGGACCAAAACGGACGAGGCCAATTTTATCGTGCAGTTCGATGGACGCATGGATGCCCCCACCATCAGAACATCCGCCATCTACCGGCTTGAAGCGGAAGATAACGTCAGCTTTCGCCTGATTGTCTCTGGAACAATCACAACCGAGAGCCTGGATACTGAGGAGAGAATCTCTGGACACACATTTAACGATACGCAGCAGCCGGTGACGGAAACCTATGTCACCCCAAGCGGCCTGCAAGCGGTCATCTCCACCGCCCGTCTGCTTGACGACGGCCATGCGCTCGTCTGCAATACCTCTTTTCAGTTGAACGGCGCTTATTTTACGCTGTTCACCTTTGAATCTGAGCACCCGGACCAAGTGGTGCCTGCCATTAAGAACGTGTTGGACGCCTATTCGTGATGGTTAAGTGGCACAAAGTAATTTGTGTGCTTATAAATAAACAAAAGGAGAGAACCAACATGAAGAAGCTGAAAAAACTGTCTGTCGTCCTGCTCGCCGTCATCATGCTGTTGTCCGTGACCGTTCCCGCCTTTGCGAACACTCTTGTCGATCCAAATTTGTGCCAATTCTGCGGAGTGGGGACGTATGAAGAAAGTCCCCTTGACTGGTTCGGTACGCGGTTATATAATCCAGTACCGTGCCAACATGGTTGGGCGGGCTGCCAGGATGGTATGCGACAAAATATTTACACCACGAGACAACGCTGCACGTATTCTGGGTGCTACTACTACACTGAACGACACCGCTTCGTATATATAAATGACCGAATGGTCTGCACCCACGATGACATCGGCATGAGGTTTGAGGAAATTTTTTAGAACAGAAACAAAAAAGGAAGACTGCCGAGGCAGTCTTCCTTTTTGCTTCAAGCCTCCGCATTACGCGGCAAACGAGCTGTTATATAGGTCGATGCAGTCGGAGAGCACCTCGCCCACAAAGAGGAGGCTGCCCAGGTAAACCCGGCCCGGGTCGCTGCTCAGGGTCTGATTCTCCACCTGGCGAATCATCCACTCCAGCGCCTCAGCCATGCGGTCCATCTGAGTGCCGATGTGGTAGGCGCCGTCGGCGGTCATGGACTCGGCCATGAGCTGGTTGTTGTCCTCCGCGGCGGCCTTATAGGCGGCGATGGTGTCCAGCAGCTCCTGGTACAAGGGCCGGATGGGGGCCAGGTCCAGCTCCAGCAGGTTATAGTCGTCCACCTCCTGGGCATAGCACTCCGCCGTAATCTTCTTCACCACGGTGATGGAGTGGCTGAAGCCGTAGGCCAGCAGGAGGCCGTCGTCCTGCATCTGCTGCTCCTCCGCCTCCACCCGCAGGAGGCTGCGCTGCTCCACCGCGTCCATGTACTGGAAAGCCAGGTCTTCAAACAGGGCGGCGTTGGGCTGGATGGCCTTGTGGTACTCCTTGGGCCCGGCGTACTGGTCGGCGGCGTAGTCATAGTCATGGTAGATGTCGGAGAAGGCGTCCATCAGGGCCCGCATGGGGTCCAGGATTTCCAGGGTCAGGGCGTCCAGCTCCTCAAAAGCGGGCTCCAGCGTCGCCACGTATTCGGCGTCCTCCAGCAAGTCGGTGTTGTAGGGGGAGATGTCGTACTTATAGGTGTATTCGCTGTCGGTGCGCAGGGCGAACTCGTCGGCGTATTCCACCACCTCGTAGTAGCTGTACAGGGTGTCCAGCACGTCCACAATCTTGTTGTTCATCTCCACGTAGACATTGTACTTGATCTTGTCCACCACCTCCGGGTCCAGGGACTCCTCGGGCTCGTCGGGAGCGGGGGTGGGGGTGGGCTCTTGCGTGGGCTGAGCGCTGGCAGGGGGGGGGCTGTTGTCGTCGGTTCGGTCTGCGGGGTCGGACGTGGAGCAGCCGGCGCACAGCAGGAGGGCCAGCAGCAGGGCCGTGAGTTTGTGGGTCTTTTTCATCATCCATTGCCTCCCAAAATTTTTTCTCCGGCGGGGGCGCGACGGCCCGCCGCCTTTGCCAAAATGGAGAGTTTATATATAAAATCGGCAGCTTTGACAATAAAATAAGGGGCCGCAGGGGAAATCGGCGGAGATTTTAACCGAGCGCAAATCCTGCGGGGCAGGGAAAAATTCTGCCTGTCCCTATGTTCAAACGGAGAACGCTGTGATACAATAACTATGCCTATACCGGCCGCGGCGGCCGGCCTGAGATATGATTTTCACACCGCCCCGCGGAGAAAGGAACAGCCTATGAAGCTCATTGACGCCCACGCCCACGTGGTACAGTGCATTGCCGGAACCGGGTCACAGGGAGAGCTGCGCCCCTGCGGCGGGGGGCGGGCGGCGTACGCCACAGGCCAGACCTTCCAGATTCTACCCTCGGAATTTGGGGAATATGACGCCACGCCGGAGGCCCTGCTGCGGGTGATGGACGAGCACGGGGTGGACAAGGCGGTGCTGCTTCAGGGGAACTACTTCGGCTTCCAGAACCTGTATACCTATGAGGCGGTGCGCACCTACCCAGACCGCTTTGCGGGGGCGGCATCCTATGACCCCTTTTCCACCCAGGCGGACAAGATCAAGGCCCATCTGTTTGACGAGCTGGGGTTCCGAATCGTCAAATTTGAGGTGAGCAGCGGCTCCGGCCTGATGGCCAACCACCCGCCCGTGGACCTGGACGGGGAGGTGATGCACCGGGAATACCGCTATGCGGCCGACCGGGACCTGATTTTCGTCATCGACATCGGCAAGCCCCGCAGCGTGAGCTGGCAGGTGGAGGCCCTGAGCCGAGCGATTGCCCGCTACCCCTCCATGCGCTTTGTGGTGTGCCACCTGCTCTCCCCCCAGCTAGGGGACGCAGAGCTGCTCCGGCAGTCCCTGGGCAGGCTGGCCCTGCCCAACGTGTGGTTTGATCTGGCGGCGTTGTGCCTGAACTCCAGGCCGGAGACCTTTCCCTACCCCACCGCCCGGGGCTATGTTCGGGACGCGGTGGACCTTGTGGGGGCGGACCGCCTGCTGTGGGGCAGCGATATGCCTTCCGCCATGACCAGGGACAGCTACCGGCATTTTATCGACTTCATCGCCCTGCACCCGGATTTGAAGGAAAGGGACAAGGAAAAAATCCTCTATCACAACGCCCAAGGTCTGTTTTTCCCGATGACCTAACTCCATGAAAGGCGGATAAACCATGCTTCTCAACAGTTTTCTTCTGTCGATTAACGCCATAGCCTCCATTTTTGTGATGATGGCGGTGGGCTATGGGGCCAAGCGGCTGCTCCATCTGGAAAAGGAGCACGTGGCCCGTTTCAACTCCCTGGTGTTCCACACCCTGCTGCCGCTGATGCTGTTTTATAACGTCTACAACTCCGACATCCGGGGCGGCGTGAATTTGCGCTGTCTGGGGCTGGCGCTGGGGGTGCTGGCGGCGCTGTTTGCGTTCACCTGGGCGCTGGTCAAGCGGGTGGAGGGGGAAAACAGCCAACGGGGGGTGATGATTCAGGCGGCCTTTCGCAGCAATTTCCTGCTGCTGGGAATGCCCCTCATCCGGGAGCTGTGCCCCGGCGCGGACCTGGCCACCGTGTCCGTGATGCTGGCCATTGTGGTGCCCTGCTACAATGTGCTGGCGGTCATCACACTGGAGACCTTCAGCCGCAAGCAGATCGACGTGAAGAAGATTTTGCTGGGCATCGTGAAGAATCCGCTGATTCTCGCCTCGGCGGCGGGGATTATCCTCAACCTGTCCGGTCTGCGTCTGCCCACCTTCCTGGACAACCCCATCTCTCAGCTGGGCGCTTCCGCTTCGCCGGTGGCGCTGCTGCTGCTGGGGGCTCAGTTTGAGTTCCAGGATGTGCGCAGCCACCGGCGCAATCTGGCCATCTGCACGGCGCTGCGCCTGGTGGTCTTCCCCGGCGTGGCCCTGCCCCTGGCGGCGCTGACGGGGCTTCGGGGGCCGGAGTTTGCGGTGCTTATCTCCATGTTCGCCACCCCCACCGCCGTCAGCTCCTTCAGCATGGCGGCCCAGATGAGGGGCAGTCCGGAGCTGGCGGCCAGCGCGGTGACTGTGACCACGCTGTTGTCCGCCGTCACCATGTTTTTGTGGACGTTTCTGTTCAAGTCCCTGGGAATGTTTTAGAGAATACATAGACGCAAAAAAGGGAGCGGCGCAGCCGCTCCCTTTTTGATGGTTACTCCTCGTACAGCCGCTGTAAAAGCTCCCGGGACTGCACTGCGTTATCATTGCTGGTGTTCTCTAAGGTGGCCTGGATGTAGGGCTTGCGTGCCTTCAGGAAGCGGAGAATGGGGGCGTAGTCCATCTCGCCCAGGCCGGCGGCCACGGCACGCAGCTCCTCTCCCTCCCGCGTGAAGTCCTTCAGGTGGACCACCGCGATGTGCTCGGCCAGCGTGTCCATGGCGTGCTCAATCACCCGCTCCCGGTTGTCCGCGTTCCCGGCATACAGCAGGTTTACCGGGTCAAAGATAATGCGCAGATTGGGGCTCTGGATGGCGCGCAGCACCTCCATGGCCCGGTCCGCGTCGTACACGATGTGCTTCCACACCGGCTCGATGGCCAGCGACACGCCCAGGCGCTCGGCCCGCTCCACCACCGGGGCCAGGTTGCGGACAAAGGTGTCCAGCGCCCCCTGGGTGTGGGTGGCCGCGTCGGTTTTGTACTCGGGGTTGGGGGCCCCCGTCTCGGTGCCCACCACCCCTGCCCCCATGAGGGCGGCCACGCGCAGGTGGCCGTAGTACCGGCTTTGGATGTCCCGCAGCCGGTCCGGGTCGGGATGGGCCAGGTTCAAGTAGCACCCCAGCACCGCCGTGTCCAGCTCGTTTTGGGCAAGAACCCGCCGGACGTGCATGGACAGCCCTTCGGTGAGGGCGCACTCGTCAAAGGTCACGCCCGGGATTACTTTGGACAGGGCCAGATGAACGCAGGAAAAGCCCTCCTCCCGGGCGGTTTGCGCCCGGCGCTCCAGGGCTTGGGCCTGCGGGGGCAGGGCGCTGTTTACGTCGTGCAGTCTGATGCCAAGCTGCATGGTTTATTCCTCCCACTCTGCTTTGTGTTGTCTTTTGAAAATAAGGGATAAAAAAGAGGGCTTTCTGAATCGAAAGCCCTCCGGTGCCGTTTGATTGAGCCTATCAGGCGTTGCCGCCCAGATAGGGATAATACGCAAAGTAGACACACGCAAACCCGACTTCCTTCGGGCTATCGGAAACGCCTTCCGTTTGCTGCGCTCCGCCAAAGAGGTCCATAAGTTCCAACATTTGGCCTACCTCCTTTCTGCGTCCAGTATATCATGGGAGCAGAGAAAAGGATAGAGCTGCATTGGACAATATAGCCAATTTGAGTGGTGCATTTTTGTGCATAAAGTCAGTCTTGGGCTGCGCCGCACTTTCACGCAGTGAATTGGAATCTTCGGTTCAGCCAAGCTTTGCACAGCACCAGCCATGGACGACAAATGTCGTCCGGCGTCTCAACCTCCTGGGTGCAGGTGGAAATGCCGTGGCCCCCGCTTCCAAACAGGTGGTACTCAAAGGGGACGGCGTGCTTTCGCAGCTCCACCGCCAGCAGCAGGCTGTTTTCCGGGGGCACGCAGTCGTCCTCCCCGCCGTGCCACAAGAATGTGGGCGGGAAGCCGGGCGTGACCCGCTGGAGCAGGTTGAGCTTGTCCCGGTATGCCTCGTCCCCGCCAGAAATGTTCTGCGCCGAACCCTCGTGGGCAAATTCCCGTGTGCTGATCACCGGGTAGCACAGCACCAGCGCGTCCGGCCGCGTTCCGTCCGGCAGGCCCACCGCGGGGTCGTTCCAGAACGCCCCCAGGCTGGCAGCCAGATGGCCTCCGGCGGAAAAGCCCAGCACAGCGATTTTCCCTGGGTCGATATGCCATTGCTGACGGTGCTCCCGCACCAGGCGTACCGTCTCCCCCAGCTCACGCAGGGAGCGGAAGTTGGACATATCCTGGGGATAGCAGGTGTAGTCCAGGATAAACACCTGGTATCCCAGGGACAAAAACTCAAGGGCGGGTGCATCCTTTTCCCGGGGCGAGCACCAGTGGTAACCGCCGCCGGGACAGATGATGAGGGCAGGGCGTGTCTTGTGGGCGGCGAGGGTGTCGTAATCGTCCCACAGGTAGCCCTTCACCCGGGCGTCCAGGGCCTGAAACGTGACAGTTTCCATTACGGCTGCTTGCCGATATAGGCCAGGATTCCGCCGTCCACGTACAGAATATGGCCGTTGACAAAATCGGAGGCGGCG
>ERZ808040.2422-NODE-2422-length-10413-cov-4.684307_pt1 | contig 10413 bp, 10 predicted proteins | sample MGYA00380191_ERZ808040 | MGnify/ENA primary metagenome ERZ808040 (study PRJEB31490, sample SAMN06133395) | mouse gut metagenome | isolation source: J6 | host: mice | place: China: Chengdu | collected 2015-05 ... | reverse complement strand
CGTTGAGTGAAGCCAACGCAGTCAGGTGGAAATTTAGACCAGCGAAACATAGGGATAATTTAGGTGGATTATACTAGGCGCAGTACCAGGCTGGTCACATAAATAACGTCAAAGAAAAGGGTGCTGATATCTTCCAGATGCGCAAAAAGCACGATCGGTGCGGAATATTTTGCAATTACCCGGCGTATATCCCGTACCGCTTTTTTATAATCCTCAATCAGCATTCCCGCTATTTGGTTCACACGGATTTCTTTTGCATAATCGCCCAAATAAAACAGCCTGTCTGTGTATTCCATTTTTCGTCTGTAAACCATCATTTCACTCTTCCGCCTGAACAAAAGCCCATTCAATTTCCCTCCCCCAAGCGCCGAGACAATCAATGAGAGAATGACCAGCCCAAGGCAAAAAGGGTCTATGATAAAGATCAGGCGAAGGGTCAGCAGCGCTGTCATTGCGCTTTTTAATAATTCCGCAAATGTTTCCAATACCGCGAAAACCTTCTTATCCATCACAGTCATGCTTAAAATATACCCGTCATAAAACTGCGGATCATCGAAGGAAGACACTCTGATAGAAACTGCTTTTTGCAGCAATGCCTCCTGGATATTTTTTGCCAGCCTGATTTTGGCAATGGGTATGAAAAAAGAATGGAATACATTGTTCAAAATCATATACGCCGCATTCAACAGGGCAAAGGCCAAAAGCGTGGCAACCATACGGTTGAAGGGATCCTTTGCCTGCACCTGATTCGTAATAGTGCGGATAAAGTAAATATTATTTATGAACTGCATCAGGCCGCCCATGATCCCAAAAAGGATGAAGGTTCCTGCGAAAACAGGCGTTGCCGTAAAAATGATCTTTAAAATATAAAAGTTATTTCTTATGACATTATTTTTATCAGATGCCTGCTTCATTGGTATATCCCCCTCTCTGTTTTGAAAAAAGCCTGTAGAAATAGCTTTTGTTTTCCATCAGTTCCTCAAATGTCCCCTCCTCCGCCAGCCTGCCCTCATCCATATAAAGTATTCTGTCCGCAGACATACAGCTTCCCAGATGATGTGTCACAAATACCACCAGTTTCTCCTTACAAAGTTCCTCAATTTTCTGATAAATCTTATCTTCCGCAATGGGATCCAGCGCACTGGTAGGTTCGTCCAAAATCAGGGCGGGAGTGTTTTTGGCATACGCCCGCGCTATAGACAGCCTTTGGCCCTGCCCTCCCGAAAATACCAGGCCGTCTTCGCTGAATTCCTTTGTCATGATGTGGTCTTTCTTCCCTGCAAATTCCTCAAGGCCGGAAAACCGCAGCGCCTCCTCAATCAGCGTTCCATCCCCTTCACCGCTGCGGCGCATCAGTACATTTTCGGCCAACGGCGCGGCAAAGATTTTATAATCCTGGAAACACACCCCGAAAAACCCGCGGTAAGAATCCAGGTCATACTCCCTGATATCTGTCCCGTTCAACAATATCCGCCCTTCCTCCGGGTCATAAAACCGCAAAAGCAGTTTGACCAATGTGGTTTTACCTGCGCCGTTAAATCCCACTATGGCGTTCTTCTGATTACTCTTTATCGTAAAACTCACATTCCGCAGCGCCCTCTTTTGTCCTCCGTATGAGAAGCCTACGTTTTCAAACGTAATCGTAAATTCCCCGCCCACATCCACCTTGCGGTTTCCCGTGGACACTACCTGGGGCTCCTGGGCCATAAACTTTCCGAAATGATCCATATACTGATTGTTTTCCGAAAAGGCTATGATCTGCATGGAAATCCCGATCAGGTTTCTCGCCAAAATGGCTATGCTGTTGACCATAACAACAAAATCTCCTATATCGATTGTCCTGTGTATGACTACCCGCACAAGCAGATAGAAGACAACGCCAAATGTCAGGCACCCGTAATTCAGGTTGTCATTGATGATTGAAAATACGGAAATCCTGGCCCCGTACTTTCTGGTGTTGGCAATTTCGGCGCCCACCGCATTATCATACCTGCGTTTCAGCACATCGAAGATTCCGCTGGTTCTCAGCTCGTTTGCATATTCTTTATAATAGGCAACCCTCTTCACATATTCCATTTTCCTATTTTGAATTACATTCTCCATGTCAGATTTATACCGTAACTTTTTGACAGCATTCCCAATGGTGAATGTGGAAATAATCGGAAAGACCATAAACAAAAGAACCCGCATGTCCAGGACCGCCGTTGTCAGGAAAATAATCAGAGAGGAGCATATCATGGAAATCAATATGGATACCCTGCTAAACGTAGAGACCACATTTTCCCTTGCCCCCTGTAAAGCGCGGGTGTAACCGTCATAAAAATCCGGGGTCTCATAGGCGGCCAGATCCATTGCGGCAGCTTTTTCATATAACATAATGTTTACATTCTGCGCCAATAGCTGATCCGTTTCCGGCACCACCACCTGCTTATAATAGACAAAGAAAATCTGAAGGGAAAGAAAGAATGCTGCGAAGACACCCAGCAGAAGATAGATTTGTCTGTCATTCCCGCCTGTGCTCAGGGCATTTATCAATAAGCGTAAGAACACAACATTGTAAATTGCCCAACGGCAGGAGCCGAGGGTATCCTTTATCAAAGACAGAACCGCTCTTTTGGGGCAGGCCGAATACACCAGTTTCAAGATGTAGATTGTGTTTTTCACCTCGTGCATCAACCCTTTTGCATTTCCCTCTTTTGCATTCCTCTTCTTTGCTTTTCCCTCCTTTGCATTTTCCTTCTTTGCATTTCCCACTTTTGCATTCCCTTCCTTTGCATTTCCCTCTTTTGTCTGATGGGCAATGCCGGATTTTATTCTTTTTTCATGCGCCATATACCAATACCTCCCTTTTAGAATGGGATCTCGCGGATTCCTGCGCCAGTATATATCAGGCTCGCGGATTCCTTTTTATTGAGATCCAAAACAGTTGAGTTATAGAATATAGCATACAAAAAATAAGGAAAATTACTAGACTTTTCTTTCGGAATGTGTTAGAGTGGTAAATGACCTGCGGGTTAGAAAAATATGTTTTATTCAAAATTTAATTTATCTTATTTTCGTTTATTTTCTTGATTACGTACCCCCGAATGACGTTGCTTCTTTGCCCTTTATGCCTTTGCCAATATTTTTAGCGCAAGATATTTTCATAATCCTGCAGATCATGGTAAATGCCTTCGATATATGCTGTACCCTGATCTATTGTATAAACCATGAGATATTGATGCTTCTTAAAATGAATCGTCCGGTAACCTTTTGCTCGAAGTATTCTATCATCGCATAACTTCAGGCTGCCAGCCACATGGGAAAGCCGCGAAATCGTATCATCAAAATCATTTACGATATTTGTCGCCGCTTGTTGACTTTCGAGTTCATAAAATAGATAATTAAGAATATTTCTAAACTGTATTTGGGCAGCAGAAGTCAGGACTACTTTATATTCCATATTCTTTCCTGACCCCTGCAATAAACTCATTTGCATCCTGGTATTCACCGGAAGCAATCTGTCGATGAGCAATCTCCAGGTCTTTGTGTATATCTTCACGGCTTTTTAAAGCAAATGGACAATTTGCTTCCCGTTTCTGTATCAGTTTTTTAGCAAAATTTTGGATTTCCGCTAAATCAGCTTCTGGCAGAATCCTTATCATAGAAATGGTGTTTTCTAATGTAGTCATTACATGTCCCTTTCCTAAAACCATCGTTACTCTTAGTATCACTTATATTATAGCATTTTCTCACACACATATAAACCACTTTGAAAAAATACATATTTATTGTAAAAGTCCTGAATCTCGCCTGAGGAAACCACCCTCTATATTTAATATAAATCATGCACTGGCGCCCCTGACCCCCATATTTTCCCTTTTAATCAGAAGTACGGCAACGTCATTGACATTCGTTCCGGTTGGGCCTGTTTTTATCAGTCCGTCCGCTTCTTCCAACGCCATATAGGCATTGTTATCCTGTAATACCTGATATATTTCAATCCCTTTGGACCTCAGGCATTCCTTCGTATATCCGTCACAATACCCTCCTGCGGCATCCGTGGGGCCGTCCGTCCCGTCGCTTCCGATACTGAATACGGCAGTGGCCTTTAAGCCGGAAATGCCTTCTGCAGCGGCAAGCGCCAGTTCCTGGTTCCGCCCGCCCTTTCCGGTTCCGGTCAGATGCACAATGGTCTCACCCCCTGCCAGGAATGCCAGACTCTGTCCGGAACCCTGATGAGTCTTTGCAATGGAAGCCAGGAAGCTTCCCGCCTCCCTGGCTTCACAGCAGAGCCGGTCTGTCAGAATCAAAGCCTGATACCCCAGCTCTTCGCAGGCCTGTGCCGCCGCCAGGCACAGATTTCTTACGCTTCCTGTGACCACGGTTTCCACGTTGTCCAGTTCCCTGGGTGTTTCTGTCTTTAACAGCTCCCATGCCCGGTCACTGAACCGGAGACTGTACTTTTCTGCAACTGCCAGAGCCTGTTCACAGGTACTGCTGTCAGGGTATGCCGGACCGGAAGCGATCATATCCAGCGGGTCACCCAATACATCACTTAACACAATACTGTACACTCCTGCAGGAGCGCACATTTTTGCGAACCGTCCCCCCTTTACGGCAGAGAGGCGCTTTCGTATGATATTTATCTCCGTGATGTCCGCTCCGCAGGCCAGAAGCTGTTCCGTAATATCGGAAAGCTCCCCTTCGGGAATCAGCGGTTTTTCAAATAGAGCTGACCCTCCTCCTGATAATAAGAAAATGACGGTATCTTCTCTTTTTAAATCACTCACCAGATCCAGGGCCGCCCGGGTACCCCTAAAAGAGTTCCCGTCCGGCACGGGATGTCCCGCTTCAAAGCACTGAAGCTTTGGTATATCACCTTTTACATGTCCATATTTCGTCACGCATACCCCGGCCTGCAATCTGTCCCCCAGAATATCGGCTGCCGTTTTGGCCATCTGCCATGCCGCTTTTCCTGCCGCCACCAGATATACCTTACCTTCCCGAAAACTTTTTCCTGCCAGAGCCTGTGTTACCGCCTCGTCCGGCATTACCTTCCGTAATGCTGCTTTTATGATTATGTCAGCATCTTTTTTCAAATCCATGGTCTGCCTCCTGTTAATGTCTTCATTATATTTAGCAAAACAAATTCTTTACTTAAGTGTTAGTTTTTGTGTATTGTAGATATTAGCAACGCTTAACAAAAACACACAGGCCGTTGTATAAGGCGCAGAGAGCAAAAATTTTCAGATGCGTGTTATCGCCCTGCTTCTATGCGTCTGGCGCTTTGATAACAGTTATTTGTAGATTTTTGCACTAACTAAAGTTTCTTTTTTGCATTTTGGGCAGTAAAGGGGATAGTTTTTCAAAACAGTATCGATGTGTAGTCTGTTGCGGATCCTATTTCCACAAATTGGGCAACGTAAGCACTCAAATTTTGACTTTTTCATTTAAGTGCTTACTCTCGCTTTTTGAATGATAGACCTTGCTTCGTCCTTTCCAAGTACCTTGCCATAGGATACGACTTTCCCATCCACAACCAAGGCCGGAGTAGTCATTACTCCGTAGGATGCAATCTGCGTGAAGTCCGTTACATGGTCAATAGTGGTGTCCATCCCCAGTTCTGCCAGTGCCTCACGGACGGCTGACTCCAAAGCGTTGCACTTAGTGCACCCGGAACCAAGCACTTTAACCCCAGAAGCTCCCTTTGTCGCTTCTGCCTGTCTCATCGCTTCCGGGGTGCAGCTGCCGCCACAGCAGCAGGATTTTGTTTCTTCCTTTTTCTTGCTGAACAGTCCCATAAATCATTCCTCCTAAAATTTATACCAATAAAAATTGGAACACATTGAACAGGTAGCCGACCATGATTATGCCGATGGTGCAAATGCCGATGAACAGGGCGAGCAGTTTGGGTTTGACTGCCTTACGGAGCATGATCATAGAGGGCAGGCTTAATGTAGTGACAGCCATCATAAAAGAAAGGATTGTGCCCAGCTGTGCGCCCTTATAGAGCAGAGCCTCCGCCACAGGAATGGTGCCAAAAATATCAGCATACATGGGAACGCCTACCAGGGTAGCAAGGATCACCCCAAACGGATTGCTACCACCCAACACAGCCTCAATCCAGCTTTCTGGAATCCAGTTGTGAATGACCGCGCCAATGCCAACGCCTATCAGAATATACGGGAACACTTTCTTGAATGTAGAAATGACTTGTTCTTTGGCAAACTGAACCCGTTCCCGTTTCGTCAGCATCGGAGAGTCAATATCCACACCGCCAGCGTTGCGGATAAACTCCTCCACATATGGTTCCATATGCAGTTTCTCAATCAGAATACCGCCTGCTACGGCAATCACCAGTCCCACCACAACATAGACAATCGCTACCTTTGCACCGAAAATGCTCATTAAGAGGAGAAGGCTGCCTAGGTCTACCATTGGGGAAGAAATCAGGAAAGAAAATGTTACCCCCATTGGCAACCTGGCACTGGTAAAGCCGATAAACAGAGGAATAGACGAGCAGGAACAGAAAGGTGTCACTGTACCCAACAGAGCGGATATAATATTTGCGCCGACACCGTGAAAACGGCCTAATATCCGCTTACTTCGTTCTGGTGGGAAGTAACTTTGAATGTAGGAAATAAGGAAAATCAAAAAGCAGAGCAACATCATGATTTTCAACACGTCATAGAGGAAAAACTGAACGCTCCCTCCCACTCGCTCTCCCACATCCAACCCCAGCATGGAAAGGCCATTTCCAATCAGTTCATTCAGCCACTTCATGCCTAAAATCTGGTCTTGGACAAACTGCCATGCACCCATAGAAAAACCTCACTTTAAAATTGTCGGACAACATATCAAAAAATTTTGATGCTTGTGTTTAAAATAAACGCCACCTCACTATGATGGCGTTTATCTATCACATAAAAGGCATCCTCCCTCCTGGTCTGCGTCTGGTGTCGTAATGGCCAGCAACAGCTTCACAGCTTTATCCCTGCCAGCCTCGCTCAAACGGTAATGCGTCCATTTGCCCTCCTGACGACTCACAACAAGTTCAGAATCACATAAAATTTTCATGTGGTAGGACAAGCCGGATTGCGTCAAGTCCATTGGTTCTTGCAGAACACAGGCACATTTTTCACCACTTCGCAGCTGTTCCAGAATAGCAAGACGTTTGGGATCACATAGGGCTTTGAATACTTTTGCGTTTTCCTGATGTGTTCCCATTCGATCACCTCAAATCAATTTTTTTTGATATATGTAGTATATGCGATAATAACTTGTTTGTCAATAGTGCTTTGCGTCAGCCTTGGAAAGAACGCGATTTGAGAGGAAGCGGTGTTTTGCGTTAAGGTTGACAGTCCATTAAATTGTGTTTTTGTATACTCTTGTTAAGGGAAGATATGCACAAAAAAGAAATCTTTTACAATTCAAACTGTAAAAGATTCCTTAAGTGAATGCTCATATACGGTAAAAAAGCACAGCAATGATTCATTTTCACTCGACTGTTAATTGCGAATACTGATATTAAATGCGTTCCAGAAAAGCCTCATATTCCCTGGCAAAATAAGCAAAACTGCCGCCAATCTCCAATGCCGCAATTTCCTTGTTCAATGCCTGAAGGAATGTTGCAATAGCTTCCCGGTATTCTGCAACATTCCGGTTTTTCACCAGATTTGTATCGGCTGTAATGGCAGTCCGGGCAAGTGCACGGAATGTTTCACGATTGATGCGTTCCGATTCGAGCGCGAATTGCGACGATAATATTCTGCTTTGAATAATGACGTCATCCATCTGCTTTTCAGTAAGTGCCTGCTCATATTGCCTGCCGTTTCCTTTTGTTAATTCCATGAGACGCTCGTATTCACCGCACAGAGTTTCACATTCGTGGTAAGTTCTTTGTAAAACATCTGCATATTCCACGATCTTTTCGGTGGCAGCTAAGCATTGGGCGGTATTGCCTGTTCTCGCGGTTTCAACGGAAGCGTTGAAACCATTCATGTTCATGCTGTAGACAGTGTTGGCTAATTGAGAGAGGGCAGCCGGTAACTGGCGGAGATTTGTGAAATCCTCTGTCACGTTTTTTAACACATTTATGCTTGCGCTTACCTCTTTGGCAATATAAAAGAATGCTCTGCCCTGCTGGCCCAATGATTTGGCGGCGGCATGTACCGATGCCGCAGTGTTCTCACCTGTCTCAGCGGCTTTATTCACCTCTTTGATACACGTTTCAATGTAATTTGCAGCTTCTTGCCTCATGTCCTCATTCAGCAGTTCAACCGCTTCGTTCATTAAAGTGGTCATATGCTCTTTATTGCCCGCAAATTGCCTGCACAATCCGGCATAGCCTGCATCAATCGCCTCAAATTGGTCTTTTGGCGGAGAAATGCGCCCCGTTTCAATTCCGCAAAATAAGCGCAGCAGATTCATTTGGAAACCCATGTCATCAAGGCGGCGTATCAAGGCATAGATCTTGTCAAACATTTCAAACGCGGACGTACCCCCTGCTGCCAAGTTCCTTACATTCTCATTTCTAAGTCGTTCCATGCGCTTGGCAAGGTTGCTCAGCTCATTTGCGACAATGCTCGTTGTTGTGCCTTTTTCACCTGCTGACTCTGCCGTTTTATTGGCGAGAGCAACCAGTTTTTCCGCTTCCTCAATAAAATTGCTTAACATTGCGGAAGTTTTTTCCCCATTTTTTCCAATCCTGTTTAATAACTCGTTCGATAACATTACGACTGCCTCCGTTTCATTTGGTATGCTACATTTACGGTATTCGGAGGGGGTCACGCCAAAGTATGCCTTAAACGCCCGTGTGAAGCCTTCGTGGGAATCATAGCCGTATTTAAGGGCAATATCTAAAATTCCAGTATTTCCTGCCTGCAAGTCACCACAGGCAAGTTGTAGTCTGCGATTTTTTACATACTCCATCACCGGTTCGCCAACTATGGCACGAAACACCCGCTGATAATGCGTTTTTGAGAAAAATGCCTGCTGTGCCAGCTCATCTACATTTATAGCTTTGGTCAAACAGCTTTCAATAAAGTCGATGGAGCCATCCATTGCATTAGGTTTTTTCAAGCGCGTCCCCCCTTCCTGAATATCATTTTATTACAAAACGGAAGTTTTTTCTTGACCGGAAATACCATAAAATCAACTATCGCAAATGGAGTCCATATTTCAAAACATACGGTGAACTCTGTTTTTACTGTAACCGGTGTGGTTGAAATTGCATAATAATGTTACGGAATGGGTAGTTCTTGATGACCTCGATTTGCACAATGTCACCTGCCCTTTAACCTACACACATTTATAAAAGGCATCAAAGTATATTACTTTCATGCCTTTCCAAATATAATATAATTCAACTATTATGTCATTAAATCTGTTTCTTCATTTCTTACTCAAGCAAAGCTCTCTACAACATAATATTGCCAGCCATTTGCTGTGCCCAGAAATCCGCAATAAACTACTATTCTTTCAGAGTAATGGACTCCGCCATCTTTCTCGCATAGGCCTCAATAGTCCCTTCCGGCAGCGGATCCATACTGGGATTGCTCAAAGAGTCATCTATCACAATTATTGTAAAGTACGAGTGTTCTGCCTGTTTGGTATCCACACTATATGCCACAAAATCACACTGCCTGTCCTCTTCTTCATAAGTATAGGTATGTGTTCCCGTGTATTTATACATAGAAAGATCATTAATCGTTACAGGCTCAGCCGTCTCAACTTCAAAATCAAAATTGCGGTAGCGCGGATTACGATCAGTCTTCAGCTTCCAGAGAATGTATGGCTTAGTTGCTTCAAATGTATCTTCCAGAGATTCTATCAGCAGATCTTCATTTATATCCATTTTTCCATCTACAACAACAAATCCGGGACTTGTTACAAATACATATGCAGGATCCAGTTGGTATGCCCATCCAAACGATGTTGGTGTTAAGGAGGGGTACTCTATGTTAATTGATACCCTCCCAACATAAGTTCTTCCTGCGGCGTATACATCATAGATAAACTTGTCCATTACCCCTTTCCAGTTTGGTAATTCCTCATCGGCGATTTCTTCCGGAGTTTCAGCGGAATCCTCCTCCTTTTCCGGCACACTCTCTGCTACTGAACTGTTCACTGTACTTTCTGTGCTATCTCCCTCTTCACCTGAAGCCGGCTGCCCGCATGATGCCAACCCCATGGCTAAAGCAGTAATACACCCCATAAGTAAAATCTTTTTTTTCACGCAATTGCTCCTTTCGAATTTTTTCAACAGCAATATTATATAATACTACTGTGACTGCGTCCACATTTTTTTGGAGCCGTTCCGGACGGTTTTATGCCTCTTGTGTTTATCTATACTATCCCCATTCCGGAGCGTTTACGCGACGGGGCGACGCAAATATCAAATTTGCGTCTGCCATCAAACAAATTTGTGAC
>ERZ808040.2419-NODE-2419-length-10436-cov-3.728159_pt1 | contig 10436 bp, 8 predicted proteins | sample MGYA00380191_ERZ808040 | MGnify/ENA primary metagenome ERZ808040 (study PRJEB31490, sample SAMN06133395) | mouse gut metagenome | isolation source: J6 | host: mice | place: China: Chengdu | collected 2015-05 ... | reverse complement strand
CTCCTGTTATATGTAACCAATTTGCGAAGCAAATTGATTGCCTGCTTGCCCGCCATCTGCGAAGCAGATTTTTAATGCGGGCAATTCCCACTTTTCATTTTCTCCGGACAGCGGCCGTCTTTTTTTGTACCTCTGTCCGGGGTTCTCTCTTTTTTCTCCTGATCCCCTTTATCCGTTGATGCTCTTCCACAGCTTTGCAGAGGATTCCCTGCATTTTGCCATAGCTTCTTCCACGTCGATCACCTTTACTTCCCGGTCCTTCATCAGGACCTTTCCGTTTCCGACTGTGGTCACCACGTCCCGTCCGGTCATGCCGAAGAGGATGTGTCCGTTGATGTTGTTCTCATCCAGATGTGTAGGCGGGTTGTAATCCACTACGATCACATCCGCTGCCGCCCCTTCCTTCAAAACGCCCAGAGGAGCCTTGAAGTAACGGTTTGCAATGGCCGCGTTGTTCTCGAACAGCATCTTGGGCACCTCGCCCCATGCCGCGTTGGCATCGCACAGGTGATGCTTGTGGAGTACGTTCGCCACCTTGTAGGACTCGGTCATATCGTGGGTGTAGCCATCGGTTCCCAGACCTGCCAGGATTCCCCTGTGCACCAGTTCCATGGTGGGCGGGCATCCGCAGGCATTGCCCATATTGGATTCCGGATTATGTACGACCATGGTGTTGGTATCCTTCACTAGATCCATCTCATGGGAATTGATGTAAATGCAGTGTCCCAGCAGCGTCTTCTCTCCCAGGATATTCCAGTCCATGAGCCGGTCCACGATCCGCTTGCCGTACTTCTTCAGGCAGTCATGGAGATCCTCGATTCCCTCTGCCACGTGGATATGATAGCCCACCTCGTCCGGCTTGTTGGCCGCCGCCAGCTCCATAGTCTCATCTGAGATCGTAAACTGAGCATGCATTCCCATCATACCAGCCAGCATATCCGAATCATCCTTCAGCGCGTAGCGGATAAATTCCGCATTCTCCATCACCGCTTCTCTTGCCTTATCCATGCCGTCCCTGTCCGATACTTCGTAGCACAGGCAGGAACGCACGCCCAGTTCTTTCGCCGCGTCAGCGATGGTGAACAGGCTGTCTTTAATGTGGCCGAAGCTTGCATGGTGGTCGAAGATGGTGGTCACACCGTTGCGGATACAGGAGATCATGGTATCAATCGCGCTGTATTTTGTCTGTTCCAGCGTCAGGTGCCGGTCAATGGTCCACCACTGTCCGTCCAGGATATCCAGAAATCCTTTCGGATTATAGCCTTTGATACTGAATCCCCTTGCCATGGCGCTGTAGATGTGCTCGTGGGTATTGATAAACGCAGGCATGATCAGCCCTTTCTTCGCGTCAATATACTCCGCTCCCGGATAGGCTTCCTTCAAGTCCTTCTCCGCACCTACTTTCACAATCTTAGTTCCCTCAATCGCAACCGCTCCATGTTCCAGGTATGGAAGATTGCTGTCTCTGGTAATGACCTTACCGTTTCCAATGATCAGCATAATGCCGCCTCCTTTATATAATAATTTTATTTTTTGGCTTATTTCTATAGTATAGAACGGCAGACCTTGAACAGCAGACCTCAGACCCGTCTGCTGCGCAGACTATCCGCTGCTTACGCAGCTTCTGTCCGAGGTTGTTGGGCGTTCCGCCCAATATCAGTATGAAAAACCAGCCCTTAGCAAGTAAACTTGCACGGTCTGTTTTTTCATACTGCTGCTGTTCTGAATCCTAATCCAGCTTTTTTTCCGCTTCCGTCAGATCCATGTTCTTAGGGAGCACCAGGTTCAAAAGGATCGCCACGATAGTTGCCAGCACCACCGGGGATTTTCCGAAAATGGTCGTCACCCATGCCGGGAAGGACGCCAGCGCCGCATTGGCCTGGGTGATCCCCATTCCAAGGGCGATCGCGAGACCAACGATGGTGGTATTCCTGTAGTTCATCGGGGATGCCGTGATCAGCTTCACACCGGTCATCGCGATGGACGCGAAAACGGATACGGTGGCTCCGCCCAGCACACAGGACGGGATCGTCGTCAGCAGGGAGGAAAACTTCGGGATCAGCCCTGCTACCAGGAGGATGCCTGCCGCCATGGCGAATACTCTCTTAGCCACCACCTTTGTGGATGCCACGATCCCCACATTCTGGCTGTATGTAGCTGTGGGAAGCCCTCCAAAGAACGCGCAGAAGATATTGCTGATTCCGTATGCCACGATCCCCCGTTCAGCTCCTCGTCCGTAGGCATCCTGTCCAGACCGCCCGTTGTAGTGGCGGAAAAATCTCCGATGGCCTGGATGGAATTGATGGCAAATAACACGCCGATGGCCACACAGGAGGAAGGTTCAAATGTGATCCCAAAGTGGAGCGGCCGGGGAAGCTGAAACATGGATGCCGATGCCACGGAAGAAAAGTTTACCATCCCGAATGCCAGTGCCACGATATATCCTACAATAATTCCTATTAGTATAGAAGACAATTTCCAGATCCCTTTTCCATAATGATTCAGCGCAGTCACCACGATCAGCGTGATGATGGCAATCAGCCAGTTCTGCCAGGAACCGTACTGCTCGCTTCCCGTCCCGCCTGCCATATAATTGATAGCCGTCGGATACAGGGAAAGTCCGATCGCAAATACTACTGTACCAGTGATCAGCGGCGGGAAAAATCTCCGGATCTGCTTGATGAAGATCCCCACGATAATAGCTAAGATACCGCCCACGATCTGAGCGCCCAGGATCGTCGCCACATCAAAGTCTCCCGCGATCGCCTGCATTGTGGGTACATAGGCGAAGCTGATGCCCATGATGACTGGAAGGCCGGACCCAAGGGAGACGGGGCCGTTCTTGATCAGCGGAAATAGCTGGATGAATGTGGTCAGTGCCGACATCACCAGGGCCGCCTGGATCAGGATCACCGAATCTGCCGGAGAAAGCCCTGCCACACCGGCTACGATGATGGCCGGGGTCACGCATCCAACGATCATGGCCACCACATGCTGCATTGCCAGCGGAAGCGCCTGTGATACGGAAGGCTTTCCGTCAATCCTGAATAATTCCTGCGAGATCGCGCCTGCTTCTTCTTTACTCATGTCTTTCGTTTCCTTTCTCTCCTTCTTTCTCAAAAAATGCTACGTGTCATTTCTATATATAATATAAGAAATGATGTAACTGTTCAGAACCGCAGACCCGATTGCTGCTGTTCTAAATAAGAAGCATATTGTCATACGTTATGGGAGAGACCTGCCGGCATGGGACAAAAATTTCTGCTATGCAAAAGTAACAAGCCCTGAGCTTTTGCTTTCCAAACCAGTTCATGCACATTAAACAATTTTCGCTTCTGTTGATTCTATAATAACATCAATCTGCTTAAAATACAAGCAAAATAAAAATTTTTTTGTTTCTTAAAAATTTTTTGTTTTTTTATTGATTTTTTCAAAATTTGTGATATGATGTTTTGTAGAGAGACCAATAGAGCTTGAAATAACAGCCCGGTATTTCCAATCGATTATATAAGGAAGGAGGAATTGAAGATGAATATTTCCAGGTTAGATATGTTGAAGCAGATCGCGGCCGGGCTTTCGGCACAATTTGGAAAGGACTGCGAGATCGTGGTTCATGATCTGACGGATGATTCCCTTGAGCACACCATCGTACATATTGAGAACGGCGGGCTCACCGGGCGCAAGATCGGCGACGGACCTTCCGGAGCCGTCCTGAATGCCATCCGACATCAGGGCGAACCTTTGAAAGATAAGCTTGCTTATCTGACCCGGACGGAAAACGGACGGATTCTCAAGTCCAGCACCATCTACATCCACAACGATGAAGGACGGCCCTGTTACATATTTTCCATCAATTATGATATCACCGCCCTTCTCGCGCTGGAGAACAGCGTCCACGCTCTCATCACCTGTGAAGAGCCCCAGACGGAGGCTTCACCTAACGTCATTACCCATGATGTGAGCAGACTTCTGGATGAGCTGATCGAACAGTCCGTTGCACTGGTCGGGGTTCCCGTACCTCTTATGACGAAGGAAGACAAGATCAAGGCGATCAATTTCCTGAATGATGCCGGAGCCTTCCTGATCACCAAGTCAGGAGACAAAGTAGCCAAGTACTTTGACATCTCCAAGTATACGCTCTACAGCTATGTAGATATCAACAAGTAATGTGAAAGACCTGCCCTTAGCAGTCTTTCCGAATCCAAAAATGAATAAAGGAGAATTTGAAACATGAGCAGCACAGAGAAACATTTAAAATGGACTCTGAATCATATTGCCAAGAGCGATGATACACAGGTCCGGAACATGTCTATGGAAGAAATGTCAAAAGCGAACAACTTCCATAAAAGTTTTCCGCAGTACGAAGTCACACCGCTGACCCGTTTATCCAGGCTGGCTGAGTACCTGGGTCTGAAGCGTCTTTATGTAAAGGACGAATCCTACCGCTTCGGCCTGAACGCGTTCAAGGTGCTCGGTGGTTCTTATGCCATCGCCAGATACATCGCGCAGCAGACCGGCAAGGATGTCAGCGAGATTCCTTACGATGTACTGACCTCCGAGAAGCTCAGAGAAGAATTTGGGCAGGCAGCCTTCTTTACTGCGACGGACGGCAATCATGGACGCGGAGTTGCCTGGGCTGCGAACAAGCTTGGACAGAAGTGTACCGTCCGGATGCCGAAGGGTTCCACACAGACCCGTCTGAACAACATTGCCAAAGAGAATGCCACGGTTACCATCGAAGACCTGAACTATGACGAATGTGTCCGCATGGCCGCAAAGGAAGCGGAGAACACGGAACACGGCGTGATCATTCAGGATACCGCATGGGAGGGCTATGAGGAGATTCCGACCTGGATCATGCAGGGTTACGGAACACTTGCCCTGGAAGCAGACCGGCAGCTTGCGGACGACGGATGCCGCCCCACCCACATCTTTATCCAGGCCGGGGTTGGTTCCCTTGCAGGCGCGGTGATCGGCTTCTTCGCCAACCGTTTCAAAGAAAATCCTCCGGTCATGGTCGTTTGCGAAGCCAATGCGGCTGACTGCCTCTACCGTTCCGCAATGCAGAAAGACGGAAGCCGTGTGGATGTAACCGGCGACATGTTCACCATCATGGCTGGCCTGGCATGCGGCGAAGCCAACACCGTATCCTGGGATATCTTAAGAAACCATGCGGATGCATTTGTTTCCTGCCCGGACTGGGTGAGCGCAAACGGCACACGCATTTACGCGGCTCCGTTAAAGGGCGATCCGCAGGTCATCTCCGGAGAATCCGGTTCTGTCACCATGGGCCTGGTGCACGCGCTGATGACCAATCCGGAATACAAGGATCTGAAAGAAGCCTTAAAGCTGGATGAAAATTCAGAGGTTTTACTTGTATCATCCGAAGGCGACACAGATCCGGACCGTTTCCGTGAGATCACATGGGAAGGTTTATGCGGATCAGATAAGGAAGTTTTCGCAGATTTATAAGAGATTGTAAATCGTAATTATCATGCAGCAGACCGGACAGAAGCTCCCTCTTCTGTTCCGGATATAGCAAGCATACATTTTTCATATTATAAGGAGGATAAAAACATGTTTGATTTTGACAAGATTAAGGAAGCTGCCCAGGGCTATGAGAAGGATATGACCGCATTCCTGCGCGCCATCGTAAAGAATCCGGGCGAGAGCTGCGACGAGAAGGCTCACATCGACACCATCGCTGCTGAGATGAAGAAGGTTGGATTCGACGAGGTTCAGATCGATCCCCAGGGAAATGTAATCGGCTACATGGGAACCGGCGACAAGATCATCGCTTATGATGCGCACATCGACACTGTAGGAATCGGCAATATCGAGAACTGGAACTTTGATCCCTACGAGGGCTATGAGAACGAGACCGAGATCGGCGGACGCGGCGTGTCTGATCAGTGCGGCGGTATCGTATCTGCAGTATACGGCGCAAAGATCATGAAGGACATGAATCTGATCCCGGAAGGCTGCAAGATCATGGTTGTAGGAACCGTTCAGGAAGAAGACTGCGACGGACTTTGCTGGCAGTACATCATCAACGAAGACAAGGTTCGCCCGGAATTTGTTGTTTCCACAGAGCCTACAGACGGCGGAATCTACCGAGGACAGAGAGGGCGTATGGAAATCCGTGTGGACGTGAAGGGTGTTTCCTGCCACGGCTCCGCTCCAGAGCGCGGTGACAATGCGATCTACAAGATGGCGGACATCCTCCAGGATATCCGTGCATTGAATGAAAATGACGCTGAAGACGGAACCGAGATCAAAGGTCTTGTAAAGATGCTGGATGAAAAGTACAATCCGGACTGGGAAGAGGCTCGTTTCCTTGGACGCGGTACTGTAACCGTATCCCAGATCTTCTATACTTCCCCGAGCCGCTGTGCGGTTGCTGACTCCTGCGCGGTATCTCTGGACCGCCGTATGACCTTCGGCGAGACCTGGGAGAGCTGCCTGGATGAGATCCGCGCGCTGCCGAGCGTGAAGAAATACGGAGACGACGTTGTAGTTTCCATGTACAACTACGACCGTCCTTCCTACACAGGATGCGTATATGAGATCGAATGCTACTTCCCGACATGGGCGATCCCGAAGGACCACAAGGTAACGAGGGCTCTGGAAGCTGCTTACAAGGGACTCTACGGCGATCAGAGAATCGGCGCTGCTGACACTCTGGAAATGCGTCAGGCACGTCCTCTGACAGACAAGTGGACCTTCTCCACCAACGGCGTTTCCATCATGGGAAGAAACGGAATCCCCTGTATCGGATTCGGACCTGGCGCAGAGGCACAGGCTCACGCTCCGAATGAAATGACCTGGAAGCAGGATCTGGTAACATGTGCTGCTGTATATGCCGCACTTCCGACAGAATACTGCAAATAATTTATTTTCCTTTTTTCTGCCGTAGCAGTATGGATACGGTACACGATATACGAAACTTATTTACCCTAATACTTTACAAATTTTTTTCAGGAGGATTTTACAATGAAAACATTACAGGATTATATCGATAAGCTCAACGCGTTAAATTTCAAAGAGATGTACAACGGAGACTTCTTCCTTACATGGGAAAAATCCGACGACGAGATCGAGGCAGTATTTACCGTAGCTGACGCGCTGCGTTTCATGAGAGAAAACAACATTTCCACAAAGGTATTCGAGAGCGGCCTTGGAATCTCCTTATTCCGCGACAACTCTACCCGTACCCGTTTCTCCTTTGCTTCTGCCTGCAACCTGTTAGGTCTGGAAGTTCAGGATCTGGACGAAGGAAAATCTCAGGTAGCGCACGGCGAGACTGTCCGTGAGACTGCTAACATGATCTCCTTCATGGCAGATGTCATCGGTATCCGCGATGATATGTACATCGGCAAGGGAAATGCTTACATGCACGAGGTTGTTGACGCTGTAACTCAGGGAAATAAGGATGGCATCCTGGAGCAGAAGCCTACTCTTGTAAACCTGCAGTGCGACATTGACCACCCGACACAGGCAATGGCAGATATGCTCCACATCATCCACGAATTTGGCGGTGTTGAGAATCTGAAAGGCAAGAAGCTGGCTATGACATGGGCTTACTCTCCGTCTTACGGCAAGCCGCTGTCCGTTCCTCAGGGAATCATCGGACTGATGACACGTTTCGGCATGGACGTTGTACTGGCGCATCCGGAAGGCTACGAAGTATTCGAGGAAGTAGAAGAAGTTGCGAAGAAGAACGCGGAGAAGTCCGGTGGTTCCTTCACAAAGACAAACAGCATGGCTGAGGCATTCAAGGATGCTGACATCGTATATCCGAAGAGCTGGGCTCCTTTCGCCGCAATGGAAAAACGTACCGAGCTGTACGGAAACGGCGACACAGACGGCATCAAGGCTCTGGAGAAAGAACTGCTTGCACAGAACGCAGAGCACAAAGACTGGGCTTGTACCGAAGAACTGATGGCTACCACAAAGGACGGAAAGGCTCTGTATATGCACTGCCTGCCGGCTGATATCACAGGCGTAAGCTGTAAGGAAGGCGAAGTAGACGCGTCCGTATTTGACCGCTACAGAGATCCGCTGTACAAGGAAGCAAGCTTCAAGCCGTACATCATCGCCGCAATGATCTTCCTTGCAAAATTTGCTGATCCGGCTGACATCCTTAAGAAGCTGGAAGAAAACGGAACACCGAGAGTATTTAAATAATCGTCGGGAACAGCAGCAATATGAAAAAACAGACTGTGCAAGTTTACTTGCTAAGGGCTGATTTTTCATATTGCTATTGGGCGGGACGCCCATGAACCTCAGACAGGAGCTTCGAAGAAGCGGATAATCTGCGCAGCAGATGGGTCTGAGGTCTGCTGTTCCGAATTGGAAATCGTTACATTCAAGAATCCTTACAGATAGAAAGGCAAATATGATGTCGAAAAAGAAAAGAGTTGTCATCGCGCTTGGCGGAAATGCTCTTGGAAATACTCTGCCGGAGCAGATGGCAGCAGTAAAGATTACCGCTAAGGCAATCGTAGATTTGATCGAAGACGGCTGTGAAGTCGTAGTATCCCACGGAAACGGCCCCCAGGTCGGCATGATCAACAATGCCATGATCGCGTTGACCCATGAAGATCTGGAACAGCCCAACACTCCCCTCTCCGTATGCGTTGCCATGAGTCAGGCTTACATCGGCTATGACCTGCAGAATGCGCTCCGCGAAGAGCTGCTGAACCGCAATATCACGAATATTCCGGTTGCAACCATGATCACCCAGGTCCGTGTGGATGAAAATGACCCTGCTTTCCAGAATCCCAGCAAACCCATCGGCAAGTTTGTGGACGCAGAGCAGGCGAAGATGATGGAAGAAAAATTCAACTATATCATGAAAGAAGACGCGGGAAGGGGCTACCGCCGTGTAGTAGCTTCCCCGAAGCCGGCAGAGATCATTGAGATCGGCACGATCCGTACCATGGTGGACGCAGGCAATCTGGTCATCGCCGGAGGCGGCGGCGGAATCCCTGTCACCAGGCAGGGCAATCATCTAAAAGGCGCCAGCGCCGTAATCGACAAGGACTTTGCAAGCTGCCTGATTGCAAAGGAACTGGATGCGGATTATCTGATCATCCTGACAGCCGTAGAAAAGGTTGCGCTCAACTTCGGCAAGCCGGATGAAAAATGGCTCAGCGACGTCTCTGTAGAAGAGGCAGAACAGTACGTAAAGGAAGGCCACTTCGCACCGGGCTCCATGCTGCCGAAGGTACAGGCTGCGATGGACTTCGCGTCCTCCAAGCCGGGACGCACCGCCCTGATCACACTTCTGGAAAAATCCAGAGACGCGGTACAGGGCAAGACCGGAACCATGTTCCACGCATAGTATGATACAGAGCCGTCCCATACCGCGCCGGGTACGCACCGCGCGCCGGGATTGGCTGAAACTGACATGAATAACTCCATAAAACTCCTCAGGAGGGGCTGTTGGGAAAACCTGAATTTCCCAACAGCCCCTTTTTTATCTCAGCGTATCAAAAAACGCTGTCCTCGCAGGCTTTCCTTACACTTCATATTCATATGCAAAATTCCAGGCACGCTTTAAACTGGTCGCAGTCGATCCGGATATCAAATTCCCCGCCCAATGCTTTCGCGTAGGTACTTACGATCGCCAGCCCCAGGCCGTTGCCCTCGCTGGTTCTGGACTGATCCCCGCGCGCAAACCGCTCTACAATATCCTCCTTTGTAAAATCCATAAAGTAACCGGCTGTATTCGTGATCTCGATACGGATTCTTCGCCTTGGTTCCTCGATCGGTTCTGTCCGGACAGGCGCAGAGGGGGAATCCTGGGCATCTGCCAGGTAAACGGACTGCTCTGCGGCTGCCTTGGAGCCTTCATCCCTTCGGATCTCTGTTTTCACGAATACCCTCGTCTTTTCCGCGGAATATTTCAGCGCGTTCTCAATCAGGTTCTGGCAGATCCGGTAAAAATAGGTGTTATCCGTATAAATCTCTGTGTTCTCTTTCGTAAGCAGCGTCACAAATTTCAGCCCGCTTTCTTCGATCCGGTCGTCCATGTCCGCAAAAATCTGCTCAATCAGACGGTTCACCTCAAAGTGCTCTCTGTGCAGCTCCACATTGCCGCTGCTTGCCTTTGCCAGGGAGAAGAGGCTGTTGATCATCTCTCCCAGCTTCTCCGTCCTGGAGGAAATCACGTCCACATAATCCCGGACGATTCCGCTCAGTTCCTCCTTTTTAATCAGTTCGATGTAGCCCACGATGGAGGTCAGCGGTGTTTTCAGGTCGTGGGATACGTTGGTGATCAGATCCACCCTGAGCTGGTCGCTGCGTGAGACCTTCTCCAGGCTTTTCTTCTCTATCTCCAACGCCTCTGCCAGCCGCTTCTGCTGCATCATTTCGATCTGCCCCATGATGCCCTCCAGCTTCCGGTTCCAGAACCGGCTGAGCCTGTTCCG
>ERZ808040.2417-NODE-2417-length-10440-cov-3.870790_pt1 | contig 10440 bp, 8 predicted proteins | sample MGYA00380191_ERZ808040 | MGnify/ENA primary metagenome ERZ808040 (study PRJEB31490, sample SAMN06133395) | mouse gut metagenome | isolation source: J6 | host: mice | place: China: Chengdu | collected 2015-05 ... | reverse complement strand
TATAACGCCAAATTTATTTATTCTAGTATAATAGGAAATTATACTAACTTTAGCCTTTCCCATAAATTAGGGGAAATTGATAATAGCATTTATATTATAGGAGGGGCAAAAGAGCCTTTTATAAAAGAAACTTTAAACGAATACCAAATATTAAACCCAGCCATTGAAAGTTCTCTTATAAAAGAAAGTAAACATTTTCCCCATATAGAAAGGCCACAGGAATTTCTCGATCTTTGCCAAATTTTTTTCCCAACTCCTAGGTAAGTGGTTCTTTTTGTGGAGTACCTGCTTTACGCGGGTATTTCTTTTGAATGGGCGCTGCCTTTCTTACAAGTACCAGCGTCCGTTCTATATCTGTATTTGGTATTGAAAAAGAAATTTTTTCCTCTATTTTTCCAGAAAGGGTTTTTATAGCATACTCCGATTCTTTTATTTCCTCTTCAATATTCCCGGATTTATATGGGATAAAATACCCGCCTTGTTTTACAAATGGCAATCCATATTCTGCTAAAATAGATAAATGTGCAACTGCCCTTGATATACAAAAATCAAATTTTTCCCTATATTCTGGTTTTCGTCCCGCATCTTCTGCACGGCTATGTACAGCAGAAATTCCTTTTAAACCTAACCCAGAAATTACTTCATTTAAAAACCCTATTCTTTTATTTAAAGAATCTAATAAAACTACCTCTAAATCAGGAAATACTATTTTTAAAGGGATTCCGGGGAATCCTGCCCCTGTCCCCACATCAATTAAATTCCCCTTCCCTAAAAATATAGAGGCTTGTATTAAAGAAAGGCTGTCTAAAAAATGTTTATATACCACTTCTTCAAAATCCGTTATTGCTGTTAAATTCATTACCTTATTTTTTTCTACCATTCTTTCATAATACAATAAAAATTGTTCCATTTGTTTATTGCTTAATTCTATCTTCCAATTAGCCAACCCTTTTTCAAATACTGTTATATCCATATTATTTTCCTTTTATTCTTTCCTATATCTAAGTTGTTCTAAATAAATCAATAACACAGAAATATCTGCAGGGGATACCCCAGAAATCCTAGATGCCTGCCCAATAGAAAGTGGCTTATAAAAATTCAGCTTCTGCCTAGCCTCTTTCCTTAAATTTTCTACCATATTATAATCAAAATCAACACTTAATTTTTTATTTTCTAGCTTCTTAAATTGTTCTACTTGTTTTAATTGTCGTTTTATATAGCCTTCATATTTAATATTAATATCTACTTGCGTAACAATATCCTCTGGCAATGGTTTTCTATCTTTATCAATTTCCTTTATTTTTTTATAATCCAACTCTGGCCTGCGGATTAATTCTGCCAATGTTGTCCCTGTTTTTAAAGGGGTGCTCCCATACTGTTTTAGTAAGTTGCTTATGCTTTCACTTGCCCCTACTATTGTTTTATTTAACCGTTTTATTTCCTCTTCAATCTGTTTCTCTTTTTCTTTTACTTTCTTATAGGTTTCTTCAGGGACTAAACCAACCTGATAACCAATTTCTGAAAGGCGCAAATCTGCATTATCCTGCCTAAGGAGCAGCCGGTATTCTGCACGGGATGTCATCATACGGTACGGTTCATGGTTTTCTTTTGTAACTAAATCATCAATTAATACCCCAATATATGCCTGAGAACGATCCAAAATAATAGGCTCCTTCCCCAGTACTTTTAACGCCGCATTAATTCCTGCCACTAACCCTTGGGCTGCTGCCTCTTCATAGCCGGAGCTGCCATTAAACTGTCCACTGCTAAATAGCCCTTCTATTGCCTTAAATTCCAACGTAGGCTTAAGCTGGCCCGGGCAAATACAATCATATTCAATTGCATAAGCATTCCTAACAATCTTTACATGCTCTAGCCCAGGGACAGTCCTATACATTGCAACCTGGACATCTTCTGGCAAAGAACTCGACATGCCCCCCAAATACATTTCATTTGTATATAACCCTTCTGGTTCAATAAATACATGGTGCCTGTCCTTATCAGCAAATTTCACTACCTTATCTTCAATAGATGGGCAATATCTTGGGCCTGTCCCTTCTATTACCCCAGAAAATAATGGGGAACGATCCAAATTTTCTTTAATAATTCTATGGGTTTCTTGGTTTGTATAAGTCAGCCAGCAAGAAACTTGATCTTTTTGCACCGATTCTGGATCAGTCGAAAAAGAAAATGGCACAATTTTTTGATCCCCTGTTTGTTCTTCCATTTTACTAAAATCAATACTTCTCTTGTCTACCCTAGCTGGAGTCCCTGTTTTAAAACGCTGTATCTCTATTCCATGATTTTTAAGGGAATCTGTTAAATAATTAGCAGCCTGAAGGCCGTTTGGCCCTGTTTCATTGCTTACATCCCCATAAATACACCTTGCTTTTAAATAAGTCCCTGTTGCTAATACTACTGCCTGGCAATGATAAATCGCATTTGAATATGTCTTTACCCCTGTAATCTTCCCATCTTCTACAATCAGTTCTGTTACTTCTGCCTGTTTTATTGTTAGGTTATCTGTATTTTCCAAAGTCCTCCGCATTTCTTTTGTATATTCTTGTTTATCTGCCTGTGCACGCAAAGAATGTACAGCAGGGCCTTTTGATTCATTTAACATTTTCGACTGTAAAAATGTCTTATCAATATTTTTTCCCATTTCCCCGCCTAATGCATCCACTTCCCTTACTAAATGGCCTTTTGAACTTCCTCCAATATTAGGGTTACAAGGCATTAAAGCAATACTATCCACACTAATTGTAAAAATAATTGTATTTAAACCGAGCCTTGCCGAAGCAAGTGCTGCTTCACAGCCCGCATGCCCGGCACCTACTATAGCAATATCATATGTTTCCTCTAAATTAGGCATAATTCCCCTCATTTCTGCATTATTTCCTGCATACTATTATTTTCTAATTTATTTTTACTTTCCCATACAAAATTTTTCAAATATTTCATTTATTAAATCATCTTCTACTGACTCTCCAATAACATGCCCTAGTGATGTATAAGCATCCATTAAATCAATGGTATAGAAATCTTCCGGCATCCCGTCCTTTAGGCTTTTCTTTAATAGTAACATACTTTGGTATGCTTCTTTTATTTCTTGTTTCTGGCGGATATTGGTAATACAGATTTCGTTATTATATGACAACTCCCCAGAAATAAATAATTCTTTTACTGCATTTTCTAATATATCCATTCCCTCTGCATTTTTTGCTGAAATAGGAATTACTTGTTTTTCCGTTAAAGATCTAATTTTTTCTTCCTTTACAACAGGGATTAAATCTGTTTTATTTAATAAAACAACCGCCTTTTTATCTTTAATAAATTCTATAATTTCTGTATCATTCTTATCTAAAGGGATAGAAGAATCTACTACATAAAGAATAAAATCAGCGTTTAATGCAGATTCTTTCGCTTTTTGTACCCCAATTTTTTCAACAACATCATCGGTATCCCGTATGCCCGCCGTATCAACGATATGAAGGGATAACCCACCAAGCATAATATGTTCTTTTAAAATATCCCTTGTTGTGCCTGGCACCGCCGTTACAATAGCCCGTTCTTCCCCTGCCAGCAAATTTAAAAGAGAAGATTTTCCTGCATTGGGTTTCCCAAGAATTACTGTTTTTATACCCTCTGTTAAAATACGTCCATTTTCTGACTGCTTTAAAATATTGTCAAGCTGTTTCAATAGTTTTTCTACTATTTCTTCTAATTGATCTTGATATCCCTCTAAAGAAATATGCTCTGGATCATCTAATGCAGATTCAATAAAAGCAATTTGATATAAAATATCTTCTCTTAATTTTCTTATTTGGTTGGAAACAGATCCTTTTAATTGGCAAAAAGAGGCTTCCATCGCATATTGGTTTTTCGCATTAATAAAATCCATTACTGCTTCTGCCTGTGATAAATCTATCCTGCCATTTAAAAACGCCCTTTTTGTAAATTCTCCGGGTTCTGCTGCCCTTGCCCCATACTTTAAAACAGTTTTTAAAATCTCCTGCATAATAAAAGCGCCACCATGGCAATCAATTTCCACTGTGTCTTCCCTAGTATAAGTATTGGGTGCCTTCATCACTAAAACCATTACTTCGTCAATGATTCTTTCCCCATCTTTAATATAACCATAATGCACCTGATGGCTCCTACTTTCTTTTAATTTTTTATTCCCAGAAGGAGAAACATAAATTTTATCTATAATTTCGAAAGCCTCTGGCCCACTTACCCGAATAATCCCTATGCCAGAATTTGTTAAAGCGGTTGCAATTGCAGCAATTGTTTCTGTATTCATATAAATCCCTCATGCCGAAAACAGCCGTCATAGAGGCGGCTGTTTCATTCAAATTATCTAGTTTATTGTTTTTCCTTACGTACAATACCTTCTTTTTTTAACATAATAACCACATGGCGGAATGGTTCTTCTCCTTCGCTCTTTGTACAGACATATTTATCATTCTGTAACGCTGAGTGGATAACCCTTCTTTCATATGGGTTCATAGGCTCTAATGAAACACTTTTCTTTGTCCTCTTTACTTTATATGCAATATTTTTTGCCAAGTGTTCCAATGTTTCTTTTCTTCTTTCACGGTAATTTTCTGTATCTAATTTTACCCTTATATAATCTTCACTGTCTTTATTTACCACTAAACTAACAAGATACTGCAAAGAATCCAGAGTTTGTCCTCTTTTTCCAATTAGTACTCCCATTTCAGGCCCTTCTAAATCAATCGCCATATTCCCCTCTTCTTTATTATACTGAATGGCTATTTCGACCTTCATATTCATTGCAGCAAACACATTATCTAAAAATTCCCTTGTGTTATCTTCGATAGTTGCTTTCTTACGGACTTTAATTTTAGCAGGTTTACTATTAAAAATCCCTAAAATACCATTGCTTCCCTTATCTAGTATTTCATACTCTATTTTATCACTTGTCGTTCCTAATTGAATTAAAGCATTTGTCAGTGCATCATCCACTGTCTTTGCTGTAATTTCGATAAAGTCCCTCATGAAAAACCCTCCCTGCGCTATTTCTTCTTTTTCTCTGTTCTCTCGTTATATTGCTGGACCATATTTGCTTTTGCAGCAAGGCTTCCTGGTTTTGCAACTCCCTTATTATAATATTCTGTACTTTCTTTTATCTGGTTCTTTGTCTGTTCAATCCGTTTTTTCTGTTCTTCTTTTATTTGTTCTGCATTTTCTATATTCCTTACCGTCTGTTTTGCTACATTACTTACTTTTTGCGGCGGAAGGCCTTTTTTAGCGCGCTTTTTATTTGCCTTCTCTAAGTTCTTCATAATCAGCTCTTCAATATCCATACGGTTAAAATACATATTTAAAATTAACTGCTGGATAATCATAAACACACTTGTCGCTACCCAATAAATACCAAGCCCTGCTGGCATAGTAATACAAAAAAACGCAGACATAAGAGGCATCAAATTATTCATCATTTTCATGCTAGACGCCATTGTATTTTCTTCATCCCCTGAATTCATCATAGGCTGGTTTGCTGTCATAAGTTTTGTACTTAACCATTGTGTCACGCCAGATAAAATTGGGATTAATAACGCTGGAGTCAATGCAAACCCAGGCGACTCAGCTAAATTAATACCAAGGAAATTATTCATATGGTTAATCCGTTCCATATTTTCTGTAATAACAGCCGTTAAATCAGGGAATTTCCCAATTAAGTCCATCCATTCTTCATCAGTAAATTTATAAAGTAAATCAATTACATAATTAGCCTGTGTAAAATCTGCTTTTGTCATAGCATGGGCTTCTGCAAAAGGAGTAATTTTTTCTACAAAGCCCCCTGTTACCATTAAAGGGGTAACAATATTCATAAACACAGCTTTTACTGATGCTACATAAGCTGGGATATTATTGATAACCCGGAATAACGCATATAAAATTGGAAGCTGGATTAAAAGCTGCAAACATCCACCTGTAGGAGATGTCCCATACTTTGCATAAACAGCCTTTGTCTCTTCTTGCATCCGCATCATGGATTCTTGATCAGATTTCCCTTTATACTTTTCTTGGATAGCCCTAATTTCAGGATTCATAACAGCGGAAATCTTAGAAAACTTCTGTTGCTTTATTGTCATAGGGAACATAATTGTTTTTACAACCAATGTAAATAAAATAATGGATAACCCTATATTTTCAATACCAAAGCTGCTGGTAAACTCAAACAGCCAGTTCATAATAATGCCAAGCAGCTTTGCAATATCCCCAATTAAAAATGTGCTGCTCTGCGTAAGTATAATATGATACACTACTATGTCCTCCTTGTATAATTCCTTCCCTATGGAACCGGATCATACCCTCCCTTAGCAAAAGGATTACATCTTACTATTCTTTTACATGCCAAAAACATGCCTTTGAAGGGACCATACTTTTCAATTGCCTCTATTGCATACTGCGAACAAGTAGGTATATAGATGCAATGTGTTGTCACCTTAAGAGGAGACAAATACTTCCTGTAAAATCGGATTGCTCCTATCAAAACTTTCTTCAAAAACTCCTTCAAGACATTCCTCTCATTTCTTACAAATCCCATGCATCCTTCCAAGATGAAGCAATGCACTTTCCATCTCATAATAACTTTTTCCTTTTGCTGCAGTCCTTGACACTACTGCCAGATCAAAACCCTTCGTAAATTTTTCCTCATTTAAACGGTAACTTTCTCTTACCAGCCTAGTAATCCTATGTCGGACAACACTATTTCCTACCTTTTTACTTACTGATATCCCAATACGGTTCTTTTCAAATCCATTCTTCTTCACATACATAACCAGATATTTATTTGCATATGATTTTCCCTGTTTATATACTTCCTGAAACTCTCTGTTCTTTTTTAATGACTCCATATAAACCCAATACAGAACAATGAGAGTGGCTTTATCCTTGCGCCACTCCTATGTTCAAGAAAAGGCCACAATAGCTGCGGCCTATGCTGATAACTTCTTTCTTCCTTTTGCCCTCCTAGCAGCCAGCACTTTTCTGCCACCTGCAGAACTCATTCTTGCCCTAAATCCATGTACTTTGCTTCTGGATCTCTTTTTTGGTTGAAATGTCATTTTCATTTTTTCAGCACCTCCTCACAATAACCGAATATTCTTTTAAATAGAAAGTATACATATAGAAAATCATTTCTATTATAGAGAAAAACTACTATGAAGTCAAGCACTAATTACAGAATAATTATCCCCAATATCCCTACAAATTCACAATGTCCACATTACGTTATCCACAAATTGTGGGTAACTTGTGGATAACTTTTGGATATTTTGTTGATTTCTCGGTTTTTTCCTAAAAATTTGTTGATTTTTCTACTGTTTATAATGTTTATAACGTTTTTCACAATATTCACAATCCTATTTTTTTATCCACATCCAGCAGTTTATAACTTTTTTTGACATATTATTATGTAAACAATTTTCTAAATTTTTCCACTTATCCACAATACTTTTAAAAATCCCCAAACTATTGATTTTTTCTGGCTTAATCCTCTTTTATGTGGATATCTTTGTGGATAATTTTTGTTTCTTCTTGAAAAATATGTTAGAATAGTATAAAATATAAGTATATGCCCTTTTTACCTAGGGCATCTGTGCCAATTGTTAATTTGTTGGAAAATAGGAGATTGTAATGAACACGAACATCTACGAAAAATGGAATGATATACTAAATGCTATGAAAACAGAATATGAAATTTCAGATATTTCTTTTGAAACTTGGCTAGAGCCACTTTCTATTTATTCTGTTAAGGATAATACTATTACTATTCTATGCAAAGATAAAATGTATATGGATTATATTGAACGTAAATACTTTAAGCAGCTTATGGTAACTGTTGGTGAAATTACTGGAACCTCCTATATTCTCCAGCTTATTAGTGAAGACAGTATAAAGAAAGAAGAGGAACAGGCCCCTGTTATAAACCCTGTTTTGCAAAAAAACCTAATCGATGCGAATTTAAACCCCCGCTATACCTTTGACACATTTGTCGTAGGCAATAACAACCGGTTTGCACATGCTGCATCTTTAGCCGTTGCAGAATCACCAGGGGAAATTTATAACCCGCTTTTTTTATATGGTGGTGTTGGGCTTGGAAAAACACACCTTATGCACTCTATTGCACATTTTATTTTAGAAAATAACCCAAAAGCTAAGGTTCTTTATGTAACTTCAGAGAAATTTACAAATGAAATTATTGACGCAATCCAACGCAAAGATAATATTTCTACTATAGAATTTAGGGAAAAATATCGAAACGTGGATGTACTGCTAATCGATGATATTCAATTTATTATAGGAAAAGAAGCAACCCAGGAAGAATTCTTCCATACGTTTAATGCACTCCATGAATCTAAAAAACAGATTATTATATCCTCAGATAAACCGCCAAAGGATATTGAAACTTTAGAAGAACGCCTCCGTTCCCGCTTTGAATGGGGACTTACTGTAGATGTGCAGTCCCCCGATTATGAGACCCGTATTGCAATCCTCCGTAAAAAAGCTGAATTGGAGCGTTATGAACCTATTAATATGGAAGTAATTGAATATATTGCCAATAATATTAAATCTAATATACGAGAATTAGAAGGTGCCCTTACCAAAATATACGCCTTCTATTCTTTATCCAATGAAGAACTTACTGTTTCTATGGCAGAGCATGTATTAAAAGACTCTATCTCCCCTAATGAAATCAGGCAAGTAACACCTGAACTAATTATTAAGCTGGTAGCGGAACATTTTAATATTACACCTGCTGATATCTGCTCCCAAAAAAGAAACAAAGAATTAGTATATCCAAGGCAAATTGTTATGTACCTATGCCGTACTATGGTAGATATCCCTTTACAACAGATAGGCGTATTTTTAGGAAAACGTGACCATTCTACAGTAATTAGTGGCGTAAAAAAGATTGAAAAAAATATCCATACAAATGAAAATGTAAGGAATACCATTGAAGTCCTTAAGAAGAAAATTAACCCCAATTTATAAACATTTGATTGTTGCTAACTTGTGGATATTGTGTGTATAGCCCGTTTATTTTTTTGAGGATGTTGATAATTCTTCACTTATCCCCAAATAAACTACGAGTTTTCTACATACTTAAGAAGCCCCCTAACCATTATATTTTAAGGCTTTCTAAGAGTTATACACAAATTCACACCCTCTATTACTACGACTACGAATTTGATCTATAAATAGATACAAGAAATCACTGAAAGGAGTTATTCACATTATGAAATTTATTTGCAGTAAATCGGAACTTCTTCATGCAGTTAATATTGTTGCTAAAGCAGTCCCTTCTAAAACCACTATGTCAATTTTAGAATGTATTTTAATTGATACTTCCACAGGGACTATTAAACTAACAGCAAACGATATGGAACTTGGTATTGAAACAATAGCAAAAGGTGAAGTTATTGAAAAAGGGATTGTTGCATTAAACGCAAAAATCTTTTCTGATATTATTAGGAAACTCCCTGATAATAACGTAACCATAGAATCAGATGAAAATTATGCTACAGTGATTACTTGTGAAAAAGCTAAATTTAAAATATCTGGAAAACCTGGGGATGATTTTTCCAGCCTTCCTTATATTGAAAAATCCTTATCCATCTCTTTATCTCAATTTACCTTAAAAGAAATAATCCTTCAAACAATTTTTTCTATTAGTGATAATGATAGTAATAAATTAATGACAGGGGAGTTATTTGAGGTAAAAGAAAATACATTAAGAGTTGCGTCTTTAGATGGGCATCGGATTTCAATCCGTAAAGTAGAATTAAAAGAAACTTATCCTGAATGTAAAGTAATTATCCCAGGAAAAACACTTTCTGAAGTAAGTAAAATACTTTCTGGTGGAAATGAAGATCAAGTAAAGATTTTCTTTACAGGGAACCATGTATTGTTTGAATTTAACGAAACAAAAGTAGTTTCTAGGTTAATAGAAGGGGAATATTTTAAAATTGACCAAATGTTATCCTCTGATTATGAAACTAAACTAGTTATCCACAAAAAGGAATTATTAAGTTGTATTGACCGTGCTTTACTTTTAATTAAAGAAGGGGAGAAGAAACCAGTAATTATTACAATTACAGATGGCGATATGGCCCTTAAAATTAATTCCTCCCTTGGGACAATGAATGAAAATATTGATATTATAAAAGAAGGCAAAGATTTAATAATAGGTTTTAACCCAAAGTTTTTAATTGATGCCTTACGTGCAATTGATAATGAAGAAGTTACTATTTTTTTAATGAACCCAAAAGCACCATGTTTTATTAAGGATGAAAACGAAAGCTATATTTACTTAATTCTTCCAGTTAATTTTAACAACTAACAACAAGGAATCCCCTTCCTCTTAGGTAGGGGAGGAATTACCCAAAACAATAATAATGGCAGTAG
>ERZ808040.2416-NODE-2416-length-10441-cov-4.092049_pt1 | contig 10441 bp, 10 predicted proteins | sample MGYA00380191_ERZ808040 | MGnify/ENA primary metagenome ERZ808040 (study PRJEB31490, sample SAMN06133395) | mouse gut metagenome | isolation source: J6 | host: mice | place: China: Chengdu | collected 2015-05 ... | reverse complement strand
CAAGGAATCCCCTTCCTCTTAGGTAGGGGAGGAATTACCCAAAACAATAATAATGGCAGTAGCGGGCGGAGCGAAAGTGGTATCCCCTACTGCCATGAGGCAATCCACATAATTGTCTTGCTCCTAACTGCCGCGAGTGGATTGAAACAATACAGCTCCTTAATAGTATTTACCAGTGCAATAGTAAAATAGAAATGAGGGAAAATATGAGGGATATAACAATCCAAAGTGAATTTATTAAACTAGGCCAGGCATTAAAGTTAGCAGGTTTGGTTAGCCAAGGAGTAGAAGCAAAATTAGCTATCCAAGCTGGGGAAGTAAAAGTAAATGGTGAAATAGAATATCAAAGAGGAAAGAAGCTCCATGAAGGGGATATTGTTTCTTTTCATGGAGAAGAATTTAAAATTCATGGTAATTGAATCAATAGAACTTAAGAATTTCCGTAATTATAAAGATCTAAATATAGAATTTGATAAAGGGACAAATATCTTATACGGTGATAATGCACAAGGAAAAACAAATATCCTAGAGGCTGTTTATGTGTCTGGCACTAGTAAGTCGCATAAAAGCAGTAAGGATAGGGAAATGATCCAATTTGGCATGGATGAATGTCATATTAAAACAAGGTTTTTAAAAAAAGAAATTCCATATCGTGTAGATATTCATTTAAAAAAGAATAGGCCGAAAGGAATTGCCATAAATGGAATTCCAATAAAAAAGGCAAGTGAATTGTTTGGAATAATGAATATTATAGTATTTTCACCAGAAGATTTAAGCATTATTAAGAATGGGCCACAAGAAAGAAGAAGATTTATTGATTTAGAGTTGTGTCAGTTGGATAAACTATATGTATACAATTTGGTAAATTATAACAAAGCGTTGATTCAGAGGAATCAACTGCTAAAGGATTTATCTTTTCATGCAGAATTAATGGATACCTTGGATATTTGGGATATGCAGCTTGCAAATTATGGTGGAAAGCTAATTGAAAGACGGAAAAGCTTTCTTCTGTCTCTGGGGGAGGTAGTTACAAGAATCCATAGAAGCCTAACTGGAGAAAAGGAAGAACTACATATCTTATATGAGCCAAATGTAGAGCCAGAGGGGATTCTTGCTGCATTGAAACGAAGTAGGGACAGGGATATTAAACAAAAAATAACAAATGTGGGCCCTCATCGTGATGATATTGGGTTTTGTATTTTAGAGAATGATTTAAGGAAGTTTGGGTCACAAGGGCAACAACGGACAGCCGCATTATCTTTAAAATTGGCAGAAATAGAAATGGTAAAGAAAATTACAGGGGATATGCCAGTCCTGCTTTTAGATGATGTATTGTCAGAGTTGGATAGTAAAAGGCAGAACCATTTGTTAAACCATATTAATGAAATACAGACATTAATTACTTGTACAGGTTTAGATGAATTAATAGAGAACAGATTTGAGATAAACAGGGTTTACCATATTGTAAATGGAACAATAGGAGGCAAAAAATGAATTCGAAATATGACGCAAGTCAGATACAAATATTGGAGGGATTGGAAGCTGTTAGGAAAAGGCCAGGGATGTATATTGGCAGCACATCAGAAAAAGGCCTTCACCATTTAGTATACGAAATTGTAGATAATGCTGTAGATGAAGCATTAGCAGGGTTTTGTAGCATAATTGACGTAACAGTAAATAAAGACAATTCTATCCTAGTAAAAGATAATGGAAGAGGGGTTCCAGTAGGGATCCATCCAAAAGCAGGGATTTCTTCTTTAGAAGTGGTATATACCATCCTCCACGCTGGAGGAAAATTTGGCGGCGGAGGATATAAAGTATCTGGTGGCTTACATGGAGTAGGCGCGTCAGTTGTTAATGCGCTTTCTGAATGGATGGAAGTAAAAGTGTATCAGGATGGAAAGATCCATATGCAGCGTTACGAACGGGGAAAAGTGGTATACCCTGTAAAAATAGTAGGGGACTGCCCTTTAGAAAAAACAGGCACAGACGTATGTTTTTTACCAGATAAAGAAATTTTTGAAGAAACAGTATTTCATTTTGATACATTAAAAACAAGGCTTCGTGAAACAGCATTCTTAACAAAAAATTTAAAAATTATTTTAAGGGATGACAGGGAAGAGCCACAGATAGTCCGCGAATTTCACTATGAAGGCGGGATTAAAGAGTTTGTGGAATATCTAAATAAAAGTAAAGAAGCTTTATATCCTAATGTAATTTACTGTGAGGGGATAAAGAATAATGTTAATGTGGAAGTAGCAATGCAACATAATGATTCTTATATTGATAATTGCTATAGTTTTGTAAATAACATTATTACCCCAGAAGGCGGCACGCATTTAGTAGGGTTTAGGAATGCGCTGACAAAGACATTTAACGATTATGCTAGGAAAAATAAGTTATTAAAAGAAAATGAACAAAGCCTTTCTGGCGAGGATATTAGGGAAGGCCTTACTACAATTATTAGTGTAAAAATAGAAGAACCCCAGTTTGAAGGGCAGACAAAGCAGAAATTAGGGAATAGTGAGGCAAGAGGGGCTGTAGAAAGTATTGTATCGGAACAACTTACGTATTTTCTGGAGCAAAACCCAAATGTAGCAAGGATTATTTGTGAAAAATCTATTTTGGCGCAGCGGGCAAGGGATGCTGCAAGAAAGGCAAGGGAATTAACACGAAGAAAATCAGTCCTTGATTCTACCAGCCTTCCTGGCAAATTAGCTGACTGTTCTGATAAAGACCCTAAAAATTGTGAAATTTATATTGTAGAGGGAGATTCTGCAGGCGGATCAGCAAAAAATGCCCGTTCCAAACATACCCAAGCAATCCTTCCATTAAGAGGGAAAATTTTAAATGTGGAAAAGGCAAGGTTGGATAAAGTACTTGGGAATGAAGAAATTAAGGCAATGATTACTGCATTTGGGACAGGAATCCATGAGGATTTTGATATTGATAAATTACGTTACCATAAAATTATTATTATGACAGATGCCGATGTAGATGGTGCCCATATTAGCACATTGCTGCTTACGTTTATTTATCGGTTTATGCCAGAGTTAATTAAAAGAGGGTATGTTTATTTGGCACAGCCCCCTCTCTATAAACTGGAAAAAAATAAAAAAGTATGGTATGCGTACAGTGAAGAAGAGCTTACGGATATTTTAAATGAAGTAGGAAGGGATAATGCAAATAAAATCCAACGCTATAAAGGGCTTGGGGAAATGGATGCAGAACAGCTCTGGGATACTACAATGGACCCAGAAAAAAGAGTCCTTCTACGTGTTACAATGGATGAGGAAAATTCTTCTGAAATAGATATTACTTTTACTACCTTAATGGGAGATAAGGTTGAGCCTAGGCGGGAATTTATTGAGGCAAATGCAAAATATGTCCAGAACTTGGATATTTAGTGAAATGGAATAAAAGCTAAGATGGTAGTAAAGGATTGCACAGAATAGGTGCAGAAATGGAGATAGATAGATGGATGAAAATATCTTTGACAAAATACATGATGTAGATCTAAAAGAGACAATGGAAAACTCTTATATTGACTATGCCATGAGTGTAATAGCAGCTCGTGCCTTGCCAGATGTAAGGGATGGGCTGAAACCTGTCCAAAGACGTGTTTTGTATTCAATGATTGAATTAAACAATGGGCCAGATAAGCCTCACCGTAAATCTGCCCGTATTGTTGGTGATACAATGGGTAAGTACCATCCTCATGGTGACAGTTCTATTTATGGGACATTAGTTAATATGGCCCAAGACTGGTCTATGAGGTATCCTTTAGTAGATGGGCACGGGAATTTTGGTTCAGTAGATGGGGATGGCGCTGCTGCCATGCGTTATACAGAAGCCCGTTTAAGCAAGATTTCTATGGAAATGTTAGCGGATATTAATAAAGATACCGTGGACTTTGTACCAAATTTTGATGATACAGAAAAAGAACCTGTAGTACTTCCAGCTAGGTTCCCAAATCTCTTAGTAAATGGGACAACAGGCATTGCAGTTGGAATGGCAACCAATATTCCTTCCCATAATCTTAGGGAAGTGATTAGTGCGGTTGTGAAAATTATAGACAACCGTATTTTAGAAGATCGCCAGACAGAAATAAATGAAATCCTTGAAATTATTAAAGGGCCAGATTTCCCAACAGGGGCCATGATTCTAGGTACATCTGGGATTGAAGAAGCATACCGTACTGGCCGTGGCAAAATTAAAGTCCGTTCCATTACCAATATTGAGCCAATGCAGAATGGAAAGAACCGGATTGTAGTAACTGAAATCCCATATGGGGTAAATAAGGCAAAGTTAATAGAGAAAATAGCAGAATTAGTAAAGGATAAAAGGATTGATGGCATTACAGACTTGCGAGATGAATCGGATCGGAATGGGATGAGGATTTGTATTGAATTGCGTAGGGATGTGAATGCAAATGTGATATTAAACCAATTATATAAACATACACAGCTCCAAGATACATTTGGCGTAATTATGTTGTCTTTAGTAAATGGTGAGCCAAAGGTATTAAATTTATTGGATATGCTTACGTATTATTTAAAACATCAGGAAGATGTTGTTACTAGGCGTACCCGCTATGAATTAAATAAAGCGGAAGAAAGGGCACATATTTTAGAAGGGCTTTTAATTGCGCTTGACCATATTGATGAAGTAATACAAATTGTAAGGAATTCGAAATCAGTAAATGAGGCAAAAACGAAGTTAATTGAAAGATTTGGATTGTCTGATGCACAAGCACAGGCAATTGTAGATATGCGTATCCGTGCTTTAACTGGTTTGGAACGGGAAAAGCTGGAGCAGGAGTATAGGGAATTACAAGAAAGGATTGCAGAATTGAAAGCAATTCTTGCAGATGAAAAAAAGCTGCTTAGCGTAATACGGGAAGAAATTATGGTAATTAGTGAGAAATATGGAGATGACAGAAGGACCACAATAGGCTATGATGAGTTTGATATTTCTATGGAAGATATGATACCAAATGAAGATACGGTAATTGCTATGACGAATCTGGGTTATATTAAAAGAATGACAATTGAGCATTTTAAAAGCCAGAATCGGGGAGGCAAAGGGATTAAGGGGATGCAGACCATTGAAGAGGATTATATTGAAGATCTTTTAATGACAAAAACCCATAATTACTTAATGTTTTTTACAAATAGTGGTAAAGTATACCGTATGAAAGCGTATGAAATCCCAGATGCGGGAAGGACTGCAAGAGGGACAGCTATTATTAACCTATTACAGCTTACACCAGGGGAAAAGATTACAGCTATTATTTCTATTAAGGAGTATAAAAAAGAAAATTATTTATTTATGGCTACAAGGAACGGATTAGTAAAGAAAACTTCTATTACGGAATATTCGAATATTCGTAAATCAGGGTTACAGGCAATTAATTTAAGGGAAGATGATGAGTTAATTGAAGTAAAATTTACGGATAACCAGAAAAACATTTTATTGGTTACAAAATTAGGAAAGTGCATTTGTTTTAAAGAAACAGATGTAAGGGCTACTGGAAGGGCATCTATGGGTGTAATTGGCATGAACTTAGAAGATGGTGATGAAATAGTGGCAATGCAGCTAGATGCACAAGGAGAGGCATTATTAATTGTATCCGAGAAAGGCCTTGGGAAACGGACTGAAATTAGTGAGTTTGCTGTACAACAGCGAGGCGGCAAGGGAGTAAAATGTTATAAAATCAATGAAAAGACAGGATGCGTAGTAGGTGCCAAGGCTGTAAATAAAAACCAAGAAATTATGATTATTACTACAGAAGGCATTATTATACGTACTCCTGTTGAAGGGATTTCTGTGCTTGGAAGAATTACATCTGGGGTAAAATTAATTAATTTAGATCAAGATGTTTCTGTAGCGAGTATTGCAAAAGTGAGGGAAAGCGAGAAAGATAAAACAGAAGAAATAGTAGAAGAGATAGTAGAAACAATTACACAATAAAGCTTTTATAAGAAAGGGCACATAAAAAACTATTATTGGTACAATATGTGCCCTTTAATTATTATTCTAAATTTAATTTTTTTGATAATATATAATTGGTAACAAGGAAGGCTGCAACAGAAAATATAATATCAAATATCATCTGGAATAAACTTAAATTCTTTAGGTAGTGAATCCAAGAATATAACCAATCTGAGGAGTTTAAAATATTAGAAACCACAGGTTCTAATAGGTTTGAAAAAAGGAAAAACATGGAAACAATGTTTTGGATAATAAAGTTAATTCCAAAATATACGGCAAGTGACGTAATAATGCGGTGTTTATTAACAAGCTGCCCTACAGCAATTGACAAATAAATTTGTAAAATACTATAAAATCCTTGTATTAATAAAACTAATAAAAAGACAATCATTGTTACAAAAATTTCATTTCCATAATAATTCCTTGACTGCATAATAAATTCAAAAATAGCGTTAAAGAATTCTCCTAGCCCATGCCCACAAACAATTAAACAGACGGAAAAAAGAAAAATAATAGTGCTAAGGAAGGACCATAAATATGCAATAAGTAATTTAGAAAAAATATGTTCTGATACAGTAACAGGCAAGGTAAACATAAGATAACCTTCATCACAAACAAGGTTTTTATAAAATCTATTTATAATTAATATAATGGTTATAACAAAGATAGCAGCACAAAAAATAATATATAAAAGTATCACAATATTTTGAAAAGTAAACCAAAATTTATTATTGGTAATGGTTACTTCAAAACATATTTTATTAAATAATGTAACAATAAAGAAAGCAGCATATAACAGGAGAAAATGCCTGCTTGTAGCCTTTAGTTCATGTTTTAATAATTTCCCTAACATCTAAATACCTCCCTAAATAATGTATCAATGGATTTTCCTTCTTGGGAACGGATATCATCAACAGAAGCCGTTTTTATAATAGTTCCATTTTGAATGAAAATAACATCATCTAAAATTTGTTCAATATCAGAAATGAGATGTGTGGAAATAAGGATAGTCCCATCTGGGTTATAATTACTAATAATGGTATTTAAGATATAATCCCTGGCAGCGGGATCTACCCCTCCAATTGGTTCATCTAAAAGGTATAGATCGGCTTTTCTGCTCATTACTAAAATTAATTGGACTTTTTCTTTTGTGCCTTTCGACATAGTTTTTAACTGATCTTTTGGGTTAATATGAAGGCGTTCTAACATTTCATAGGCTTTATTCTTATCAAAATTATCATAAAAATCAGTAAAAAAATCAATAATATTACTTACTTTCATCCAGGAATTTAGATAAGTACGTTCAGGAAGATAAGATACAATTTTTTTTGTTTCAACCCCTACTGGCTTCCCATCAATTAATAATTCCCCGCTTGTAGGTGAAAGGAGGCCATTCGATAATTTTATAAGAGTGGTTTTGCCACTTCCATTTGGGCCAAGTAAACCTACAATTTTTCCTCGTTCTACAGTTAAATCAAGATTACTAAGGGCTTCTTTATAACCATATTTTTTAACTAGATTTCTACATTCTAAAATAGGATTCATAATATTATCTCCTTTGCTTCATTTTCAATTATTTGGATTGTTTCCTTGGGAGAAAAACCTAGCTTTTTCATGGATTCAAAGAATTCTACAATTTTTTCTTTTGCAACAGTTTCTTTTATTTTATTTATCATTTCAGTATCTTCAGTAATAAAACGGCCACTGGTCCTTTGCGTATATACCATGCCAAGCCTTTCTAGCTCTACCAGTGCCTTTTGCATGGTATTTGGGTTTACAGAAGCTTCTTCTGCTAAATCTCTTACAGAAGGCAGCTTATCACCAGGAAGGTATTTTCCCGAAATAATACCAAGTTTAATATAATCCAAAAGTTGAATATAAATGGGTCTATCCGGTTTTAATTCCCATGCCATAGGCAACTCCTTTCTTACAAGTAAATAGGTCTATCTTATTGTATTATTTATTTAATACAATGATACAATAAGAATAGGATTCTGTCAAGGAAATTTTTGTTAATAATGACTTTTAAGGACAAATATGATAAAATAATAATTAACGTGGCGAAAAGAAAATAGGAAGGATTAAAGTAGAATGGAAGAAATTAGGGTATTGGATATTAGTGAGATTACAAAGAATATAAAAGAAATGTGTATAGAAGCAAATTATTTTCTTTCTGAAGATATGAAGAATGTTTTTCAAAAAGCTAGAAAAAAAGAACAATCTCCCATTGGCAAACAGATATTAAACCAACTGGATGAAAATTTAAGTATTGCAGAAAAGGATAATATTCCAATTTGCCAAGATACAGGAATGGCAGTAGTTTTTATAACAGTAGGGCAGGATGTGCATTTAACAGGCGGAAATCTAACTGATGCAGTAAATGAAGGAGTTAGGCAAGGTTATCAGGAAGGATTTTTAAGGAAGTCTGTAGTGGCAGATCCAATTTATAGAGAAAATACAAAGGATAATACCCCAGCTATTATTTATTATGATATAACAGATGGAAATAGTGTTGAGATTACAGTAGCACCAAAGGGGTTTGGAAGTGAAAATATGAGCCGGATTTTTATGTTAAAACCTGCAGATGGGATTGATGGGGTAAAAGAAGCAGTTTTAACGGCAGTAAAAGATGCTGGGCCAAACGCATGCCCGCCAATGGTAGTAGGAGTTGGGATAGGGGGAACTTTTGAAAAATGTGCATTTCTTGCAAAGAAAGCTCTTACTAGGAGTTTGGATAAAAAGGCAGAAAAACCATATATACAAGATTTAGAGCAAGAATTATTAGAGAAAATTAACCAGCTTGGGATTGGCCCAGGCGGGTTAGGCGGGACACAGACAGCATTTGCAGTAAATATTGAAACGTATCCAACGCATATAGCAGGGCTTCCTGTAGCAGTAAATATTTGTTGCCATGTAAACCGCCATATTACAAGAAAATTATAATCTGTAAAGTAAATGGTGAATATTTATTTTTAGATAGGAGAACATAATGGATAGAAATATAAATGTACCAATAAGTGATAAGGATGCAAAAAGTCTCCGTGCCGGTGATTATGTATATTTAACAGGTACTATATATACGGCAAGGGATGCAGCCCACAAAAGAATGGCGGAAACTTTGGAAAAGAAAGAGGAACTTCCTATTCAACTGGACCATAATATTATTTATTATATGGGGCCTTCTCCAGCAAGAGAAGGAAGGCCAATTGGATCAGCAGGCCCTACTACTAGCAGCAGGATGGATAAGTATACGCCTGATTTGTTAGATTTAGGATTAAAAGGGATGATAGGAAAAGGGAAGCGTTCAAAAGAAGTACAAGAAGCAATTATTAGAAACCATGCTGTATATTTTGCGGCGGTAGGAGGGGCAGGGGCGCTCTTATCTAAGAAGATACTGTCTTCAGAAGTAATTGCGTATAATGATTTAGGCACAGAAGCAATCCGTAAGCTTGAAGTAAAAGATTTTCCTGTTATAGTAGTAATTGATAGTGAAGGGAATAATCTTTATGAAACGGCTATAAAACAATACCAGAATTAATTGTCTGGAGGTTTGTGATGAAACGGATTTTATTTATGGTAATACGTTTGATTTATATGGTTCCATATTGGTTTTATAAAATATGTAAATATGGAAAATCAGACTGTTATACAGAAGAAGAAAAATATGATCAGTTACATTCTATTATGCACAGGATTAACCAAGCTGGGCGAGTAACTATTGATGCACATGGGATGGAAAACCTTCCAAAAAAAGATGGATATATTATGTTTCCAAACCATCAAGGATTGTTTGACACTTTGGCATTATTTGAGTCACATGAAAAGCCCTTTACTTTTGTAGTAAAAAAGGAAATGGAAAATGTAATTTTAGTAAAACAAATTATACGGCTTTTAAAAGCACAGCTTATGGATAGAGAAGATTTAAAGCAATCTATGAGAGTAATTGCAAAGATGGCACAAGAAGTAAAAGATGGCAGAAGATATGTAATTTTTGCAGAAGGGACACGTTCCCGGAATGGCAATGAGTTGCTGGATTTTAAGGCAGGTACTTTTAAAAGTGCAGTTATGGCAAAATGCCCAATAGTCCCAGTCGCCCTTATAGATTCTTATAAAGCATTCGATACAAATTCCATTAAACAAGTAACAGTGCAGATTCATTATATGGAACCAATATACTATAATGATTATAAAGAAATGAGAACAACGGAGATTGCGGTTGAAGTAAAAAAAAGAATTGAAGAAAAAATTAACCAGACTTATGAAAAATTTAAAAATTATTAAAAATACGTTGACAAATAGGAATCTGTTTAGTATAATAATTTTTGCGTCATAGTTGACAGGAAAATATCATATAGGACATTAATTATTCAGGAGAAATACTCAAGAGGCTGAAGAGGCGCCCCTGCTAAGGGTGTAGGTCGTTTACGCGGCGCGAGGGTTCAAATCC
>ERZ808040.2415-NODE-2415-length-10452-cov-3.687133_pt1 | contig 10452 bp, 7 predicted proteins | sample MGYA00380191_ERZ808040 | MGnify/ENA primary metagenome ERZ808040 (study PRJEB31490, sample SAMN06133395) | mouse gut metagenome | isolation source: J6 | host: mice | place: China: Chengdu | collected 2015-05 ... | reverse complement strand
TGGAACTGACGCTGCGGCGCGGGGACGCGCATGCGCTTTACCAGAAGTTTGCAGTGCGCTTTGCCCAGAAGGACCAATATCACACCTCTCTGAGCTTCCGCCCGCGGGAGTCCATACTCAAGATAGACAGGAAATTTTCAGGTTCAAGAAGGGCGATCATACACCAGCGGCGCAGTCTTGTGAACAGTGCAGAGGGCAGCCTCAAGCTGCGCATTATTCTGGACCGCTTCAGCGCGGAGGTGTTTGTCAATGACGGTGAGCAGGTTTTGACCGCAACGATGTATACCGATCAGGCGGCGGACGGCATTTCTTTCTTTTCAGACGGTACGGTAGAGATGGATGTTGTAAAGTATGACCTGCTCTGAACAGGTGTAGGGAGGAATGGACGATGAAAAAGTATGATGTCACAGCATTAGGAGAACTGTTGATTGACTTTACGGAAAACGGTGTAAGCCGTCAGAATAATCCGGTATTCGAAGCAAATCCGGGAGGCGCTCCCTGCAATGTGCTGTCGATGCTCTCAAAGCTGGGGGAAAAGACGGCATTTATTGGAAAGGTTGGGAAAGATTTTTTTGGAGAACAGTTAATAAAAGCAGTTACAGAAGTTGGAATCAATGCCGATAATTTATATATGGATACGGAGATTCATACGACACTGGCGCTTGTCCACACCGCTTCGAATGGAGACCGGGACTTTTCTTTTTACAGAAACCCGGGGCGGATATGGCGCTGACGGAGGCAGAAATACCAGAGAAACTGATCTGCGATACAAAAATATTTCACTTTGGCACACTTTCCATGACGCATGAGGGCGTGCGCGCCGCCACAAAAAAAGCTGTTCAGATCGCAAAAGACGCAGGCGCAGTCCTTTCGTTTGACCCGAATCTGAGACCGCCGCTGTGGAAGTCCATGGAGGAGGCGCATGAGCAGGTTGCGTATGGTCTTTCTCAATGCGATGTGCTAAAAATATCAGATAATGAGCTTCAATGGTTTATTGGGGAGGAAGAGTTCGATCGCGGCATTGAACAGCTCCGCCGGCAGTATCAGATTCCGATGATTTTGCTTTCTATGGGAAGGGAAGGAAGCCGGGCATATTATCAGCGCCTGTGTGTGGAGGTACCGCCTTTTTTGCAGGAAAATACTGTGGAGACCACAGGGGCGGGAGATACGTTCTGCGCCTGCTGCCTGCATTACATACTAAAATACGGGCTTGACAATTTTGACAGCGAAAGGCTCACGGAGATGCTGCGGTTTGCCAATGCGGCAGCCTCCATTATTACCACAAGAAAAGGGGCATTGCGTGTAATGCCGTCTCTTGCTGAGGTTCAGACTTTGCTGGCGGATAGAAACGTTTTTTAAGTACATTTTAACTAAGGGGCATATTCTGTATAAAAACAGGAGGTTGTGACCATGCGCATTTTGATTGCTGAGGATGAAGTTGAGCTTGCAAGAGGATTAAAATTTTTGCTGGAAAAGAATAAATTTACGGTAGATATTGTTCACGACGGGGCGGAGGCGCTGGACTGTTTTCACTATGTAGAATATGACGTTATTGTACTCGACATCATGATGCCAAAGGTCAACGGACTGGAAGTGCTGCGCCAGATCAGAAAAAGCCGTTCCGGGGTGCCTGTCCTCATGCTGACCGCCAAGGCCGAGGTGGAGGACCGTGTAGCCGGACTGGAGGCAGGGGCGGATGATTACCTGCCCAAGCCGTTTGCGACGAAGGAGTTTATCGCGCGCGTGAAGGCGCTCTCGCGCAGGAATGCAGGATATTCAGACCTTGTGTTATCCTTTGGAGATGTGCAGTTAGACTGCAACCGGTATGAACTGTCCTGCAAGGAACAGACAGTGCGCCTGAACAATAAGGAATTTCAGCTGACAGAGTTATTTTTGCAGCATCCGCACTTTGTGTTTTCGTCAAATCACCTGATGGATAAAATCTGGGGACAAGATTCTGAGGCGGACATGAACGTGGTGTGGACGTACATCGGATTTGTGCGCAAAAAACTCCGTCAGATTGGAAGCCGCGTGGAGATACGCACAGTGCGCGGAGCCGGATATTCGCTGGAGGCGTAGTATACAAACAGGAGGTCTTACATGCTCAAAAAAATGCAGCGGCGTTTTATCATGGCAGCGATGGCTGCTTTTGCCACCGTGATGCTTGTGCTGGTGGTGGGGATTAATATTGTCAATTACTACAGGACGACAGCCACGCAGGATGATCTGGCAGCAAGTCTTTTGGAGTATGAGAAACGGGCGTATGAACACCGGACACGCAGAAAATTTTCTTCAGATGCGCAGTCCAAAGAAAATGATAAGCGGTTTTCGGAGAATCAGGGACCGGATTTTCTTCAAATTTCTAAAATGCCCGGAGGTGGCCCGGAAGCGCGCTTCACCACTCGTTTTTTTGCTGTGTACTGTGACAACTCCGGGGAAATTGAAGTCATTTCAAGAGATTATATCTATTCGATTGACGAGGAGACCGCCAAAGCGTATACAGAGGCAGTGCTCAGGAAGGACAAAGAGAAAGGATATTACGGAGATTACCGCTATCAGGTAAAAATTGACGACGCAGGGCGTACTGTGCTGTTTCTGAATGTGACTTCTGCGCTGCAATTTATGAAATCCCTGCTGCTGATTTCCCTGGGCATCGGATTTGCGAGCCTGCTGGTGGTTTTGGCGCTGGGGGTGTTTTTCTCGCGGTATGCGGTCAGGCCATATATGAAAAATATGGAGCGGCAGAAGCGTTTTATCACGGATGCCGGGCATGAGCTGAAAACGCCGATTACCTCGATTGCAACCAGCGCGGACATTGCAGCGATGGAATACGAGGGAGATGAATGGATTGCCAACATTCAGAAACAGACGGCGCGCCTTACCCGTCTGGTGGGAGAGCTTGTGGCGTTATCAAGGATGGACGAGGAGATTCCTTTTCCAGAAAAGAGCACGTTCTCCCTGAGTGATGCCGCTTGGGAGACAGCAGAGCCTTTTGCCGTCCGCGCAAAGGCAGAAGGCAAAACGTACTGCCAGAATATAGAAGAAAACCTGTCCTTCTATGGAGACCGCAATTCCATACAGCAGCTCATTTCCATTCTGCTTGACAACGCAGTGAAGTACACGGCAGCGGCTGGGGAAATCCGTCTGCATATTTACCGCAGGCGGCGGAGAGTCTGTATTGAGGTGGCAAACATGTGTGATTTGCCGTGCACCGTGGAGTTAGAGCGGCTGTTTGACCGTTTCTACCGAGTGGACGAAGCCCGTTCTGCCAGCACCGGCGGGACAGGGATTGGGCTTGCAATGGCGCAGGCGATTGTCGAGACGCACGGCGGGAAAATCAAGGCTGAGCGCACAGGAGAAAAATTAATTTGTTTTAGGGTTCTTATGGATAGCCGTTAAATGGCCCGTCCTATAAAGAACCCTTTTTTGTTGCCGTGCACAATTTTTTTCAAACAATCGTCACAATTAATTTTAAGTACATTTTAGGAAGCCACAGTATAGTTGTTCATGGGCGTGCGAAAAATGCAGCCTGCCAAAAGGAGCAGTCCACAGTCTGAATAGAGAGAAAAAGGTTACAACGCGCTGCGCTGTTTCAATCATGTGTTGTGCCCGCAGATATTGAGAAAGAGAATGTGAAGTGGAGACAGTGGCTGCATACATGGCAGGCGTATTTTATCCGCGCCCTTCAAAAAATAAGTGTTTTATTCAATGCAGGAGAGGCGTTCTATGGAGAAGAAAGAGGAATCGTTGCAGGAACTCGACGCGATGGTAAAAAAGCGGAAATGGAAGAACAGGCTGGGGTTGGCCGCCGCGGCAGCCCTCGTCCTTGCGATTTCGGCAGGAAGTATTGCCAGCTACATAAAAACAAGGCAGGCTGTCTCGACAAGCCATAGTGATCGTGAGATGGAGGTTGTACAGAATCAAAATAAGAATTTTAACAGTGCTTCCGGCATGGTCATGGCAGCCGGAACGACCTTGGTGGGCGTGAAGGCAGTCACCTTTGAGATTGATTTTCTGGAAGATACAAGCCTGTATGTGGAGGAGGTCTATCTGGCAAACGGCGACAGCGTCAAAGCGGGCGATCCCTACATCAAATTTACCGAAGAAAGTATCGCAGACGCAAGGGAAGAGCTGGAAGCCGCGGCGCTGAGTGCACAGCTTGCATACCGGAGCGGGCAGATTTCAGACGGGGAGAGCAGGTTGCAGGCAAAGTATACTTATGATACGGCAATGCTCGAGGCACAGTTTGCCAAACAGGTCTATGATGACACCATCGCACAGCTTGAAGCGGACTATGCACAGTCCTCAAAAACTTACGAGGAGGCGCAGCAGGAATACAATGAATATCTCGGTCGTGTGCAGAATCAAACTTTTTATGAAGATTATGAGATTGCCAGCCTGAAAAAAGCTTACGAAGACGCAAGAGAATTATATACGGAAAGAAAAGAATACTGGGAAGTGACAGATGACGAGCTCAATAGCGGCGCATCAGAAACTATAGGGACAGCAGGAATGATGACACTGAGTGGTGCTGCCGGAGACGCTGCTGTGTCTGACGCGGAACCGGACACATTAGAGTCTGTGCCGGAGGAAAATGCAGGCACAGAACCGCCTCCCCAGACAGATACAGGAAAAGGCACGCAGGATTTCAGTGATGGTATGGGGACAGCACCTGCTGGTTTTGGCGGTATGGAGAGGCAGGCGCAGCAGAGTGAACGAAAGTGGATTGTCAAGACAATGAGCCTTCTGGAACAGGAGGCAGAAAAAGCGGAGGAGGAATACAACACCGCGCTTGAGGAATATGAGGCGGAAATCGCCTCTGCGGAATTAACGCTTCAAAAACTGCAAAACCAGCTTGAGACGGCAAGGGAGGATTTCACCGATGCAGAGGTGTCGTATCAAAAACAATCCCTGAGTGCAAAGACTGTCTATGAGACGGCTGTGGCAAAGGGAAAGACGGCGCAGGAGGACTATGATACCCAGCTTGCCAGTCTGAAGGACAGCTTGGACAGATTAGAGGACGCCAAGGAGGAGGCGGACAGCAATCTTGCCCTGTTTGAAGCGCTGGTGGGGGACGGATACTTGCGCACAGAAGAAAACGGAACCGTATTGATGCTGATGGCAGAAGAAGGGCAGGCACTCACAGGTGGAAGCATGGTATTTGCCTACAGCAATCCAGAGCAGATTTCCGTGTCTGTGTCGGTGAGCCAAGAGGATATCGCAAAACTCTATGTTGGACAGACGGCATCTGTCACGATCACGGACCGCGGCAGCTACAGCGGTGTCATTGAAACGATCAATCCGATTTCCTCCTCCAACAGCAGAACCTCTGTCAGCTATACTGTGACAGTAAACCTGCAAGGAGATGTGAGCGGGATTGACGCGAATCTCACGGCAAATGTGCTGTTTGGAGGAGACGGAGATAGGACGAAAGCACCTGTGGAGACAATATTAGACGGAGAGGAGAATGCGCATGGACAGCCAGCAGACACAGACAAAAAGACGCATGGCACGCAGGACTAAAAAGACGCTGGCAGCCCTGTGCAGCATGGCGGTGGTGGTCATTGCGGCTGCGTGCTATACCATTTTTATAAAATCATCACAGAATACACAGCAGTGGGCATACAGCGAACAGACCGTGCAGCAGGGGACGCTCAAGAGTGGCGTGACGGAGAGCGGAACGGTGGCGTTTGGGATTACGTCGCAGCTTTATGATCTCGATGTGTCCACGGAGGAGGACAGCGACGACGAGGACGATGAGGAGGAAGCAGAAGCAAATTATCTAAAAGTGGAGGAGGTCTATGTGGCTGTCGGGCAGCGTGTAAAGGAGGGCGAGCCGGTATACCGTTTTACGCAGGACAGCATTGCTTCTGTGCGCAAGGCGCTTACCTATGAGAATACCGAGGCACAGATTGCGCTTGCGAAAGCACAGACAGCGTATGAACTTGGCGTGCTGGAGGCAGAGCTTTCCCGCGACGAAACGCTGCTTGACACATCGCTGGCGCAGACTTCGCACGATACTGCTATCGCGCGGCTGTCGAACGATATGGCGGCAAAAAACCTTGAGATACATCAGCTTTTAAAAGAGATCTATCAATTGCAGTGCGACTTGACCGAGGAGGAGTATCTCGAAGAAAAATCCGATATTCTGGAGGCGTATGAGAAGGCGGTCGAGGCGGTCGAAGCCGCCAGTGAGGATTATGTCACAAACAGGGTGGACGCGGCGCAGGCATTTGAGTCGGCAAAGGCATCTTATGAGCAGTTTTTCAGCCAGTTTGATGAGAGCAGCAAACAGATTCAGGAGAAGTTTGATGAAGTATATGAGATAGAGGCAGAGCTTATATACCAGCAGCAGTTATTGGAAAAAGAGCTGCTGGCAGCGCAGCAGGATTTGAACACATCGACTGTCAGCGGTGAGCTTGCGGATGTAAAATACCAGAGCAGCCTGACTGGGTATGAGAATGCGCTTTCCAAGGCGCAGCGGGAACTTGAGGAGGCAGCAGAAAAGCTGGAGGCTTTCGACAAATTTGTGGGAGACGGGACTGTCTTTGCCGAGGGAAGCGGGATTGTCACAGAAATCGGTTATGAAGAGGGGGATTACCTGATGAATACCGGCACGCTGGTCGCCTTTGCAAAGGCAGATGAAATGACGGTGTCTGTAGATGTTTCACAGGAGGACGTCGTGGCCATGAAAGTCGGCGATGCGGTGGAATTAAATTTTTCTGCATACGAGGGGGAAACCTATCATGGCGTAATCGAGTCGGTCACGACGACCGCCACAAGCAGAAATTCGGCAACCATCAGTTACCCAGTCGTGGTTTCGATACAGGGAGATACCTCCATGCTCTATAGCGGCATGACGGCGGAGGTGACATTTGTCACGGAGCAGGCAGAGAACATCAGCTATGTTCTGCGCAAGGCAGTCGTGGAGGAGAACGGGAAAAGCCAGTTGTATATCAAATCCGGGGAGGCGTATGTGCTCACGCCTGTGACGACAGGGTTTCACAACGGCGAGTACATTGAAGTCATAGACGGAATCAGCGCAGGCGACAAGTATTATATCAAGACGCTGGTTCAGAAAGGAGGCGCAGATGAAAAATAAGGCAAAACTGCTTATTGGGACTGGTGCGGCAGCGGCGGCGGGAATTGTTGCTGTTTCTCTGCGCCTTGCAGGGATTGGGCACAGCGGGGAGGAGCTTGTGTACAAGGAAAGCAAAGCGGAATATGGAAGCCTCACCGTGGGAATCACGGAGGAGGCAACTGTGGAGATTGGTACGCTCGAGCAGCGCTTTGAGCTGGATATCAGTGCGCTTGTTGACAGCACTACAGCAGCATCAGGCGGCCAGACTGCGGCGGGCGCCATGCCGGGAGGATTTGGCGGCATGGGAAACGGCGGTTCTGGAAATGGCAGTTCTGGAATGCTGTCATTTGGGGTGATGAATGTGGAGGGGCAGGCGTCACAGAGCCAGTCTCTCGAAGTGGCAGATGTAAAGATCGCAGTCGGGCAGGAGGTCCGGGAGGGGGATATACTCTACATCCTGACAACGGAAAGTGTGGAGGAGATTCGGGAGACACTGTCTGAGGATATCCGTGATGCGAAGGCAGACTATGAAGCGCTTGAGATCGAACAGAAGGCGTCGAGAACACAGGCACAGCAGGGATATGACACGTATGTCACAAATGGGAAGTATGCACAGCTAATCTATGAAAATGAGTTGAAAACATATCAGGAGGCTGTCGAGGACGCGGCGGCGGCTGTGGACGATAAACAAAATACCTACAATGAAAATTTGCTGGCGCTTGCAGAAATTCAGGAGGAATACGCCGAGGCACAAACATTTCTGCGCGAAGCGCAGGGGGCTGTCGCGGAGAACTACGAAGGAAGGCATGAGAATGCATATTACTATACGGTCTATCTAAATACAAGGGACACGGCGCAAAAACTTGCAGACCAGTATGAGGAGGAGCTTGAGCGCATGAATGACGAGTTAGCGCAGCTTGCACTCGATATACAGACAGCAGTCCGCACCATGAACCAGTGCCAGCTTGACTATGAGAAGGCAAAGCTGGACTTGGGGCAGATGCAGGAGATTGACGCCTATTATGCTGGTAAGGCATCTGAGTGGTACAGCATACAGACAGCGAGCCTTGACAATGAACTCGCCTCTGCAAAGAAGCGCTATGACGCGGCAGAGGAGAAACTGGCGGCGTTTGACCATTCAGTACAGGACAACAGTATTCTTGCTGAGTACAGCGGCGTTGTGACAGAGGTCTTTTTGTCAGAGGGAGATACGCTGTCTGGCGGAAGCAGTCTTGTGGCGCTCAATGACAGCAAGAGCGTCTCTATGGACGTGTCTCTTGGCGAGGAGGATTACAAAGCGGTTGACAGGGACGGCGCCGTGAATATTGTATTTACGGCGTATCCCGATGAGATTTTTTCAGGCAGGATAACCGAGGTGTCAGATGCAGCGTATGACAGCAGTTTGGGCACTGTTTATTACACTGTCACTGTGACTGTGCAGGGGGAGCTGTCAGGACTGTATGAGGGAATGACGGGCGATGTGACCTTTGTGACAAAAGAGCTGAGGGAGGTCTGCTATGTGTCAAACCGCGCAGTGTTCAGAGAGGGGACAAAATCTTATGTCAAGGTGCGCGATGACAGCGGAAACATTGTGAAACAGGAAGTCACCACGGGATTTTCAGACGGTGTCCATGTCGAGGTTGTGGCAGGGCTTTCTGAGGGGGATATCGTCCTAATCGAGAGCAAGGTAGGTGAAACATGAGGATTTCGGAGTTATTAAGGCTTGTCATCATCAATCTTTCCCAAAATAAATTCAAGGTCATTCTTACCTCTGTCGGCATCATTGTCGGCTCTGCCACAATCATGATGGTACTCGCCATTGGCACAGGCGGAAAACTGGAGGTCGCAGAACAGTTCAAGAACCTCAATGCGGGCGCGATAGATATTTCTTATGAATCGAATGCGGCGGCTTTTGGCAGCAGGGAAAAGGGCAATAAAATGCCCGGAGGCGGCATACCCGGCGGCGCCATGCCAAACGGCGGCGGAATGCGGGTGATTATGCCGTCAATGAATGATTTTTTTGGCGGCTGGGGAGGCAGCGGAGACAGAACCAATCAGGAAAAACTGGTGCTGTCCACAGCGGACATGGAGGAGCTGGCAGTATTTGTTCCTGATGTCTCAGATGTGACCATATCCTACACGACGACGACCGAGGTCGAAGGCGGTGAACTGGAATCGGCAGGTTCTTATACGATTGCGGGCGTAAAGAGCAATTATATGACAATCAGCAATCTCTCGATGATCACAGGCGAGTTTCTGTCTGGCGAAAATGATGAAAATAAGGAAAAATACTGTGTGCTTGGCTATTCCGCCGCAAAGGAGATTTTTGGAAGTGTCTATGTGGCATATGATGATGTGGTCTATATTGATGCAAGACCATATGTGGTGAGCGGCGTGCTTGAGGAGATGGGGAGTGTATCGTCAGGCATCAGTCCCGACACGACCATCTTTATTCCCTATGAGACGGGCGTGAAGTATATTACCGGACAGAATATCAGCCCGACAATCACTGTAATTTCAGCAGATGTCAACCGCGTTGACACTGTGATTGAAAATGTAAAAACTGTTCTTGCCGACAGCTACGCCAACGCAGAATTTACCATTTCCGATGCGGGAACAAAGATGGAAGCGGCGTCAAAATCCAACGACACCCTGCAGCTTCTGCTCATCGCGATGGCAGTGATTGTGTTCATTGTAGGGGGAATCGGCATTATGAACGTGCTGTTTGTGTCCGTGAAGGAGAGGACGAATGAAATCGGCATTCTCAAGGCACTCGGCTGTTCCAAGCGTGATATTTTGCTGGAATTTTTGTTTGAGGCATGTTTTATGAGCCTTATTGGCTCAATCCTTGGCGTGCTAGTCGCATTTGGCATTACGCCGGTGATAGAGAGCTTTTCCGTCAGGGTGGAGTTGTCTGCACAGGGCGCACTGATGTCGCTGGCGTTCGGGGTGATCACAGGCACAATTTTTGGATTCTACCCCGCTTACAAAGCGTCGTCACTCATACCTGTCGCCGCGCTGAATCAGGAGTAGGAAGGACAGCGCCTGCCAAAACAGGCGAACTGGTATCAGGCAAAGTCAGAGAGCTGCCAAAACAGATGGCTGGAAGAATGAAAACTGAGGTTAAATGGAGAAGGTTCAATGGAGAAAGTTAAGTGGATTGTTGTGATATTAATTTTGTTCATGGCGGCAGGTGCAGGCGTATACTGCTGGTATCTGCCGCAGACTCACGCGGCAGATGAAAATAATGAGCCTGCTCTGGAGGAAGGACAGGAATATGCATACGCGAAGATTACCTCCATACTGGGCAATGAGATGACATATGTCGAACTGGAGGCGCAGACAGTGGATTTCAATGACCGGCGGGAAAA
>ERZ808040.2413-NODE-2413-length-10455-cov-3.085469_pt1 | contig 10455 bp, 9 predicted proteins | sample MGYA00380191_ERZ808040 | MGnify/ENA primary metagenome ERZ808040 (study PRJEB31490, sample SAMN06133395) | mouse gut metagenome | isolation source: J6 | host: mice | place: China: Chengdu | collected 2015-05 ... | reverse complement strand
AATAAGTTAGCTGCCTTTATCTATTTTACTAGCCAGGGGAATTTATTTTTACAGGCTGGCGAGGAATTTGGTAGGACAAAGTTTGGGGAAGGGAATAGCTATTGTTCTGCCCCAGAAATCAATATGCTCCAGTGGCATCAGACAATAGAATTTGCAGATTTAGTAGAATATTATAAGGGATTAATCCAGCTTAGGAAAAAGCTTCCAGGGCTGTATGATAAGTCTGCTTTAGCAGTTAGCCGTATTATAGAAAAAGATATACATAAAGATGGAGTAGTTTCTTTCCAATTAGACAATAGATCAGATAATGGGAATGATAGATGGGATCGATTATTGATAGTTTATAATGCTGCCAAGGAGGACTATATGGTTACTGTGCCAAAAGGAAAATGGGAGGTATTGGCAGACGGCAACCAAACAAATATTTGTAAGGCAGTAGATAAAGAGATACAAGCAAAGGCACAAAGTGGCATGTTGCTTGGGAGAAAGGTGGAATAGATATGAAAAGAGGTAGCGGCATATTGCTTCCTATTGCTAGCCTTCCTTCAAAATATGGGATTGGCTGTTTTTCAAAAGAGGCATATCAATTTATAGATTGGCTAAAAAAAGCGGGGCAGAGTTATTGGCAGATTCTGCCCCTTTCTCCTACTGGCTATGGGGATTCTCCATACCAGTCCTTTTCTTCTTTTGCAGGGAACCCATATTTTATTGATCTAGAAGCATTAATAGAGGAGGGCGTCTTAACAGAAGAAGAATGTGGGATATGTGATTTTGGTGATAAGTTAGAAGAAATAGATTATGAAAAGCTTTATCATAACCGTTTTTCTCTTCTTCGTTTGGCATATGAACGCAGTGATATTTCTAAAAATCCAGATTTTATCCAATATGTGCAGGAAAATGCTTTTTGGCTGGAAGATTATGCTTTGTTTATGGCAGTAAAACAACGGTTTGACGGCGTGGCATGGACAGAATGGGCAGAGGATATCAGGAAAAGATGGGGATTTGCACTGGATTATTATAGGAGAGAGTGTTATTTTGATATTGAATTTTATAAATATATCCAATTTCAGTTTTACCTACAATGGCAGAAGCTAAAAACATATGCGAATAAAAATGGGATACAGATTATAGGGGATATTCCAATTTACGTGGCATTTGATTCAGCAGACGCGTGGGCAAAGCCGGAAATGTTCCAATTTAATGAAGAAAATTTGCCAATTGCCATGGCAGGATGCCCGCCAGATGCTTTTTCAGCTACAGGGCAGTTATGGGGAAATCCTTTGTATAAATGGGATTACCACAGGAAGATGGATTATGGATGGTGGTGCCAAAGAATGGATTATTGTTTCCATATGTATGATGTGGTAAGGATTGATCATTTTAGAGGTTTTGATGAATATTATAGTATCCCATATAAAGATACTACCGCAGAAAATGGGCATTGGGAAAAGGGGCCAGGTTTGGACTTGTTTTTAACTTTAAAAAAGTATCTTGGAGAAAAAGAAATTATTGCGGAGGATCTTGGCCTGCAGACTCCTTCTGTGGCACAATTATTAAAAGATACGGGATATCCTGGAATGAAAGTTCTGGAATTTGCTTTCGATCCAGAGGAAGATACAGGGTACTTGCCTCATTGTTATGATAAAAATTGTGTAGTTTATACAGGAACCCATGATAATGAAACGTTGGTACAGTGGTACCAGAAATTAGATGAAAAAAGCCGGGCATTTGCAGAAGAATATATGGCAAATGAAAGGACGCCAGAAAAAGAGAAATATTGGGATTTTATACGAATGGCAATGATGAGCACAGCAAATACCTGCATTATTCCTTTACAAGATTATCTAGGTTTAGATAAGGAAGCCAGAATTAATAAACCTTCTACTTTAGGTGGAAATTGGGTATGGAGAATAAAGGATACAGTATTTCCTGCTGGCATAACACAGAAAATCTATCAATTAACAAAAATTAGTGGAAGATTAAGTAAAAATAATTAGAGGGCAAATAATGAGATTTTGTTATGGAAAACAGGATTGGCGGACATTAGAAAGAGGAGAAGAAAATTGCTATTTGATGACAAATGGGTTAGGTGGGTTTTCATCTCTTACAATAATAGGCTCTTGCAGCAGGAATGACCATGCCGTATTAATGGCATGTGTGGATTCGCCCAATCATCGTTATAATATGATTCACAGGCTAGAAGAAATTTTACATATAGGTAAGAGAGCGTATGTGATTTCTAGCCAGAATAAGAAGGAAAAAGAATTACGGGAAGAAGGGTATTATTTCCAAAGTAACTTTGTATATCAGGATATGCCAGTGTGGACTTATTTGGCAGAAGGCATAGAAATTGTAAAGACTCTGGCATTAGAGCCAGAAAGAAATACAATAGGGATTTCTTATGAAATTAGGAACTGTTCTACAGAAGATGTAGAATTAGAAGTAATCCCGCATCTCCAATTTGTACCAAAGGGGAACCAGTTGCCAAAAGATCAATTATTTGTTATAGAAGGGAAGAAAATCTGTTCTAATGGCCAACAGCTTTATACCCAGACAAATGGGTTATTTTTAGAACAGCCAGTTAAGTATTGTGAGAATCAGTTTTATGCTTATGATGCTTGTGATGGGAGAAGAGAAACGGGAAGGACGGCAATAAACCATCGGGTTGTATTTTCTGTTTTGGCGGGAAAAGCAGATACACTTACTATGGTATATGGAACAGAACCAAATATTTCCTCTATGGAAAAAATAGTGGAGGAAGTAAAAGAATATAGGGACTGTTTAAGAAAGCAGGCAGGATTCCAAGATAAAATAGCGCAAACTTTGTCAGTAAATGCAAATCAGTTCCTTTCTTTTCGTTCTTCTACAAAAGGGCAGACTATATTGGCAGGGTTCCCTTTCTTTGAAGATTGGGGAAGGGATACCATGATAGCAATACATGGATGTTGCCTAGCTGTACACCAATATCAGGCAGCAGAAAGTATATTAAAAACGTTTATGTCTTATTGTAAAAAGGGCCTTATGCCAAACTTGTTCCCAGAGGGCGCAGAACAGCCAGGGTATAATACAGTAGATGCTTCTTTATTGTTTATTTTAGCAGTTTATGAATACTATCAGAAAACAAACAATATAGAGTTTGTCCAGAGCGCATATAAAGTGATGGCAGAAATTGTAGAATACTATGAAAAAGGGACTGATTATGGAATCCGAATGGATACAGATGGGCTAATTATGGCAGGAAAAGAATATGACCAGGTAACATGGATGGATGTAAGGGTAGGGGATATTTTACCCACGCCAAGGCATGGAAAACCAGTAGAAATTAATGCTTATTGGTATAATGTATTGTGTATTATGGATCAATTCCATTTTCTTTGCCCAGAAGATACAAAGGATTATAGAAAAATGGCAGGCCAGGTAAAGAAAAGTTTCCAAAAATTTTGGAATCCAGAGACAGGCTGTTTAAAAGACGTTTTATCAGACCAAAAAGAAAAAATCCAAACGGATTCTCAAATCCGTTGTAATCAAATTTGGGCGGTATCATTACCTTTTTCTGTACTTGACCCTGAATATGAAAGGCAAGTGGTAGATGTAGTGTTCCGAAAATTATATACTCCTTATGGGTTAAGGACATTAGCGCCAGAAGATAAGGAATTTTGCCCTTTTTATGGCGGGGCACAATTAGAAAGAGATTTGGCTTATCATCAAGGGACTGTATGGGTATTCCCATTAGGGGGATATTATTTAGCATATTTAAAGGTAAATGGGTATTCTAAGGAAGCAAAAAATTATGTTTTCAAGCAATTAGAAAATCTGGAACCTGCATTAAGGGAAGGCTGCATTGGCCAGCTACCAGAAATTTATGATGGTAAGAACCCAACAAATTCTAAAGGTTGTTTTGCGCAAGCATGGAGTGTAGGTGAAATTCTTAGAGTATATGATGCCCTTCGGATGACAGGAGCAGAGTAAAGAGATGTATCAAAATTATATTTTTGATTTTTATGGGACTCTGGCAGATATACAAACAGATGAAGAAAGCCCTTACCTATGGAAAAAATTAAGTGAGATTTATATGGCTTTAGGGGCTTGTTACCAGCCAGAGGAATTAAAACAAGAATTTCGCAGGCTGGAACAAGAAGAAGTTACTAAGCTTGTAGAAAAATATGCAGAAGCAGACTTGAAAAAGGTATTTGCTTTATTGTATCATAAAAAGGGCGCGTTATGTGATGTTTCTTTGGCAAAAACTACTGCCGTGGTGTTCCGCGCTTTAAGCCGAGAATATTTGCGGTTATATTGTGGCGTAGAGGAGTTGTTACAAGAATTAAGGAACCATGGAAAGGGAATATACCTTTTGTCGAATGCCCAGGCAGATTTTACTAGGCCAGAGATTCAAATGCTGGGATTAGAAAATTGCTTCCATGGGATATGCCTGTCTTCTGAACAAAAGTGTAAAAAGCCATCCCCAGCTTTTTTTCAAAGTTTACTTGTAAATTTTGATTTAGAACCTTCTACTTGTATTATGATAGGAAATGATGAGGTAACAGATATTGTGGGTGCACAGCAAGCAGGTATGGATTCTTTATATATCCATAGTAATCTTTCACCAGAATGGAAGGGAATAGGGAATCCTACATATTTGGTAATGGATGGGGATATTAGGAAAATCAAGGATCTAATTATAAGTAAATAGGAAAAGAAAATATCTATTTGATAAGGAGAAAAATAATGAGGTTAGGAAAATTAACAGGATATCAGATGGATCAACAAAGGATAAAATTGGATTTTGAAGGCCAGCAGGCCTGTATAGAAATAATAACACCTTTTATTATTCATGTATTTGGCGGAGAGATTTCCAGTAAAAAACCTTCCAAAGCAATAGAAGGGGATAAAATGATCCCTGTAAAAATACAGATAGAGGAAAAGCCAGATGGGTTGTGGATAGATACCAAAGAGGCATTTGTTAGGGTTAGTGATGGGTTTTATATAGATATTTTTGATAAAAAGAAAATTATTGTTTGTGAAGATTACAGGGGAGAACGAGAGCCGCTTCAACGAGTGAGCGAAGAGGCGAATAAGCTTTTAGAAAGTGAAGGGCATACTGCTTATAGAGAGAAAGAAAAGGCGTTTGAGATCTTAAAATGTATGGATGGGACAGAACATTTTTATGGATTGGGAGATAAGACAGGATTCTTAGATAAACGTTATTATGAATATGAAATGTGGAATACAGATAATCCAGATCCCCATGTGGATTGTTTTAAAGCACTTTATAAAACCATTCCATTTTTTATTACTAGGACAGATACTCATGTATATGGTATTTTTCTGGACAATACTTATAAGAGCTATTTTAATATGGGGCAGGAATCAGAAGAATATTATTGGTTTGGTGCAGAAGAGGGGAATTTGGATTATTATTATATTGCTGGTTTATCTATACCAGAAGTATTAAAACGTTATACTAGCCTAACAGGCACTTGCCCGCTTCCACAAAAATGGACACTTGGCTACCATCAGTCCAGATGGGGATATGTAACACAAGAGGATATAGAGGAAGTAGCTTTTTTACTGAGAAAATATGATATTCCTTGTGATGCAATTCATTTTGACATTGACTATATGCAGGATTATAAAGTGTTTACTTGGAACCAAGGACGGTATCATAATAATGCGGAAGCATTTTTACAAAGTTTGTCAGAAAGAGGTTTTAAGCCAGTGGTAATTAATGACCCCGGCGTAAAAAAAGAAAAAGGTTATGAGATATATGAAGAAGGAGTAACAAAAGGGTTTTTTGTAAAGACGCCAGAAGGAGAAGTCTATATCAACGAAGTATGGCCTGGGGAAGCTGCGTTTCCTGATTTTGGGAACCCATCTGTTAGGGAGTGGTGGGGCGACAAACAAAAATTTCTCTTGGAAAAAGGTGTTAGGGGAGTTTGGAATGATATGAATGAACCAGCAAGTTTTAAAGGCCCTTTACCAAATGATGTAGTATTTACAGATGAGGGACAACAGAGCACCCATAAAGAGATGCACAATGTCTATGGCCATTTAATGGCAAAGGCTGCTTATAATGGGCTGAAAAAATGGGATGGGCGCAGGCCATTTGTAATTACAAGGGCGTGTTATGCAGGCAGCCAAAAGTATGCAACGGCATGGACTGGGGATAATACAAGCCTTTGGTCGCATATTCAGATGGTAATTCCCCAGCTTTGTAATTTAGGGTTGTCTGGTATGCCATTTGTGGGAACAGATATAGGAGGTTTTGGTGCAGATACAACACCAGAATTATTAGCTAGATGGATACAGGTGGGTTGTTTTTCTCCTTTATTTCGGAATCATTCTGCTGCTGGTACTAGAAGGCAGGAACCATGGTATTTTGGGGAAAAAGTAATAGAGATTTACCGAAAATATGTAAAGCTCCGTTACCAGTGGATTCCATATTTTTATGATTTATTTTATCAAGAAGAGCAAACGGGGGCACCTATTATGCGTCCTTTGGTATTCCATTATGAAAGAGACTGTGTTGCAAGGGCTTGTAATGATGAGTTTATGGTGGGGAGCCAGATTTTAGTAGCACCTGTAGTACAACAGGGCATGGAAAAACGGATGGTTTATTTGCCAGAAGGTATTTGGTATGATTATTGGACACAAGAGAAAATAGAAGGGCCAGTTTGGCTTATAAGAGAGGCACCTTTAGAGGTTTGCCCTATTTATATAAAGGCTGGAAGTATCATTCCTATAATGGAGCCACAATCCTATATAGGTGAGAAGCCACAGGATACATTGCTGCTAGACGTATATCCAGGCGAAGGAATGTGGGATCATTATCTAGATAATGGAGAAGATTTTGCATATAGGGATGGTTTTTATCATCAATATCAGTTTGCTGTAAAAGAAGATGGGACAGTAAATGGTAACATAATCCACGCTGGTTATGAAAAGCCTTATAAAAAAATATTGGTAAGGCATTTTGGAGAAAAACAGTGGAGAGAACTGGTTCTATAGTTAATGGTGATGCCCGCCATGGTGTGGCTGGTTATAATAATCATTAGTATTTGGTGATTCATAACGGGAAAGAAGGCTGCGGAGCTGATGCATAGTCATACTTTGGCAGTCTTCTAATGTAATAGAGGGATCATAAGCAGATAAGTATAAATATATCTGATATTTCCCAATGGACATGCCACATTGATGGGCAGCATGTGCAGATGCCATATCAGCACTATGGCAAGTTCCATGATATTGGTTAGAAACAGGGCTATTTTCTAAATCTTTTAATAGTTTTTCTGCTTCTGGTGAGGCTACTGTAAAGGTAAGGGCAGCATCATTATTAAGGTATTTTTGCATAGCATCACTTTCTACTAATAATTCTACTGCTTTAAGGTATTTTTTCCCAGTTAAATGAAGTTGTTTTACAATACGTTCTCCATCTGGGTTTTGCCCTTTTGCATCAATTACATAATTAAAACGATTTAAGGTAAATTCAATGGATGGATTAATATCTACGCTTAAGTAAGAGATAGGAGTGTTCCAAAAACGCCATCCAAAGCTTGTGCAAAGAAAAAGAAGCGCACAAGCAGCAACTAAAATACGGGCGGCATGTGGTTTTTTCGAAGTGCCATTTTCTATTTTTTGCAATAAAAAAGAATAGGCAGATGCCTTCATCTGGCCTGTTGCATGAATCTGATCAAAGCTTTCCCGAATTTTATTTTTCAATGCTGTCACCACCTAATATTTGTTTTAATTGTTCTCGTCCTCTTGATAAAAGGGAATATATGGTATTTTCTTTTTTATTTAAGAGTTTTCCGATTTCTTTGGCAGTATACCCTTCGTAATAATGTAAATAAATAACAACCCTATAATTTTTTTGCAGGGAAAGCACAGCTTCTAATACATCTAAATATTCTGGTGAAATACTAGGGCTTTCTTCTAAAAGCAAATCAAGGGGGACAGTTTGATGCCGGAATAGGCTTTTTAAATAATCTTTGCAAGAATTTAGAGTAACCCGAATAAACCATGCTTTTTCATGCTCTGTATTTTCAAAAACATCAGAACGAAGGACATATTTAAGCAATACTTCTTGCAATACATCCTCCGTATCTGCATGATTTTTTAGATGCAGGAGGCAAATCCTGCGAATCATGTCTGAATATAAATCAATAGCACGTTTGGCCTCCTGCTCATTACGCATAGAATCCCCCTCTTAGTTGCTATTAACGGCAATGGCGCCCCCTGCCGTGATGGCCACCTGTATAAACAGGAACTTGTTGGGTGGGAACCTGTACAACAGGGCAATGATCACAAATACCATCACCATTGTCATCATAGAAATAATCACAGATACCATCACCATTGCTGTCACAATAAGAGTCACAAATGCCATCTCCATTTGCGTCTGAACAATAGTAATGTGCACCATATGAACTATATCCGTTATGGCAATGTGCAAGTATTGGAGAAGCTGAGGCACACATACCTAACATAGTGAAACATAAACAACCAGTTAATAAAATTTTTTTCATGGGAATTTTCCTCCTGTTAATTAGTATTCTTACTTATAATACGACACAAAAGAAAGAATCCTTGCACCAATAAAAAAATTTATCAACTTTTTTATTTTAAAAATTTTATTAACCTTTTATTTTTTGTTTTGGGCAAGTTTTCCTGTAGAAGTAAGGCTTATAAAAAACAGGATAATGCTTGCAAATAAAAAGATAAAATAAACAGTACCAATTGGAGTAGAAGATTTTACACCATTTATGTCAGCAAATAATCTATTATTGGAAAAATATGCAGTAACCATTTTTCCTTGTAGATGCTCGTAAATATTATGGGCATTTTCTAGTTTATAAGATTTTCCATTATAATCTACAGTAACATTGTAAGTAGTGTACCTTGTACCTGTACTTCTGTTTATTACTTGCTTGGTTTCTGAACTTAGGACTTTGACTTGTACTTCTTCGTATTTTGGATTACTTTTATTAACAGCAAACCATAATGTAACAGTTGTTATAAAGCAAATGAAAAAAGCCCCCCACAAGATAAAAATTTGTTTTTTCATTGGTTTTCTCCTTTATATATCCGAAGATAAAGATCTTTTTTGGAAAATAAAAAGATAATTATATTATAATGCAAAAATAAGAATAAAGAAAGTAAATATAAAAGAAAAATAAATTTTTGTGATAGGGAAAAGGATTGACAAAATAAAGAGAATAAGATATATTTATCTATGGGCATAATATCATAACCATAGAATTTAATCCCAATGATTTTTGCTGTATAAAATAATAGGAGGAATAATTATGTATTTAAAAGAAAAATATCCAATTCTTACAAAACAAGCATGTGAAAAAATTATTGATGAAACAATACAAGAAATTGATACAGGAATACCATCTGATTTTTCTTTTCAGGCAATTATTAGGGAAGGGAGGAAACCTGCACTTGCAGCACGTATGACATCAAAGGTTTTAGTTTTTCAACGGGCAAGGTTGGGGCAAGATGGTTTAATATCTATAGAAGGGACACAAAGATATTCTGGGCAATATATTGCAGATGTTTTTGTTAATTCTGTAAGGACCAGTTCTTACACCTTTTATCCAATTACTGGGACGCTTCCAACACAAGGTGGGTTAGAGCAGTTAATTCTTTTTGTAAAAGGTAAGGACAAGTATGAACCATATGCTCGGTTTAATATTACAGATATTAAATATATAACTGCCATAACAAATAGTATGGCATCAACTTTAGTAGATGTTACTCCTTTTTTTAATATGCACTATACATCCGTTTTAAAAATTGAAAATGTAGTTACAAATAATTTACCCCAGAATTATTTAGGCAACGCCAGTGCAGAAGGAATCTATCAAAAAGCTTTTAAGGGAGCAGCACCTGTTATTGTTTGCATTTAGTGGATTTTAATATAGATTTTTGGTAGATAGGTAATGTAGTAATAGGGATTAAGGGGTATTATATAATATAAAGAAAAAAGAAAATGAAAGAAGAACAGTTGCAAAATAGTAAATTCTTATGATTATAATATAGGTAATATAAAATAGTTTATATATGTAGAAAAATAATATTTTGCAACTGTTCCTTTGTGGTTTATCATTATGCAATTTGGGCAAGCCGTTCTTTGATTTTTCTAACTTCATCTTCTAGGTAGCTCATACGGATTAATAAAAGCTCTTTTTCATTTTCTACTTTTAAAGCTTCATCGAGTTTTCGTGCTAAGTCTGTATGTCCTTCTGCTATAATCTTAATATTCTTGTCAGTAACATTTTCAAGATGTACAGAAATATCAGAAACTTTTTGCTGTAAATCACAAATATCAGCCTTCATAGCTATAATATCTTCTTTTGTAGAGGCAATATCGGCTTTCATAGCTATAATATCTTCTTTTGTAGAGGCAATATCGGCTTTCATAGCTATAATATCTTCTTTTGTAGAGGCAAT
>ERZ808040.2412-NODE-2412-length-10457-cov-3.311946_pt1 | contig 10457 bp, 9 predicted proteins | sample MGYA00380191_ERZ808040 | MGnify/ENA primary metagenome ERZ808040 (study PRJEB31490, sample SAMN06133395) | mouse gut metagenome | isolation source: J6 | host: mice | place: China: Chengdu | collected 2015-05 ... | reverse complement strand
GAGGGATGATTAGGATAGATGGGAATTATTCAGTATATAAAAGAAGAAATAGAAGTGATTCGGGAAAGGGACCCTGCTATTCATTCTTCGGCAGAAGTGTTTTTATACCCTAGTTTTAAGGCGATTATCCGATATCGTTTAGCACATAAATTGTATTTAAAAAAACATTATTTTTTAGCTAGGTGGATTTCACAGAGGACTGTTAGAAAAACAGGGATTGAAATCCATCCGGGGGCAACAATAGGGAAGGGGTTGTTTATTGACCATGGGAATGGCGTAATTATTGGAGAAACCGCTATTATTGGGGATAATGTTACGTTATACCAAGGGGTAACTTTAGGGGGGACTGGAAAGGAAAAGGGAAAAAGGCATCCTACCATAAAGGATAATGTTATGATTAGTGCAGGGGCTAAGGTAATTGGTTCCTTTACAGTAGGGGAAAATGCAAAGATTGGGGCAGGTTCTGTGGTAGTTGATGAAGTCCCGCCAAATTCAACGGTTGTAGGGATTCCTGGAAGAGTGGTAAAAAGGGATAATATTCGTATCCCAAGGGTAGATATGGATCAAGTCCATTTGCCTGACCCAATTATGAATGAATTAAAGCGGTTAAAAGAAGAAAATGAAATGTTGAAAAAACGCATGGCAGAAGTAGAGGAAAAAGTCAAGAAAGGGGAAACTTATGAAAATTTATAATACACTCTCAAAATCAAAGGAAGAGTTTCTTCCATTAGAAGAAGGAAAGGTAAAAATGTACGTATGTGGGCCTACGGTATATAATTTTATCCATATTGGGAACGCGAGGCCAATGATTGTATTTGATACAGTACGTAGATATTTAGAATATAAAGGTTTTGAAGTAAATTATGTTTCTAATTTTACAGATGTAGATGATAAAATTATTAAAAAAGCACTTGAGGAAGGTGTAGATTCTTCTGTTATTTCTAAACGTTATATTGAAGAATGTAAAAAGGATATGGAAGGGTTAAATGTAAAGCCTGCAACGAAAAACCCGCTTGCAACAGAGGAAATTGATGGAATGTTAGAGATGATCCAGACATTAATGGATACGGGGCATGCCTATAAAGCAGCAGATGGGACAGTATATTTTAAGACGAGGAGTTTTCCAGGGTATGGGAAATTGTCACATAAAAAATTAGATGATTTACAGGCTGGGCACCGGGAAATTAAAGTAGTAGGCGAGGAAACAAAAGAGGATGATTTAGATTTTGTGCTTTGGAAGCCTAAAAAAGAAGGGGAACCATATTGGGATTCCAAATGGTGTAAAGGGCGCCCAGGCTGGCATATTGAATGTTCTGTTATGGCGAAGAAATATCTGGGGGAACAGATTGATATCCATGCTGGTGGAGAAGATTTGATTTTCCCACACCATGAAAATGAGATTGCACAGAGTGAGGCAGCAAATGGAAAAGAATTTGCAAAGTATTGGATGCACAACGCATTTTTAAATATTGATAATAAAAAAATGTCCAAATCTGCAGGAAATTTCTTTACAGTAAGAGAAATTAGTGAAAAATATGATCTTCAGGTAATCCGTTTCTTTATGTTGAGCGCCCATTATAGAAGCCCATTAAATTTTAGTGCAGAATTGGTAGAGGCTTCTAAAAATGGGTTAGAAAGAATTTTAACCGCCGTAGATCATTTAAACCATTTGTTAGAAGGAAAAGAGGAGTCTGAGATAACAGAAAAGGAAAAAGAACTGTTAGTATCTGCAAAAGAATATGGTAGTAAGTTTGAAATGGCAATGGAGGATGACTTTAATACAGCAGATGCGATTTCAGTGGTTTTTGAGTTGGTAAAATTTATTAATACAAATAGTGATGGAGGAAATAGTGCTTTTTACTTACAAAAGTTAAAGGCTATGCTGCTTCAATATTGTGATATTTTAGGAATTATAGCTGAACGGGAAAAAGGCCTTTTAGCAGAAGACGTGGAGGCTTTAATTGCAGAAAGGCAGCAGGCAAGGAAGGAAAAGAATTTTGCGCGTGCAGATGAAATCCGCAAGGAATTGTTGGAACAGGGCATTGTGCTAGAAGATACTAGGGAAGGAGTCAAATGGAAGAGAGCCTAATAGAAAATGTGTTTGAAAGTGAAATAAAAGAGATATTCCAGTTAAAAGAGTGTGATGCGGGGATGTATTCCCCGCTTGTTCTTGCTTATATTGGCGATGCAGTATATGAGTTAATTATCCGAACTATTATTGTAAATAGGGGGAATTGCCCTGTAAACCAAATGCACAAAAAAAGCAGCAGTTTAGTAAAGGCGCCTGCACAGGCAGAATTTATTACATTATTAATGGAAGAATTAACAGAGGAAGAGCAGGCAATCTATAAACGAGGCAGAAATGCAAAATCGGCAACAGCGGCAAAAAATGCCACTATCCAGGATTACCGTATGGCAACAGGTTTTGAGGCATTAATTGGCTATCTTTATTTAAAGGGAAATAAGAAACGTTTAGTAGAATTGGTTTTACATGCGTTGCAAAAGAAAGGGGTACTTAAAATAGATGAGGTATGAGGAATTTAGGATAGAAGGTAGAAATGCAGTAAGGGAAGCATTTCGTTCTGGAAAGACCATTGATAAATTATTTGTGCTAGATGGATGCCAAGATGGCCCTGTCCGTACAATAATACAGGAAGCAAAAAAAAGAGAGGTTATTTTAAATTTTGTAGCAAAAGAACGGCTGGATCAAATTTCGGAAACAGGGAAACATCAGGGAGTTATTGCATTTGCGGCTGCTTATCAATATGCTAGCGTGGAAGATATGCTAAAGGTGGCAGAAGAAAAAGGGGAAAAGCCATTTCTTTTTTTGCTTGATGGGGTAGAGGACCCACATAATTTAGGGGCAATTATCCGTACTGCAAATTTAGCAGGTGCACATGGGGTGATTATACCAAAACGCCATGCGGTAGGATTGACGGCTACTGTGGCAAAGGCTTCTGCGGGGGCATTAAATTATACGCCAGTTGCTAAAGTAACAAATCTTTCGGCTACTATGGAAGGACTAAAGAAAAAAGGGCTTTGGTTTGTTTGTGGTGATATGGATGGTGAGATTATGTACCATCAGGATTTTACTAGCCCAATTGGGTTAGTAATTGGTAAGGAAGGGACAGGGGTAAGCCGGCTTGTAAAGGAAAGATGTGATTTTACAGCATCCATTCCTATGGCTGGAAATATTGATTCTTTAAATGTTTCTGTGGCAGCAGGGATTCTTGCCTATGAGATTGTAAGGCAAAGAAAATTCGGCGGAAATTGATTGCAATTCTATTACACATAAGTTACAATATAAAATAGAACATTAGGAAAAATGACATATAATGTAATAATGGAGGGTTTTGCCATGGAGATGCAGATTATTGAAACCTATATGAATGAGCTGTTAGAAAGAAGTACCCTAGATGTCCCAGCGTGGAATATAGAGAAAAAAGGCGGGAAATCGTTGTGGAATTATGTAGATGGCTGTATGATATTGGCTATTTTACAGATGTATGATATTACTGGCAACCAAAAGTACTTAGATTTTGCAGATGCTTATATTGACCATCGGGTAAAAGAAGATGGGACAATAGAAGGATATAGCATAGAATCGTTTAATATTGACAATGTAAATGCAGGAAAAACATTATTTGAACTGTATGATATTACTGGAAAAGAAAAATACCGGAAAGCGATTGATTTAATTTACCAGCAAATTTTGCTTCAGCCAAGGACAAAAGACGGGAATTTCTGGCATAAATTAGTTTATCCGCAGCAGGTATGGCTGGATGGGCTGTATATGGGACAACCTTTTTATATGGAATATGAGACACGGTTCCACAATAAAGAAAATTATGCAGATATTTACCATCAGTTTTTTAATGTAGTACGTTTTATGAGGGATGAAAAAACAGGATTATATTACCATGCTTATGATTCTTCAAAAACGATGTTTTGGTGTGATAAGAAAACAGGGCTTTCTAAACATTTCTGGCTCCGTGCATTAGGATGGTATTCCATGGCACTTTTGGATACTTTCTGTAAGGCAGATCCTTTGGTAATGGAAAAGGAACATAATGAATTGAAGCAGATTTTTATTGATTTAATGGATGCTATGTTAAAGTACCAAGACCCATCTGGCATGTGGTACCAAGTGGTGGATATGGGAGATCGGGAACCAAATTATTTGGAAACAAGCGGAAGTGCCATTATGGCTTATTGTTTGTTAAAAGGCGTGCGTATGGGAGTATTGCCAGAAAGCTATAGGGAGTATGCAAAGAAATCTTTCCAGGGTATTTGCGATAAATATTTGGTAACAAAGGAAGGCGAAATGAGCCTGGGTGGTATTTGCTTAGTAGGCGGGCTTGGCGGCCCGACAAAAAGAGATGGAAGCTTTGACTATTATATGTCAGAGCCTGTTGTAAAGGATGACGCAAAGGGCGTAGGCCCATTTTTACTTGCATATACAGAGCTTCGCAGGCTCTAAAGGGAGGACAGCCATGGAGGGGGAGAAGGAACAGGAAAGGATCATTGGAGTATTATCCATGGAATATACAGTATCAGCCGGTAATGAGCTGTTTCAGGATTTTCTTCTGGGGCGTAGGCAATATCCTCTTGTACAATTAATGAAGGAAGAAGATAGGGGACGTTTTTTAGAGCTTTCTAAAGAACATGCAGATACTGGATTTAAGACGGTAGTCCGTATCCTGGACATTAAAAATGAATATCGTTGGTATTATATCTATTTAAAAAAGTTCCAAGCAGAAAATGGGCAAGAGTTTTACCATGTGAATATGCGTGACATATGCCATATGGAAGAACGGATTGGCATATTAGAGCAGGCTTCAGGGCAATATGAGCGTTTCCTATGTATGCAGAACCATATGTATTTTATTTATTCCTATACGACAAAAAGGATAAGGGTATTTTGGCTAAATGGGAATTTAATCCATACAGTAATGGAAGAAGATCTGGATCAATGGGAGACACAAGCATGCCAAACAGGAAAAATAAAACCAGAAGAGGCTAGGGCGTTCCAGTTAGTTTGTAATGATATTCGTGAAGGGACAGAACGTTTTATCCATGATATTTTATCTACTATATTTTCATCAGAGGGGGAAGAAAAGCTTTATCGGTTCCGTGGGATTACATGGAAACAGAAAGATAAATTAGTAGAATGTTATGGTACAATCCAGCTTTTGGATAAAAAGACAAAGCGCATTAAGGTAGATGGTTCTTTAGATGAACAGCTTGATCCACTTACAGGGTTATATAATAAGCGGAGCTGCATGAAAAGGCTGAAAAGTGTATTGGAAGAAAATACAGATGCTTCTATTACAATTTGTATGTTAGATTTGGATAATTTTAAGACATTAAATGATACTTATGGGCATTTGTTTGGGGATAGAGTTTTAACAGTAGTGGCAGATACCATGAGAGAAATTTTAGGAAGCAGGGGAATTGCAGGGCGTTTTGGCGGAGATGAATTTTTTATGATTATTGACAGCGATATTGATGAGCAAGAAGTCCGCCAAATTTTATTTACGCTCCGTAAGAATATCCGGTGGTATTTTGAAAAATCAGAAGATCAGCTTGTAGTTACTATGTCAGTTGGCGCGGCAGCATATCCAAAAGATGCCACAAGTTTAGAGGAACTTTTTGCAAAAGCAGACCGTGCACTTTATATTGCAAAAGAAAAAGGAAAAGACCGTTTTATTATTTATGATGAGGCAAAACATGGGCGTGTTACCTTTGACAGTGAGCATCAGAAGATTGTAGAATTGTCGATCCAGAAGCGGGCGGAAACAGATAAGACATCTGCAGTATTATATATTTATAATTTATTAGAACAAAAAGGGATAAATGGATTAGAAGAAATAATGGGCTTTATTGGCAAGGTTTTTGCAATTGACCGGATTAATATTTTTAAAAGCCCAGATTTACAATTGTGGAAAACATGGGGATATGAAACATGGCATCAAGATAGTGCTGCTTATATTTTAAAGGAAGATTTCTTAAGTAATTTTAATGAGAATAAAGTAGGCGTGTGCAATGGAATAGAAATTAAGGCATATAAGTTCCCAAAAACTTATGAATATATGGATAAACTGGAAATTAAAAGTTATATTCAGTATTTAATAGGAAAAGGGGCAGGATTAACAGGGCTGATTTCTTACGAGATATGTAAAATAAAAAGAAAATGGTCAGAAGAAGATATCCATAATTTAACACTTATTAGTAGGTTTATTGAGAATACAATATTAAAACAAGAGGAATAAGAAAGCAAAGCGGATGGAGGTATCCGCTTTGTTTATGGGCAGGTAAATATCTGCTATAATAGTTATTGGAGGTAACATGAAAAATTTTGATGTATTAATTATAGGTGCAGGCCCTGCAGGAATTTTTACTGCACTTGAAATGTTAAAGAAGGGAAGTAAAAAAAGGATTGCCATTGTAGAAAAAGGAAAGGCAATTGAAAACCGGAGCTGCCCAAAATCCAAGACAAAAAAATGTATGAATTGTAAGCCATATTGCCATATTACAACAGGGTTTTCTGGGGCAGGGGCATTTTCAGATGGAAAGCTTTCTTTAAGTTGTGAAGTTGGCGGTGATTTGCCAAGTTTAATAGGGGAAGAACTTGCACAAGAGACAATTGGGTATACAGATAACATTTATTTGGAATTTGGGGCAGATGAGAAAATTGAAGGCTTGGATAAGGTAGAAGAAACAAAAGATATTAGAAGAAGGGCAATCCAGGCAAATTTAAAGTTGGTAGACTGCCCTATCCGCCATTTAGGCACAGAAAAGGCGCAAATTATTTATCAAAGTATAGAAAACTATTTAAAGGATCATGGGGTAGAAATTTATTTTAATATGGTATGCCATGATTTAATTATGGAAGATGGGGCTTGTAAGGGGGCTGTTGTTAGAAATTTGGCGCCTCACCAGGAGGAAGAAGCGTTTTATGCTAGCCATACTGTAGTGGCGGCAGGAAGGAAAGGGGCAGATTGGCTAGAACGCCTTTGCGGGCAGCATGGTATCCTCCATATGCCAGGGACAGTGGATATTGGGGTGCGGGTAGAGGTGCGGAATGAGATTATGGAATATGTAAATAATGTATTGTATGAATCAAAGCTAATCGGTTATCCGTTGCCGTTTAAGGACAAAGTGCGGACATTCTGCCAAAACCCGGGCGGCTTTGTAAGCCAGGAAAATTATGATAATAATTTAGCCGTGGTAAATGGCCATTCGTATAAAGACTTAAAATCGCAAAATACAAATCTCGCTATTTTGTGCTCCCATAATTTTACAGAACCGTTTAACCAGCCAATTGCCTATGCACAGAAAATAGGGGAGCTTACCAATATGCTTGGCAGCGGGAATATCCTAGTGCAGCGTTATGGGGATATTTTAGGCGGGAAACGCACTTGGCAGAAAGAGCTGAGCCGTTCAAATGTAAAGCCAACGCTTCCTGATGCAGTAGCAGGGGATATTACAGCAGCGATGCCTTACCGTGCCATGACAAATATGATTAATTTTATCCAGGCAGTAGATCATGTAGTGCCAGGCTTTGCTAGTAATGAAACACTTTTATATTCTCCCGAATTGAAATTTTATAGTAACCGGGTAAAGATGACGCCAGAGTTTGATACAAATATAAAAGGGCTGCATTGCCTAGGTGATTCTAGTGGATGGACTAGGGGGCTAATGATGGCTTCTGCTATGGGCGTATTAATGGGGAGAAGGCTGGTATAGGTGAAAAAAGGTAAGGACAGAAACCACTTGTAAAATAAAAATAGCTGGAATTCCATAGACAAATTTTGGATGTTTGGTTTTATGGTGGAAAAGATACATGCCAAGCATAGAACCAATACTTCCAAAAAGAAAGGCGGATAGAAATAAAGCCCGTTCAGAAATCCGCCATTTGTGGTGTATCGCTTTGTATTTATCGATGCCCATAGAAAGAAAGGCAATGAGGTTTATACTAATTAGATAGATTATAATAAGGTTCATAATAGCCTCCTAAAGAAAGTTTTCTGACAGAAGTATAACAGAATAGAAAAGATTTTACAATGTACAGATAAAAATAGTTTTCTTTTAGTATGGTCTATGCTATAATTCTATCAATAAGCATGTACACTTTACACTGTATATTGTAGCCTAGTGTACAATGTGCATTGGACGTTATATAATGTATGGCGTGCAGATATATGCGAAAAAGATAAATAAAAATAGCAGGTGGAGGTAAAGTATGTTTTCTTTTGATGAGGTACAGGCATTTGACCCAGAAGTGGCAAAGGCAATACAAGATGAGATAGGCAGGCAGAATAGCCATATTGAGTTAATTGCTTCAGAAAATTTTGTAAGTAAAGCAGTAATGGCAGCGATGGGAAGCCCATTAACCAATAAATATGCAGAAGGATATCCTGGGAAGCGTTATTATGGTGGTTGTGAATATGTGGATGTAGTAGAGAATTTGGCGATTGAGCGTGCAAAAGAACTTTTTGGCTGTGATTATGCGAATGTGCAGCCACACTCTGGCGCACAGGCAAATATGGCAGTCTTTTTTGCCATTGTAAAGCCAGGGGACACGGTAATGGGCATGAATTTAAACCATGGCGGCCATTTAACCCATGGGAGCCCAGTAAATATGTCTGGCACATATTTTAATATTGTACCATATGGCGTAAATGATGATGGTTTTATTGACTATGAAGAACTTAGGAGAATTGCATTAGAAGCAAAGCCCAAATTAATTGTGGCAGGGGCAAGTGCATATGCAAGGGCTATTGACTTTAAGAAGTTTAGGGAAGTAGCAGATGAGGTGGGTGCCGTATTAATGGTGGATATGGCACATATTGCAGGGCTCGTAGCAGCAGGCTTGCATGAAAGCCCAATCCCATATGCAGATGTAGTGACAACTACTACCCATAAAACTTTAAGGGGGCCAAGGGGCGGCATGATTTTAGCAAAGGAAGAGGCTGCAAAGAAGTATAATTTTAATAAAGCGATCTTCCCTGGTATCCAAGGCGGGCCTCTTATGCACGTAATTGCTGCAAAGGCAGTTAGTTTTAAGGAAGCTTTGGCTCCAGAGTTTAAAGTATACCAGCAGCAAATTGTAAATAATGCGCAAGCACTGGCAGCAGGATTGATAAATAGAGGGTTTAAGTTAGTAAGCGGCGGGACAGACAATCATTTAATGTTAGTAGATTTACAAAATAGGAATGTTACAGGAAAAGAAGCAGAAAAATTACTAGATGCAGCAAATATTACCTGTAATAAAAATACAATTCCAAATGATCCACAATCTCCTTTTGTTACAAGCGGTATCCGCCTAGGGACGCCAGCCGTTACTACAAGAGGCATGAAAGAAGCAGATATGGATATAATTGCAGAAGCAATTTCCTTAGTAATCCAAGATGTAGATGCAAATAAAGAGAAGGCAATGGAGCTTGTAAAAGCTTTAACTGACAAATACCCATTATATTAATTTTGCGGGTTTTATAGTAAAATAGTTACAAAAGAGGCTGTTGTATCATTGCAACAGCCTTAATTCATACACAAAAATATTCTTATGATTTTTTCAATAAACTATTTCCCCTTACAATTTGTTCCATTAATAGGCCAGTAACAAACCATGCTGGTGCATAATCTAAACGGATTAGCCCTTGTATAGCAAAACGGCTTCCACTATAATCCCATGGGCACATATGGAATAGTCGCAAAAGAGAACCAGAAAGGTATTCTGCAGTAAAGATAAAAAATGTGTAGACACCTCCCCGAAACAGCATATTCCGGTTCTTAATTACCTGGTAAACAGGTTGTAATAAAGCAGCCATTCCATAGATAGGAAACATTAAAAGCGATGTGGTTCCTGTCATTTTCCGGTCAGCACTAAGAAGGGAACCAAGGCCAGTCCAAAATACTTCTAAACACCATCCAGTCAAGCCACATCGGATAAAATTAGTTGTTGTCAGCTTCATGGGAGTTAGTATTACAAAAAAAAGAGGAAATATGTATGAAAGTATGGTATACTCAAAGAGGAAAAATTTAGCTTTCGGAAAAGTAAATTTTATAAGGAGGAAAAGTATGGACGAGCAGTATCTGAAATATTTAAAAAGTATTGCCAAGCAATATCCAACCATAGCCAAGGCTTCTACAGAGATTATTAACTTGGCATCCATTTTAAACCTTCCCAAAGGGACAGAGCATTTTTTAACAGATATTCATGGGGAATATGAGCAATTCCTCCATATTTTAAAAAATGGCTCTGGCTCAGTAAAAAGAAAGATTGAAGAGGAATTTGGAAATACCATTACACAAAAAGATAAGCGTGCGCTTGCTACTCTTATTTATTATCCAGAAGAGAAGCTGGAAATGGTTTTAAAGGAAGAAGATAATATTGATGATTGGTATAAGATTACGCTCCATCGGCTGATTCAGATCTGCAAACGTGTTACTTC
>ERZ808040.2410-NODE-2410-length-10476-cov-4.127897_pt1 | contig 10476 bp, 7 predicted proteins | sample MGYA00380191_ERZ808040 | MGnify/ENA primary metagenome ERZ808040 (study PRJEB31490, sample SAMN06133395) | mouse gut metagenome | isolation source: J6 | host: mice | place: China: Chengdu | collected 2015-05 ... | reverse complement strand
GCTACGTCTAGGGAATCTAACGCTGCAGATGGTAATTCAGGCAAGATATTTAGCGAAATGTAATACGGTAAGTACACTAGTGTAGTGTCTGTATTATATTTAGCCAAACACGTTCTTTGCTTATTTGTTAGCTTTTGTGTTTTGTAGATATTATAGTTAAGCTAAATATGAACAAGACAGCACACTGGCAGGTATAATTCCTGCAGGGTATAAAGCGGAAAGGGACCGTTCCGGCAGAGGGAGGACCCTTGGGGAAAGGCGTGGGTATAATTATGGCAAATATTCTGGTTTGTGATGATGACAAGGAAATAGTGGATGCTATCGAGATATATTTGAGTCAGGACGGCTATCGCATTTATAAAGCCTATGACGGGGAGCAGGCCATCGAAATCATGAAAAAGGAAGATATCCAGCTTCTTATTATGGATATTATGATGCCTAAGCTGGACGGCATACGTGCCACCCTGAAGATCCGGGAATACAGCAGCATACCTATTATAATCTTATCAGCCAAATCCGAGGACACGGATAAGATCCTTGGACTGAATATCGGGGCGGACGACTATATCACGAAACCTTTCAACCCTCTGGAATTGGTAGCGAGAGTGAAATCCAACCTGCGGCGTTATACTTCACTGGGGAGCCTGAACATGGAAAATAAAGCCCTCTACCAGGTAGGCGGGCTGGTGATCAATGACGAGACAAAACAGGTTACGGTGGATGATGAGCTGGTAAAGATGACGCCCATTGAATATAATATTCTGCTGCTTCTGGTGAAGAATCAGGGAAGGGTCTTTTCCATTGACCAGATTTATGAAAGCATATGGAATGAGAACGCCATCGGTGCAGACAATACGGTGGCTGTCCATATCAGGCACATCCGGGAGAAAATAGAGATTAACCCCAAGGAACCCAGATATCTGAAGGTGGTATGGGGCGTAGGTTATAAAATAGACAAACAATAGGAATCGGAGGAATATGAAAAAATCTACATTGAAGAGGATCGGTATCGAGCTGCTGCAGCATTTTCTTGCTGCAGCCATTATGATAGCAGTGGCCGGGCTTTTGCTGAACTCTTATTTCGAAGTGGAATCCATCAACGGAACCCAGGTCTATAAGATATTTCCTCTGGAATCGGATCAGGAATTTGAGGAATCCGAAGTTTTCCACGACCTGTTCCGCAATGCGGTGTCCGATATAACCCAGCTCGTTATGATCAAGAGCCAGTTAGAGACAGACGGTGTATTTGATCCAACCAAGAAAATTGATGTCACGGCATATGCGGCAAAGGTGGGAGCGGGCAACGAATGCCCGCTGACGGCTGTCTATGAGCTGGACGATCTGATCAAATGGGGGAAATACGGTGCGGAATGCACATCCCGTATTATGAGCATGTCGGAATTTGTAAACTATTTCGGCAATGTAATCCATATGGAGAACTTTGGGTTTAATGAAGACGGTCTATTTTGTTTTGTCGGTTTCAATAAGGTAGGGGAAGAGGAAAAAGCGTCTGAGGACAATGTTTCGGAAAAGACGCCGGATCAGAACAGCACAGGCCAGGAAAGCGAAGAGGAACAGCTTATCCGGCAGGAATTCGAAAAATATACGGAGGGCGAGTTAGAAGATTTTGCCCTTTCTTACATTGCGGCACAGGGCATAGATGAGATTATTGCGTCCCGGGAGGATGACGGGAAGATCACGGTGTTCCTTTCATTGCTGAATTGCCGCTATGAGACGGTAAACGGGGAAAAGCAGCTGCTTGCCTGCGCGGACAACTGGATCGATTATATGAAACTGCAGAATAATGTGGTGACGTCTGTGAACCAGCTGACGTTGAACTATCAGCGCTACCAGGTGTGCAATGATGCATACCGGGAGGGAAACAGTAACATAAAATATATGATCCGTATGATGACCGATGAAGGCATGTGTACGTACACCAATGTCTCCAGCCTGGCAGAGACGGAAGACAATGATGTGACGGAGTTCTTTTCCGAGTACAGAAGATATCTGATCTATTATCCTGACAGCCTGGAGTTTATGGGGAATACGCTCCTGAGCGAAGAGGAGATTGACGAGTATATCAGCGTTTATGATTATGCCTATCCGGATACCACCCATATTTGGCTGGGGATAGACACCGGTTACGGGGTGAAGGAGGATGCCTTTTATAATGCGGCAGCCGTCTATAATAAGATTGTTCCCAATGTAGGGCGGGTGATAGCCGGGATTATCATATTGGGCGTTACCTGGCTGGGCATCGGCCTGTACCTGACAGTGACCACAGGTGTCTCAACCAATGGGGAGGGGGAGAGGGTCCAAACGCTGAACCGCTTTGACCGCCTGTGGACAGAGGTAAGCCTCCTGCTTGCGCTGGGATTGGTTTATGGCGGATATATAGGGTATCAGACACTTCTGGGAATGAGCGGCATGGAAGGTGTGATGCCCACGGAGATATGGGGAATACCGCTGACCAGATTGTACCGGTACGGAGTGTTTGCGGTGTATGGCCTATACGTAAGCGCTGCTTTTCAGCTGATCTGGTACAGCCTGGTACGCAGGGTCAGGTACGGCAATCTGTGGTCGGACAGCTTTCTGCACCGTTTCTGCCTGGGAGTACGAAATACGGTGGTATTCATCTTCCGGCACAAAAATTCTGTGATCAGTACACTGATCCCTTATAACCTGTTTCTGTTCGCAAATCTCATCGGAGTGTTCGCTGTCTACAGCTTTCGGCAGGAGAGGATGGCTGCCGGCCTGATACTGGCAGGTATCGTGGTATTTGACGGTATAGTAGGAGTGCTCATGTTCAAGCGGAGCGCCGAGCAGGTAGAGATCGTAGAAGGGATTAACCGGATCCGTGACGGGGAGGTGGATTTTAAGCTTGCCACAAATAACCTGCACGGAGCCAGCAGGGAAATGGCGGATGCCGTGAACAATATCGGGGAGGGCATACGGAAAGCGGTCAAGACCAGTATGAAGGATGAGCAGATGAAGACCGACCTTATTACAAATGTATCCCACGATATCAAGACCCCGCTGACTTCCATCATTAACTACGTGGATCTGCTGAAGCGGCTGAAAATGGAACAGGAGCCTGCCAAGAGCTATATAGATATCTTGGACAACAAGGCACAGCGGCTCAAACAACTGACGGATGATTTGGTGGAAGCGTCCAAGATATCCTCCGGGAACATTGTACTGAACAAAGAGAAACTGAACCTGACAGAGCTGATCAACCAGAGCTTCGGCGAATTTTCCGAGAAGCTGGAAGAAAAGAATTTGCAGGTTATCTTTGCAGACAATAATGTGTCTGCCTTTATATATGCAGACAGCCGGCGGATGTGGCGTGTAGTTGAGAATCTGTTTAATAATATCTGCAAGTACGCCATGGAGGGAACCCGTGTCTATGTGGATATGCTGTCGGAAGACGGCAGGATTGGGGTATCATTCAAAAATATCTCCAAACAGCAGATGAACATCCGCCCGGAGGAACTGACGGAAAGATTTATCCGTGGCGATTCCTCCAGGTCTACGGAAGGGAGCGGACTTGGCCTGTCCATTGCACAGAGCCTGGTGCAGGTCCAGGGCGGCAGCTTTCAGATATATCTGGACGGTGACCTGTTTAAGGTAGTGATAGAGTTCCCGGAGTATTCGGAGGCAGATGAGCCAGACGAACCCACAGGGCAGGAAGATGCCCTGGCATAACCCACACCAATTAACCACATGTTTCACCGGCATAAATAATAACCCCCGCATCCACAGGTGCGGGGGTAACTTTTATATCTGCATCATCATCCGGTTGTTATATGCTTTCACGATATCCTGGATCTTTTCCGTGGTAGCCAATGTGTTTGTGAGAGATGCGTCATGGTTCATAAAATCGATCAGTGAGGCAATAAATTTGCTCATATCGGCTTCGATAAAGTATGGCTTACTGTACAGCTCAGGAGGCAGGTAAGTCAGGTCCGTGGTAACCACTTTGTCAAAATAACCCTGCTCATATGCCGCATCAAACGCCTTCAGGCCGTCGGTGAAGAGGCCGAAGGTGCAGCAGATGAATACTCTGCGGGCGTTCATCATTTTCAGCTGTTTTGCCGTATCAAGCATGCTTCCGCCGGAGGATATCATGTCGTCAATGATAATGATGTCCTTGCCGTCAACGTTGTCTCCCAGAAATTCATGTGCTACAATAGGATTTTTGCCGTTTACGATTGTAGAATAGTCCCGTCTCTTATAAAACATTCCGGTATCCACACCCAGTACGGTGGCAAAGTAGATGGCGCGGTCCAATGCGCCTTCGTCAGGACTGATCACAATGAGATGGTCCTTGTCCACAATCAGGTCTTCCTCATAATTGAGCAGTGCCTTGATGAACTGATAGGGGGGCGTGAAATTATCAAAACCGTTCAGAGGCACAGCGTTCTGTACTCTGGGGTCATGGGCGTCAAAGGTGATAAAATTGCTGATTCCCATGTCACGCAGCTCTTCCAGGGCATAGGCGCAGTCCAGGGATTCCCGTCCGTTTCTCTTGTGCTGCCTGCCTTCGTAGAGAAAGGGCATAATCACATTGATACGGTGTGCTTTGCCGTTGCATGCGGATATGACACGTTTTAAATCCTGATAGTGGTCGTCGGGGGACATATGGTTGGTGTACCCGTTTATCTCATAGGTAATGCTGTGGTTGCACACATCTACCAGAAGGAACAGATCCTTGCCCCGGACGGATTCGCTGAAGACTGCCTTGGCTTCCCCGGTACCGAACCGCGGCGTGGAAAGGTCTACCAGATAATTATTTTCGCTGTACCCGTGAAACGCAGGGTCTTTTTTTACTTTGTCATTGTGTATATTTTTGCGGAATTCAACCATATAATGATTGATCCTGTGTCCCATGTGCTCCGCGGAAGGAAGGGCAGCAATCTTCAAAGGAGCGACGGGCATAGCGTTTTCCAGTTCCCGTAAATTAGGCATAATTACCTCCGAATGTAATAAATAGCATGAATAAATAACTTATTTACCGTTCACACATTGTTTAAAAGAGACAAATGAACGGAGATTACATCTATTTTATAACATTATGCTAGTGACACGTCAAGAAATTTGTGGTTAAATTATACTAATCCCCCATGCCAGAGCAGTTTACTGCGATGGTACGCGTCGGAAATCCCAAATTCCCGACTGCAATCAAGGCACATTTGAGTCTCCGGCTCAAATTGCCGATTGAAAAATCAGTGCATCAGCATAATGTTTCAATTGATAAAACTTCAAGATATTATGCATGGCGGTGCAGACGGCAGCGGGGGAGTCTAATTTATGTATGGATGGCAGCAATAGGGCCGGCAGGAAAGGCAGTTTGATATGCAAAAGGGACATGTGGTTAAGGGTATCCTCCCCGGAAGCATCGCGGAGGAGATGGGGATAGAAGCGGGAGACAGGCTCCTGGCGGTGAACGACACGGAAATAGAGGATATTTTCGATTATCAGTTTCTGGTCCAGGATACTTATATTGAAATGCTGCTGGAAAAGCCGGACGGCCAGCAGTGGATCCTGGAGGTAGATAAGGAAGCAGACGAGGATATGGGGATTGTGTTTGAGAGCGGCCTCATGGACGAATACCGACACTGCCATAACAAGTGCGTGTTCTGCTTTATCGACCAGATGCCCCCAGGTATGCGGGATACGCTGTATTTTAAGGACGATGACACAAGGCTTTCTTTTCTCCAGGGCAACTATGTGACCCTGACGAACTTGTCGGACCATGATATCGACAGAATCTGCCGATACCGGCTGTCGCCTATCAATATTTCTTTTCAGGCCATGAACCCTCAGCTGCGGTGTAGGATGCTGAATAACCGTTTTGCGGGAGAGGCGCTGAAAAAGGTGGACAGGCTGATGGAGGCGGGAATCCGCATGAACGGCCAGATCGTTTTGTGTAAGGGGTTGAATGACGGTGAGGAATTAGAATACAGTATCCGCCAGATGATGAAATATATCCCCAATCTGGAGAGTGTGTCCGTGGTGCCGGTAGGATTGACGAAATACCGGGAGGGACTCTATCCGCTGGAATCTTTTTCAAAGGAAGATGCGGAAGAGGTCATCACATTGATTGAAAGGTACCAGAGGGAGTGTTATGATAAATATGGGATTCACTTTGTCCATGCCAGCGACGAATGGTATATTCAGGCATGCCGCGAGATGCCGGAGGAGGAGAGGTATGACGGATACCTGCAGTTGGAGAACGGCGTGGGTATGCTGCGGCTCCTTGTGAATGAGTTCACGGATGCGATGGAACGGAGAAAGGCGGCGGAAGGTTTCCCCAAGACGGCTCCCTGCGGGGAAATGTCAATAGCTACGGGCCTCCTTGCGTATCCTTACATCAAGGAGATGTCGGATCGGATAGAGGAAGCCTACCCCAATATAAAAGTGAATGTTTATCCCATCACCAACTATTTCTTCGGGGAGAAGATCACAGTGTCAGGACTGATTACCGGGCAGGATCTTGTGGCGCAGCTGAAAGGGGCACAACTTGGCGACAGGTTGCTGATCCCGGAAAATATGCTGCGCAGCGGTGAAGACGTTTTCCTGGATGACCTGCGGGTGCCGGATGTGGAAAAAGCTTTACAAGTACCGCTGAATATTGTAAAATCAAGCGGATATGATTTTGTGGATGCGATACTGGAGCATGTTTGAAAATTCATTGCCGCCATCTGTGCGTCCCCATTTCGCGGTGTATTTGATGTGACGCACATCCCGGGAAAAGCATTTTTAAGCACGTTCCAGAGTACGGATAGCCGAAGGTATTTTTGCAGATGAACAGGAGGAAGGAATGGCTGAGAGGAAAAGTAAGCCTATAGTAGCGGTAGTTGGCAGGCCCAATGTGGGAAAGTCCACTTTGTTTAACGCGCTTGCAGGGGAGAGGATATCCATAGTAAAGGATACGCCCGGAATCACCAGGGACCGAATTTATACAGATGTGTCATGGCTGGACAAGACGTTTACACTGATCGATACGGGGGGCATAGAACCGGACAGCAAGGATATTATCTTATCCCAGATGCGGGCGCAGGCGGAGATCGCCATGGAAACGGCGGATGTGATCATCTTTCTGGTGGATGTGAAGCAGGGGTTGGTGGACGCTGATTCCAAGGTGGCCGATATGCTGCGCCGTTCCAAAAAGCCGGTGGTTCTTGTAGTCAATAAGGTGGACAGCTTTGAGAAATATATGCCGGATGTCTATGAATTTTATAATCTTGGGATCGGAGAACCCTTTCCGGTTTCCGCGGCAAATCAAATGGGATTGGGCGAGATGCTGGATGAGGTGGTCTCCCATTTTAAGGATGCGGAGTCCGAAGAAGAGGAAGACGACCGCCCAAGGATAGCTATCGTGGGGAAACCCAATGTGGGGAAATCTTCCCTGATCAACAAGCTTTTGGGGGAAAACCGCCTGATTGTGTCTGATATTGCGGGAACCACAAGGGATGCGGTGGATACGGAAATCACATATAACGGAAAGGACTATGTGTTCATTGACACGGCAGGACTACGGCGTAAGAATAAGGTTAAGGAAGACCTGGAGCGGTATATGATTGTCCGTACCGTCAGTGCGGTGGAACGGGCGGAGGTGGTAGTTCTGGTAATCGATGCGTCGGAAGGCGTGACGGAACAGGATGCCAAAATCGCGGGGATCGCCCATGACAGAGGGAAGGCGGTGATCATCGCCGTGAACAAGTGGGACCTGGTGGAGAAGGACGACAAGACCATCTACCGGTTCACGGAGAAGGTAAGGAACATCCTTTCCTATATGCCTTATGCGGAGATCCTTTTTGTCTCTGCCCAGACGGGACAACGCCTGCCGAAACTTTTCGAGGTCATTGACATGGTGAGCGAGAACCATGCCATGCGGGTGGCTACGGGCGTGTTGAATGAGATCATGGCGGAGGCGGTGATGATGCAGCAGCCGCCTTCCGATAAGGGAAAGCGCCTGAGGCTATACTATATCACACAGGTGTCCGTGAAACCGCCCACCTTTGTCATTTTCGTGAACGACAAGGAGCTGATGCATTTTTCTTATACAAGGTATATCGAAAACCAGATCAGGGAAACCTTTGGCTTCAAAGGAACGCCGCTCCGGTTTATTATAAGGGAACGAAAGGATAAGGGACAGTGATGGAAAGAATCATATGCTTATTGATCGGTTATGTCTTTGGACTGTTCCAGACAGCTTATTTTTACGGAAAAGCACATGGAATCGATATCCGGCAGCACGGCAGCGGCAACGCCGGGACGACTAACACTCTCCGCGTCCTGGGAACCAAGGCAGGGCTTATCGTCCTTGCCGGCGACTGCCTGAAGTGCATGGCAGCTATCTGGGTGGTGAAGTTCCTGTTTGGGTCCTCCCATCCGGAAATCGTTTATCTGCTGAAGCTGTATGCGGCGGCAGGGGCGATCCTGGGGCACAATTACCCCTTTTACCTGGGTTTTAAGGGTGGAAAGGGCATTGCCGCTACTGCAGGGTTGATTCTTGCCTTTCATCCTTACTTTATTGTGATGGGTGTGACTGTTTTTTTCGGGATTTTTTTTACCACACATTATGTTTCCCTGGGTTCTCTCTTAGTATATGCAGGACTTATCATTGAAATGGTGGTATGCGGGCAGATGGGATTGTTTGCAGGCATGTCCCAGACGCAGTTATATGAGATGTATGCATTGACCTTTATCCTGGCGGTGATGGCATATTGGAAGCACCGTGAAAATATTGTCCGGCTTCTTCATGGCAAAGAGAGGAAGACCTATTTGACCAAAAAGAATAAGTTGGATGTGGAAGAGGGCGCAGATAAGTAAAAACGCCCGTTTCCCGTACGTAATCCTTCTGGGATCGGGGGTACGGGGGTGCCTGTGAATACCGGCTGCGGAAACCGGGATCTGCGGGGGAAAAACACAGAAGAGTCCGGCCGGCAGCCGGCCGGATGGCTGCAAAAAACAGAACCGCGCATAAGCGCAGAAAAGAGGGAATATGGCAAAAGTATCGATTCTTGGCGGCGGAAGCTGGGGGATAGCCATTGCAGTGTTATTGCACAAAAACGGGCATGAGGTTACGGTCTGGTCTGCGTTGGCGGACGAGGTGGAAATGCTGAAGGAGAGGCATGAACATAAAATGCTCCCCGATGTCAGGTTGCCCCAGGACATGATTTTTACTGCAGATGACCGGGAGGCGGTGGAGGGCAGAGACATGCTTGTGATGGCAGTGGCGAGCGCCTATACCAGGATTACTGCAAACCGTATCAGCGGCCTGGTGGCCCAGGGGCAGAAAATACTGAACGTGGCAAAGGGAATCGAAGAGCACACGCTGATGACTCTGTCGGAAATCATTGAGCAGGAGATCCCTCAGGCGGATGTGGCTGTCATGTCCGGGCCATCCCATGCGGAGGAAGTAGGACGCGGCATCCCCACCTCCATCGTGGTAGGGGCATCCTCCAAAGAGACGGCAGAATATATCCAGAATCTGTTTATGAATGAAGTATTCCGTGTCTATATCACCCCGGACGTGCTGGGTATGGAATTGGGCGGTTCCCTGAAAAATGTTGTTGCCTTGGCCGCAGGCATTGCGGACGGCCTGGGTTATGGGGATAACACTAAGGCTGCATTGATCACCAGGGGAATCACGGAGATTGCCAGGCTTGGAACCGCTATGGGCGGTAAATTTGAAACCTTCTGCGGCCTTACAGGGATCGGAGACCTGATTGTGACCTGCGCCAGTATGCATTCCCGGAACCGCCGGGCAGGTATCCTTATTGGCCAGGGCAGATCCTATGAGGCGGCTATGGCAGAGGTCCAGATGGTGGTGGAGGGTGTTTATTCCGCCAAAGCGGCTATGGAGCTGGCGCAGAAATACCAGATCCAGATGCCGATTATCGAACAGGTGAATAAAGTATTGTTTGAAGGAAAGAGCGCCGCCCAGGCAGTGAAGGAACTGATGCTCAGGGACAGGAAGGAAGAGATACTGGACGTTCCCTGGGAAAAATAACTGTGTATGGCGTACCCACAGCAAAGGCTGACGTTCTTTCGTTAAGGAGGTGCTGCCCGTGAGAATGTACGATATCATCATGGAAAAGAGAAACGGCGGGGAACTGTCAAAAGAAGAGATTGATTTCTTCATTGAGGGTTATACCAAAGGCGATATCCCCGATTACCAGGTATCCGCCCTGATGATGGCAATTTATTTCCGGAAGATGACAGACAGGGAGACATTGGCTCTGACTATGGCAATGGCCAACAGCGGGGATATGCTGGACCTATCGGAGATCAACGGTATAAAAGTGGATAAACACAGTACCGGCGGCGTGGGGGATAAGACTTCCCTGGCGCTGACGCCCATGGTTGCGGCTTGCGGCATTCCTGTGGCGAAGATGAGCGGCAGGGGGTTGGGGCATACCGGAGGCACGATTGATAAATTGGAAAGTTTTCCGGGATTTTCCA
>ERZ808040.2407-NODE-2407-length-10485-cov-4.293716_pt1 | contig 10485 bp, 4 predicted proteins | sample MGYA00380191_ERZ808040 | MGnify/ENA primary metagenome ERZ808040 (study PRJEB31490, sample SAMN06133395) | mouse gut metagenome | isolation source: J6 | host: mice | place: China: Chengdu | collected 2015-05 ... | reverse complement strand
GTTCAACATTTCAGGTGCGTATAAGAAGTACGTTGCAACAACCGCGGTCATGAATAACGCTGGCACACCTGCCAATAAATGTGCATAAGACTTTCCTTCTTTTAATAAAAAAGATACCGCGACCCATAACATAATTGTTGCAGATAATTGGTTCGTCCCTCCTACATAACGCCATAAAAATGAATAATCTATCGTTGCTAATAAAAAGGCCGGTATGCTTAATGCAACCGTTGATAATAATAATGTACTCTTTTTATTTGGATCTAACCACTTCGATATGCTATCCATGACAATCATACGTGATGAACGTAATGCTGTATCCCCTGTTGTAACGGGTAAAATAATAACGGCTAACAGTGCCAGTACCCCACCAACTGTACCGAGCATTGCTGTCGACATTTCATTCACAACACCTGCTGGTCCTCCTGCAGCTAATGCAGATTGCAAGCCACCTGTACCACCGAAAAAGGTCATTCCTGCTGCTGCCCAGATAAGTGCAATGACCCCTTCACCAATCATGGCACCATAAAAGATTTTGCGACCTTCTGACTCTTTTTTCATCGTTCTGGAGACAATTGGACTTTGTGTTGAATGAAAGCCCGATATTGCACCACATGAAATTGTTACCATTAATAACGGCCAAATTGGTAGCTCTTCTGGATGCAAGTTAGAAAACGTTAGATTTGGAATCGTATAATTTCCGAAAACGAGTACACTTGCAATTGCAACTGCCATAAAAATAATAATTGCTCCAAAAATAGGATAGATTTTACCGATAATTTTATTAATCGGTAAAATGGCTGCAATAAAGAAATATGCAAAAACAATTACTAGTGCAGCTAAAAACGAAATCGGTGTTACTTGTGCTATTAACTGTGCTGGTCCAGCTGTAAATGCCGCTGTGACAAGAATCATTAAAATAAGTGAAATAACAATAATTGATTTTTTCGCGAATGCCCCTAAATATTTTCCAACAATTTGTGGAAATTGTGCTCCCTTATGTTTTAGTGAAAGCATGCCTGAAAAATAATCATGAACACCGCCAGCGAAAATCGATCCTAAGACAATCCATAAAAATGCAACAGGTCCATATAAAGCGCCGGCAATAGCGCCGAAAATCGGTCCTAATCCTGCAATATTTAATAGTTGGATGAGCCACCCTTTCCACCAGCTCATTGGTACATAATCCATTCCGTCGTCTACTGTATATGCTGGTGTTTGTCTTGTGTCATCAATATGAAAAGCCTTTTCTACAATTTTAGAATATAATGCGTATCCAGCAATTAGCAGTACGATTGATAAAAGAAATGTCGCCATTGACGCGCCCCCTTTATTTTAATATACTGATAATTATAAACATTAAAACGAATACGTCAATACCATTTTATGGATTATTTGGAAAAAACTTTAATATCCACAAATAACTATTAATCCTTATAAAAAAACGAGGTTAGAATATGGTTTTCTAGTATTCCTTATTGTACAAAGGAAATACTTTAAGCCATTTCTACCTCGTCTTTTTCATGAAGTTTATGAAGATATTTCTGAAGTCATTTGCTCTTGCTCTGTAGAATACCCCATAATTCTTACAAAGATTGTCGCTAGTACTAATACAATTAAGAAGGGCACAAGCCAACCTAAGCCATCATTATACAGCGGTAATACTTCACTATAAAAATCAATAATTGGCGATAACCAAGAGAAATACTCAATTTCGACCGATTCACAAAATGCTTTTAATCCATCTACGATACTAATTGCAAACATGACAACCGTTGTTGCAATATAAACAATTTTAGAATGGTTAAATAACGGTGAAGCGAATGCTAAAATCATTAAACTAATTGCTAATGGATATAAAAACATTAGTAACGGAATAGAATACGTAATAATATTTGAAAGTCCGAAATTCGATACAACAAAACAGAATGTTGTAAAGATCACAACGAATGTTTTATAACCAATTTTCGGAAATAGTGAATGAAAATACTCTCCACATGCTGTCATTAGACCGATGGCTGTCGTTAAACAAGCTAAAATAATAACAACTGCCAATAATACAAAACCAAATGTTCCAAAGTAATGAGAAGCCGAACTACTTAACACTTGACCTCCAGTATCTAAAATACCAAATTTAGGTGCGCCCGTTGCACCAAGATAAGCAATTCCAGTATAAATCAATGCTAAGAAGAATGTAGCGACTGCTCCTGTTTTTGCTGTCGCAGCTACAACGCCCTTTCTTGATGTCACGCCTAAGGAACGTACAACGTTAATAATGATAATTCCAAATACGAGCGATGCTAATGCGTCCATCGTATTATAACCTTCCGTAAATCCAGTGAAAAATTGACTTGATGTATATGGTTCATGTGCTTCTCCCACTGGTGAAATTGGGTTAAATACAACCGCAGCTAATAAAACGAGTAATAAAAGGATGATCATTGGTGATAAAAACTTTCCAACACGATCTACAATTTTCGCTGGGTTTAACGATAGGAAAATCGTAATCCCAAAGAAAATTAATGTAAAAATAAACAATCCGATTGCTAATTGTTCTTCTGCCATAAACGGTCTCATGGCAATATCAAACGCAACTGCTCCCGTACGAGGTGCTGCGAAAAATGGTCCAATTGTTAAATATAACATCGCTGTAAAAATAATTCCGTAAAGTGGATTTACTCGACCAGCCAATTGCTGCAAACTCTCACTGCCTGAATAACCAATTGCTAAAATTCCTAAAAATGGTAACCCTACGCCTGTAATTAAAAAACCTGCAATTGCCGGCCACATATTTTCACCTGCATATTGACCAAGCTCTGCTGGGAAAATTAAGTTTCCTGCACCAAAAAAGAGTGCAAATAACATAAGCCCAATTGCTACATATGATGTTAATGATATTTTTTTATCCAATTTTGTTCCCCCTAAGATGCAAATCTCACTTGCAATATATTACATATTTAGTGTACAACCATTAAATGCAAAATGCAATATATTACAGAAAGATTTATTGATTTCGTATTTTCTAATAATTTTATATACTCCGAAAGCCTTAGCGCCATAGGGTTTGTAATGTTTTACCTTTTTTTCCATTTTTTTCACTTTCCACAAAAAAACTAGTAGTCTTCCATTTGACTACTAGTTTTTCATTTATTTAAGTGTAAATGAGGTCTTACTATATCCTTCTCTTGTTTTGGATACTTCTAATATTGCAGGAAATGCCGATTTTAGTTCTTCCACATGAGAAATAACACCTATCATCCGCCCCGATTTTTGCAATTCAATTAATGTATCGATTGCTTTTGCTAAAGATTCTTCATCTAATGTTCCAAATCCTTCATCGATAAACATCGTATCAATTGAAACTGCACCTTGAAAACTTTGAATAATATCTGACATGCCCAGTGCTAAACATAAGGAAGCGTTAAATTTCTCTCCACCGGATAATGTTTTAACATCTCTTGTTTGTCCTGTATATGCATCGTAAACATCAAGACCAAGCCCGCTTTGGCGTCCTCTTTCCTCTTGTCGATCACTCCGCAACAACTCAAACTGTCCATTTGATAATTCATGTAAACGTTCATTGGCTGACTGTAACATTTGCTCTAAATACTCAATTTGAATATAGCGTTCAAATGACAATTTCGCATAATTTTGTCCGCGAATTAAGTTATACAACTCTTCAACTTTACCAAATTTTTTGTCCAATTTTCCTGTGCGTTCTACAACTTGTTCTAATTGTTGCGATGCTTGATCAATCGTTTTTTGAATTTGTTGTCGCTCATTGACATAGTGTAACGCTTGCTCATATGCTTCTTTGAATGATTGGAGTTGTATATCCACTTGTTGAAGATCTACCCGTTCTTTTCCAGCTAACTTTTCCTTTAACTCATTGATTTCTTCTCGAACTAAATGATATTGATCTCGAAATTGCTCAATTTCTTTTTTCAATAACTGAATCGTTTCACGATCTAGTTTTGCTTGCTGATAAGCATCAATCGAATCGAATGATGCTTCTTGAATCGCTTGTTGAAATTTTTCTTCACCTTCATGTAATTTTTTCTCAAGCGACTGTAAAGATAATTTTTTAAATGATGCATGATTCTCTGCTGTTAAATAGCGTTGTTTTTGTTGTTCATAGACTTCTTGCAATTGTTTCTTCTTTTGTTCGAATGCCTCAATTTTTGTTTCTACGGTTTGAAGTGATTTTGTATAATGCTCGATTTCTTTAAATTCAGCTGGAATTTCTTCTGATAATTGTTCAACCGATAAACGCAAATGCTTTAATCTTTCATCTTGTTGTAGTTGATGATGTGTTAACTGTTCTTTCTCTGTACGTAATGTTGTTTCTAATTGTTTTTCTTCACGTAATTGTTGTCGCAGTGACTCCAATGTTTGACGACGTTGGAGTAATTGGTTGACAATTTGCTGTAAATTTTCTCGTTCTTCATGCTTTTCTTTTTGTACATTTTCAATAGCTGTCGTTAGTACACCTAATGCTTGAAGTGACGCTTGTTGCTCTTGTAAATGTTGCTGGAATGTTTCTACACGTGCAACAGCAAATTGGTATTGCTCATTACATTTTTGAACTTGTTTTTCAAAATCAAGTAATTCTTCTTCCGCTACATTTGCCTCACCGGCATGTGCTTTTTTGGGATGTTCCATACTTCCGCAAACTGGACAAGCTTCTCCTTCACGTAATTCTGCAGCTAATGCAACTGCTTCCGTAACAAGCCATTGCCGCTTCATTTGTTCATATACTTGTTGAGCTTCTTCAAATTTAACTTGAGATGCTCGCTTTACTTGTACGGCATCTTTTAAATGAGTTGATTGTTCTACATATCGATCGACTTTCTCACAAATCGTATTAAGCTGCATCAAGGACTCGCGTTGCTCATCTAATGATTGAGTAGCTTGTTCACCGTTTACGATATTTTCTTCTAATTGCTCGATGACTTGTTGATGATTGATAAAACGTTTGTTTACGTTATTCAAACGTTCTTTAAGTTGGGCAGATGTTTGTTGAAGTGTTTCAACTTGTTTCTGCTCCTCGTGTAACCGTTCAATCTTCGGCTTTAATTGTTGTAAATGATAACGTTCAGTTTTCATTTCTTCAAAAGCTGGGAGTTGTTCTTCTGTGAAACGATATTCTTTTTCAATTTGTTCATATTTTTCTTTCTCGTGTTGGAATACTTCAACACATTGCGTGTAAGCTTCTTTTTCAGCTGCTGTCTCTTTTTGCAATTCTAGTAAACGTTCTTCGATTGGCAATACAGCACTTGCTTGTTCTCCCAATGAAATTCGATTATTCTGTTCTGTAAAATGAGGAATTTGCGCATACAATGTTTGATAATGTGCATTTTTAGCAATCAATGTATCAAATTGATTATTAATGACTTTTGCTGCATGGTACTCTTTAACTAATTGTTCATGTTGTTGAAATTTTTGTTCATATTGTTGCTTTGCTTCTGCTACTTCTTCGATATAAAATTGTCGTTCACTTCCCAACGCGTCCACAACTTGTTCAACGAGAAATGCTTCTTGTTGTAACACATTAAATAATGCACTATTACGCGCAGGAATCGCAGTTTTTATATGATCGATTAAAGCACGTTTTTGCTGTTCTTCCCCTTGTAGCTTCGCCTGTATATCATCACGTTGTTCTTTTAGTTTTGTCACCAGTAAGCGATATTGATCTGTTTTAAAGATTTTACGCATTATTAATTCTTTGTTTTCAGTATCTGACGTAAGAAATTTGCGGAATTCACCTTGTGGCAACATGACAATTTGACTAAATTGTGCTTGAGTAAACCCAATTAATGCCTCGATTTTTTTATTAATTTCCGTTACCATTTGTCGATCAACAACGGGGATTTCCTCCTCATTGCGAATTTCATAGAAATGACAATTTGCGGGTGTTTCTGTCTTATTGCCTTTTTTTGTATAAGGCACTTCTCGATAAATACGATACATTCGGTTTTTAACTTCAAATAGTAATTCAACTGACGTTTGAATGCGATCATCTGCAAAATGACTACGTAGCGCTCGAACATTTGCACGATCTTCTCCACTCGCTTGTCCATATAGTGCAAATGAAATGCCGTCAAATATCGTTGTTTTTCCAGCACCAGTTGCGCCTGAAATGACAAATAACCGATTTTCTTCTAGCGCTCTAAAATCAATTACTTCTGTATCTTTATATGGTCCAAACGCGGTCATTTTCAATACAATCGGCCTCATTTGTCATCCTCCTCATTCATCACTTGATGGAATACGTCTTGGAATAACGAAAGCGTTTCTTCATCAGGATGTTCTCCTTTTAACTCCGTGTAAAATGCTTCAAATAATTGCTCGTCCGTTAACTGATCTTTTTTACGACCTTCTTGAACGACTGATTGTGCGGTTCCAAGTCGCACTTTTCGCATCACATGCATGGCATTGGGATAAATCGCACGGATTTTTTCCATTGGATGAAGAACAGCTGTCTCATCTAATAATTGAACGAAAATATAATCATCGCTCTTCTCATGTGTTTTAATTTCCTCAATTGTCGCCTCAATTGTGCGCATATCTCTTTTTGGTGTAAGGGTCTTTTTCTCAACTTTTACAGCACCTTCACCGTCTAATTCAACAATATAATATCCTTTTTCATGATGCTCTTCAGAGATTGAATATTTTAACGGTGATCCTGCATAACGGATCGTTTCATGTTTCACATAATGTGCACGATGCAAATGACCTAAAGCCGTATAATGAAACCCTTCAAATAAGCTTGCAGGAATATATTCTGTACCACCAACTGCAATTGGTCGCTCTGAATCACTCGTATTTTCTTCATGCTCGCCATGAGGCGTAACAAATGCATGTCCAACAAATATGTGACGTGCATCAGGTTCCATAGATGATTCGATCGTTTCAATCACTTTACGCATCGCATCCTCATGTGTCGAAATAGAAGGTTCATCATAAACATTTCGTACAATGGATGGATCTGCAAAGGGGACAAGATAAATATGTACCTCTCCATACACGTCCGTTAAGACAACAGGTTCTATACGCTCTGTCATTTGGCCGGCAATATAATACCCATTTTCGCGCATAAATTGGCTCCCGAATTGTAATCTACCAGGACTATCATGATTTCCAGCTATAGCAAGTACTGGTGTTTTCAAATCAACGATGATCGTTTTTAATACATCATCTAATAATGCAACAGCGTCCGTTGGAGGAACTGCACGGTCATATAAATCTCCAGCGATAATGACAGCATCCGGCTTTTCCTCACGGATTGCAGCAATGAATTGATCTAAAACGTAACGTTGATCTTCTGTCATATACACACCTTGAACAAGTTTTCCTAAATGCCAATCAGCTGTATGAAATAGTTTCAAACGAACTGCACCTCTCTCTTATCTCTTTCCTACTACTTTACAGGACTCCACCAAAAAAATGAATGATTTTCCAAGGTGAATAAACTGCTATCATAAAAATCATCATCTTTATAAAATCAATTCTGTCTAATCTATTCATCTTGCATAGGCTTTTTCACCTATACATTCGTAAAATACATTGCATAAAGTTAGCACTCATTGATACACTGAATAGAAGGCATCATTAATCAAAAATGGTAATGAAACAGACACTTAACATGAATTTTTCATATTGAGTGTCGTAGGAGGAAATAGACTTGCAAATTATTATTTCACACGTCAATACTGATTTTGACGCATTAGCATCCATGATTGCAGCAAAAAAACTATACCCTGAAGCACAACTCGTTTTATCTGATAAACAAGATGACCGCGTTTCTCGTTTTTTAAATATGTATCGTGATGTGCTGTCATTTAAGCGCGATATTGAGATTGATTGGTCTACTGTTTCAAAAATGATTTTAGTAGATGTTGCTTCATTAAAGCGTGTAGGAAAAATCGGGGCGGATTTTCAAGAAAATCAAACGGAATTCATCGTATATGATCATCATCCTGCACAGCCAAGTAATGTTCAATACAATGAGGGAAAAGTTGAACAAGTTGGTGCAGCAGTCACGCTTTTATTAGAGGAAATTCAAGCTCAGCAATTACCAATATCTGAATTTGAAGCTACCTTATTTGGTCTTGGCCTATATACAGATACAGGCAATTTTATCTATAAAAATACGACTGATCGTGATTTGCAAATGGCTGCTTATTTACTTAAAAATGGCATGAATCTAGAAATTGTTCAACGATTCTCTGAACAAGTACTAGAACCGGAACAACAACAGTTATTCGAACAATTGCGCCAACAAGCAGAAACAATTATTGTAGACGGATTAGACATTATTGTGAGTTCTTATACATCAAAGCCTTTTATTACGGGGTTATCTTTATTAACAACTAAATTATTGGAACAAAAAGGTGCTGACGTTGCGATTTCAGTTGTCAAAATGAAAAATCATGTACATATCATTGGACGTACGTCATCTGATCGTGTAAATTTATTGCCACTTATTCAATCATTTGGTGGAGGCGGACATCCACAAGCTTGTTCGGCGACTGTTAAAAATAGCGAATTGCAGCCAATTTATACTAATGTCCTCGACCATCTCCAAATTATTTTGAGACCGGCTCTGACTGCTGAGCAAATTATGTCGCGTCCAGTAAAATCTTTGCCGGCAGATACACCTATTGCTGAAGCGAGTCGTCTCATGTATCGTTACGGACATTCAGGTTACCCCATCTTTGAAAATGAACAACTTGTTGGCGTTATCACAAGAAGAGATTTAGATAAAGGAAACCATCATGGGCTTGGTCATGCACCAGTGAAAGCGTATATGACAACCGATGTCATCACGATTGAAAAAGATACATCATTCGAAGACATTCAAAAACTCATTATTCATCATAATATTGGTCGCTTACCCGTACTAGATCAAGGAAAACTAATCGGGATTGTCACAAGAACAAATATCATTGAAACTTTGCATGATGAACAATCCTTGATTGCATTCAAAGAATCATATGACACACAAACTGAAAGTCTTCAACCCCGAATGGAGGAGCAATTACCGACACCAATATATGCACTGCTCCAAGATGTCAGTCAAACAGCGCAGCACTTCGGACAGCCGGTATACGTCATTGGCGGATTTGTGCGTGATTTATTATTGAAACGTCCAAATGACGATATTGATATCGTTGTAGAAGGAGACGGAATTGCTTTTGCACAACAATTACAAAAAGATTATGGTGGAGACGTACTCATCCATGATAATTTTGGAACAGCTACATGGTCACATCCATCTGAAGGCATGATTGATATCACTTCTTCAAGATTAGAATATTATGAACGTCCCGCTTCTTTACCAGACGTTGAACGCTCTACATTAGAAGAGGATTTACAACGTCGAGATTTTACGATCAATGCAATGGCTATCCGTTTAAATCAAGAGCACTTTGGCGAATTAATCGATCCATTTGGTGGCCAGTTTGATTTACAAAACAAAACGATTAAAGTACTGCATAATATGAGTTTTATCGAAGATCCTACACGAATATTTCGGGCAATTCGTTTCGAACAACGCTTTCGTTTTTCAATGGACGAACAAACAAAGACATTGGCGTTAAATTCCATTGAAAAAATGACCGCGTTGAGTCCTAACAGAATTCAGGACCAAATGGAAAGATTATATGTGGAAGGTCAATCTACAGCGATCACTGCCAGATTGTTTGACTTACGATTTTGGGAACAATTCGGCATTGCACAAACGTATAAGCAAAAAAGTTGTCATATGACAAAAGAATTGGAACGAAATTTCCATCAACAATTAGCAGGCAAACAACCAACTTGGTTTCAGTATATGGCCATTCCATTTTATGTTAGCAATCAATTAACCAGTATGTTGCCATTCGCATTAACAAAACAACAAAAACATTTTATAGACGAGCTGCTGCATATCGGAAAAGAACAATTAACGATACAACCTGTCGAACAAATCGGTGACTATCATTATGTATTTCAACCGTATTCCGATGATGTACTACTGTATATTTGGACGGCGTTAAATCAAAAATACGATGATCCTTTTTTACAATATGTGCAAAAACGAAAACAACTGCACGCCTATTTCAATGGAAAAGACTTAATGGCACTCGGGCTTAAACCAGGACCACATTTTTCTAAACTTTTTTTAGAACTCGAAATAAGCCAACTAAATGGTGTCGTGAATTCAAAAGAAGATGCGCTTCAATGGCTAGAGCAATATCGACAAGCACATAGCATCTAATAAAATAATTTGATAATTCAAGTAGGCTTTGTATCCGTTTCGCTTCTATGGATACGAGTAACTTCTTTTCTGATCGATACAGTAAAAACCGGTGAAACACAAGGAATAATAGATTAAATAGGTCACATCTACAATTAAATTCATAAAAAGAGGCTGGGACAAAACCCACCTCTAACTTGAAAAGCCAAAGAACTTTTATGATTGTAAAAGTTCTTTGGCTTTTT
>ERZ808040.2406-NODE-2406-length-10487-cov-8.813737_pt1 | contig 10487 bp, 8 predicted proteins | sample MGYA00380191_ERZ808040 | MGnify/ENA primary metagenome ERZ808040 (study PRJEB31490, sample SAMN06133395) | mouse gut metagenome | isolation source: J6 | host: mice | place: China: Chengdu | collected 2015-05 ... | reverse complement strand
GACAACAAATTTTTACATATCTGACTCATATCAACAAAGATTTTTTACCTGTAGACACAAGATTTTTTACAGCCTCGAAAAAAAGGAAGTTTGTCAACAGGTCCAAAGTTTCACACACTCTCCTTTGCCGGCTTTTCGGCCTGAATTGTGTATTCCATGTCATATTTCCGCTTTTTTGCCATTTTAGCTGCCGCCTTATTTCTCTTTGATTATACATCAAATTCTTATGCATAAGGTGTCATTTAAAATAATACAACATCACCGGATTTATTGGAACGATAGGTTTCCTGAAGAAAATCCTACCCCATAACCATATATAAAAACACCTCAAAACGCCCATCCTTTTGCCGGAATTCCAACGTCCCCTGATATCTGGAAGCAATCTCGGCCATACTTTTTAAACCGACTCCGTGGTTTTCCTTGTCCTGTTTGGAGGTTGCCGGGAAAAAGCCGCGTTTTGCCTGCGCCCGGTCCGCCGGATCATCCTGTCCGGGAGCCGGGTTGACCACTTTTAAACAAAACAATCCCTTCTGCGCCTTACTTTCCAATGTAATTTCGCGCGTTTCCGTTTCCAGGCGGTTGCATGCTTCTATGGCGTTATCAAGCGCATTGGCGAACAGGGCGCAGATGTCCGTCTTATCAAACGGAAGTTCGTGAGGGATGTCGATATGGCAGGTCAAACGGATACCGCAGCGTTCCATCAGATTTTCTTTGACTGATAATACGGCGTTAACGGTCGTATCTCCGCAGTAGCGGAGTGTCTGCGTAAAGGCGGCGTTTTCCGTCAGTTTTTTTATATAGTCGTCCTTTTTTTCGGGCGGCAGGGCGGAAAGAATCTGTAAATGATTGGCCATATCGTGTTTAATGCGTCGTATTTCAAAATGCTGTTGTTCCATTGCCTCATAATAACTTCTGTTCATATCCGCAAACATGATGCGCCGGTCCTGCTCCTGTTGTCTGGCAAGGGTGGAGATCGTCAGAAGAAGACCGATGAAAGAAAATAGCGTGATCGTAAGCAGGATGGCATATTCAATGGGCGGATCGCTATAGACGTTAAAAGGAATGTTTCTGCTGTACCATATGACGATCGTTAAAACGATGCCGATCGGAGTAGCGGTAAGAAGCAGCAGTAATTTCCACATACGCTTTGAAAGATCGTATTGTTTTGCAGGAGCCAGCTTCTTGATCATAAGGTATAAGAAAATGGAAAATGCAAGGCTGCTGATATAGGAAATGAGAAGATAGCGGGATCTGTTATGATATCTTAACGCAATATTCGTCAGATAATTATCGCGCAGGGCGTTAAAAGAAAAGACCGTGCTTGCGAAGATCAGGCCGACTGTCAGTTTTTTCAGAATACTTCCCTCAAAAGAAAGAAATACCGTCAAAAGAAAAAAGAAGACCATCGGCAGGATATTGCCGGGGTCACCGATAAAAATGATTATAACGTATAAACAAAGACAGCTGATAAGCATAAGCGGGAAAGCGTAGCGTTTGGATGAGCGCGTTATCATTTTTTCCAGTGCACATAATAGAAAAAATGCGCCGGGTAAGTCGATTAACAGGGGAAGTATATGTGTCATGGGAGTTCTCCTTCTATTGTTATCTGCTACAGAGAATAGCCGATCATATGGCGTGCAATCTTTGCTGCGGCTTCTTCCCGGTATTTTCTGCTGCAGGGCACTTTTTTACCGTTTAAGGTGACGCAGTCGCTTCCCAGATGTTCCACATTGTCCGGATTGACTAAAAATCGCTGGTGGACTCTGACAAAGCGCATGGAAAGCCTTTTCTCTATGTCGTCCAGTCTGGCGTAAAACGGATACTCTCCGGATCCGGTGACAAGCGTTACTTTTCGTTTATCGGAATAGAAATAGAGGATATCTTTCGTATGGAATCTCCATGTACCGTCCATATTTTTCAAAAAGAAGCAGTTATCTTTATCAGATGTCATTTTTTCGCGTACCCGGTGGATCAGTTCTATAAGTTTCGCTGCAGAAACCGGTTTCAGCAGGTAATCCAGAGCGCCTGCGCGGTATCCCTCGAAAACATAATCGGCATATCCCGTTACGAAGACGATGATGAGATGTTCATCGAATTCCCTGATCTGTTTCGCCGTTTCCATACCGTTTAGGCCGGGCATTTCCATATCCAGGAACAACAGGTCGATCTCGCCCGGGTGTTTTTGCAGCCAGGAGACGGCGCCTGTTCCGGTGGAAAAATCATATACGACTTCTTCCGTATCTTCAATGAGTACTTTTTCCAGTTGTAATAAAAGAGCCTCCCGGCTTTCCGTTTCATCATCACAGATCGCAATACGCAGCATAATAATCCTCATTTCTTTCTTCCTGTTTATTGTAACACAATTTTTTTTAGGATGCTTTTGTTTTTGGCGGACAGGCATGCCAAACGTTACATCTGAAGCGTCAAACTTTACATTTTTTGCAGCCGGAAGTCAATCGTTACATGCAGGACGTCAGATTTGACATACGCGGATCTGCGCATCTTCCTTTTATGATATGTTATTTTCAGATATTTAAAATAAAACCGGGAAAGAAAGGTGTTATTATGCTGTATGTAAAAAATCTTCACAAATCTTATGAAGTGGGAAAAACAAAATACCAGGTGTTAAAGGGCATCGATCTGCATGTCGCAAAAGGAGAATTCGTTGCCGTGATGGGGCCGTCGGGTTCCGGAAAGACCACGCTTTTAAACTGTATTTCCTGCTATATTCCGTTTGACAAAAGTGAAACGTCGCCGGGAAGTATTACACTTGGCGGTACGAAACTGGCCGGACTGCGCCCGGATGCGCTGGCAAAGATCCGCAATACGCAGATCGGTTTTGTTTTTCAGGATTTTATGCTGCTTGATGGTCTGACGATCCGGGAAAACATTCTGGTGCCGCGTATAATACAGGGAGCCGTGGAAAAGGATGCGGAAATGCTTGCAGATGAACTGGTTTCTTTATTCGGCATCAAACATATTATGGAGAAATATCCGGCGGAAATTTCCGGCGGGGAGAAGCAGAGAGCCGCGGTGGCAAGGAGTCTGATCAATAATCCGCTTATCATTCTGGCGGATGAACCGACGGGCAATCTGGATTCCAAGTCCAGCCGTGCCGTGATCGAAGCTTTTGGCAATGCCAAAGAGAAAATGGATGCGACGATCTTTATGGTGACACATGACAGTTTTGCGGCTTCTTTCTGTGACCGTGTCATTTTATTAAAAGATGGAACGGTCTATAAGCAGTTGGAGCGGAAAGGAGAGCACGGCGCGTTCCAGGATGAACTGTTGGGATTTATTAAGGCAATGAATCAGGAGGTGGCATCGTGACGCAGGCTGTTACAATGAAAACAATAGAAAGAAAGCTGCAGAAAGCCGGCAGAAAACATGCACGTCTTTATCTGTTCTGTAATTTTACGGCGCTGATGATCATCTCCGCCTATTCGGCTCTGATGTTTTCACCGACGGTACAGACGGTGTTTCCCGCAGGGGGAGACAGCCGCAAACAGATGAACGGGATTTTTGTGATGACATTGTTTGGCTGTGTGGTATTTACTTTGTATGCATCGAATCTTTTTTTCAGGCATAAGTCTTCCGAACTTGGGGTCCTGATGGCGCTCGGCGCTTCCGGCAAAAAGCTGCTGCCGGGACTTCTGCGGGAAGTATTGCTTTTAAGCGGCATGTCGTCGGCTTTGGGCATTATTGCAGGCTTTCCGTTTGTATGGCTTATCTGGCAGGGATTCCGGCTGTTTATCGTGGACAGTTCGGAGATGCTGCTTCGGTTCGGTTTAAGATGCCTGCCCGCTTCTTTTGGCTTTTTTCTTGTGGTAGTGGGATTTGCCTGTTTGAATGTGTGGCGGTACATTAAGAAGACCAATATCATGGAAGTGATACGGGAAGAGCATATCAATGAGCCGGTCAGAGAACTGGGGAAATGGTGCGGACCGGCAGGGATCATCATTCTTTTTGGCGGTGCAGTTTTAGGATACAGTGCGCCTGCTCTGTGGAAGGCATTATTCAGCGCCTATGCGCCTTCCTGGACAAGTCTGTTATATGCGCCGGTGTTTGTCGGATTATATATGGTCATGCTGCATACCGTTGTGCACGGTTGGAAAAATCATAAGAAAAATCCCTACAAAAATATCATTTCCAGAAGCATGATGAAGTTTCAGGGTAAACAGACGGTGAATAATATGATCATTGTTGCCATCCTGGTGGCGGGCGCCTGTTTCGGTATTTTTTATCTGCCGACACTGGCCTCGAACGGACTGGCTGCTTACGCGGTACAGCCGTATGATTATTTCTTCCATTACCGTGCGGACCAGAGTGTTTCCGGGGAAGAAGAGATCCGCGATCTTGCGGGAGAGTACGGTTTGACGTTAAAAGACTATACGACTTGTGAATATATTACAGTGGGGGCCGGTTACTATGCGGAAGTGCCGGAAGAGGACGGAAAACATTTTCATGTGGAATATCGACCGGTCGGCGGGGAAGCGAAAATTCTCTCCGAAGATGCCTATTATGCACTGACCGGTGAAAAAGTGGATGTTTTGCCCGGCACATACAGGAATGTGACGAATCGGGACGAGACTTCCCTTTTTACGAACGAATCGGCCCGACATCTGACGAATATGGTCACAGGAAAGCAGATCGAAACGAAGTTCGCGGGTTATCTGCACTATGATCTGCTTTCCGGGAAAGACATCTGTTTTGTGATTGACAATGCCGATTATGAGGCGCTTGCAGAGGGGCTTACGAAAGAGTGGAAAGGGAATCTGGCAGGATTTAATATCGATGGCAAAGATTCCTATGACTTTGCAGATGACTTCTATCACCGCTTCACGGCATCATTTGATCAGTCATGTGCCTATGTGTATTATTATGACAGGGTTCAGAAGATCATGAAGGAAGAAAATGGAGAGATTTATTGGATGGACGAAACCGGAGAAGGCAAATTGGATCTTCAGAACGCGGACTCCAGTGACTTTCGGCTGAGCTGGGCATATAGTCCAAGTTTCCGGATCCTTGGTACAAATGACTTTTTACTGACTATGGCTGTATTTTTCATGATGTTTCTTTTTATATTTATTGTTTGTCTGATCACAGCATTAGTCGTATGTTATACGCGTTGTCAGACGATCGCGTTAAACAACCGTTATATTTTTGATGATCTGAGAAAACTTGGCGCATCTCCGGCCTTTTTGTCCAAAGAAGTGCGCAGCCAGTGCGGAAGCGTCTTTCGGATGCCGATCTTGGCCGGTATGAGCGGTATGTACTTCTTATATATTCTGATCCTGTATGCGAATGACGACAAGATCGTTTCTAGTGAGATGGCAGCTCTGGGCATTTGTCTATTGGTCTTATTCGGCATCGGTGCGCTCAGTTATGCAATATACCGTGCTGCGGTAAAGAGTATAGGGAAACTGCTTGGGATAACAGGTTGAAAAATCAGGGATTTTTCATGAGCGGGCATTTTTTACAAGAGTGTATTGTAATTAAAACATGACATAAAACGAGACAGTATTACACTGTCTCGTTCATCCATACGCGCATCTGATTTTCTCCACGGTTTCCCCATGTATAATAAGGCACTGCGACGGCCTGGCAGGGTTTTTCGTCAGGAACATCACTGCTGTAGAGCGTATCGGACGCTTCTCTGCGCAGAGCGTCTGCGCTTATTGTCACGATACCGTTTAAAAGGTTTTCGTCATATGCAGAAACGTTCAGATTTCCGCCCCGTTTTAAAGAAAGCGACAGGACGTCGTCTGCGTTATCGATCCCTTCGAAACAATAGACGAGCGGTCCGCGGCAAAGCGCCGTTTTACCGGATAATGCCGGTATTTTGGAAGAGGCATACTGGAACTGCGGCGTATCGTCTAATGTTAAGCAGATCGTATCGCCATCGGAGACGTCCAGATAGAGATAGCCTTTGTCCGGCAGGACATCTGTGTCGTTTTCATTGATGCAGACTTTAAATGTCCGGCTCCAGGCAGGGATTCTGATGGCGAGCCGGCCGCCCTTTTCGATTTTATAATATATTGTAAAATCATAAGGATACTTTGTTTCACAGGTAAATTTCATACCGTTTGCAAGGCTTATTTCTCCGGCCGCGAACAGATGACAGAATGCCGTATCCGCATTTTCGCCGTAAGCGTATTTGCCGAAAGAGGAGATCAGGCGGGCAGCATTCGGCGGGCAGCAGGCGCAGGCATACCATTTCGGGCGTACCGGCAGATCATGCCGGTGTGTCGGTGAAACGCCTGATATGCCGGGAATGACTTCTAACGGATTGACATAGAAGAAACGTCTGCCGTCAAGCTGCATACCGGCAAGGACCGTATTGTAAAAGGCCCGTTCGCAGACGTCGCCGTATTCTCCAAGCACTTCATTTTCAAGCATTCTGGAAGCAAAAAACAGCAGACCGATAGATGCGCATGTTTCGGCGTAAGCGGTATCATTGGGCAAGTCGTAGTCCACGCTGAACGCTTCTCCGTGAACCGTCGAACCGATGCCGCCGGTCAGATACATCTGTCGTTTGGTGATACTTTCCCAGAGCCTGCGGCAGGCGGCAAGCAGTTCTTCATCATCCGTAGAGGCGGCAAGATCTGCCATGGCGGTATACAGGTATACGGCGCGCACCGCATGGCCGGTGGCATCGCTCTGGCTGCGCACGGGTTTGGATGCCTGCGAATAATCCGTATCGGCCGGATTGCCATTCCATACGCTCCAGCCGCGCGCTTCTTTTTCTTTTTCATAAAAGTGCGGATCGCATCCTCTTGTATTGATAAAATGTTCCGCCAGTTCCAGGCAGTGCTTATTGTCGAGGAGACGATACATCTTTAAAAGGGCAAGTTCCACTTCCGGATGACCGGGGAACCCTGCATGTCCTTTTGTAATAAAATGATCGTAAATGTGTTCGGCATTTTTCTGCATCACGAGCAGCAGTTTATCTTTTCCGGTCGCTTCATAATAAGCGCATGCCGCTTCCATCATGTGCCCGGAGCAGTACAGCTCATGTCCTTCATGAAGGTTCGTCCATCGTTTCTCTTTGTCTTTGATGGTATAATAGGTGTTCAGGTAGCCGTCGGGTTCCTGTGCATCTGCAATAATGTCGATCAGTTTGTCAACGGTTTCTTCCAGTTTCCGATCCGGGAAAAGAGAGAGTGAATAAGCAGCGGCTTCAATCCACTTGGCGGCGTCGCTGTCCTGAAAGACCATGCCGTAGAAGCCGTCTCCCACATCTTCACCGCGCACGGCGCATCCGGCATTGATAAAGTTGCGTACGACATGACTTTTCTCGGTATCCGGCGCTTCGTCATTCAGAACGCTGTACTGGTAGGGCAGGACGACGTCCCTTACCAGTTTCTGGTACTTTCCGATAAAGCCGTCGGCCTTATAGGATTGTATGGAGATCTGGTTTTGTACTTTCATAAAATGAGTGCTCCTTTCTGGTTTTTGTGATCATCAGACGCCAAAGCAGACATGGATAAACAGCAGCGGAAGGCCGGGAAGCAGCTGCGGGCAGGCAGCGTACAGCAGGCGGGACAAGGAGCCGGACAGCGGAAAAAGATTTCTGCTGAAGGGCCCTCTAAAAACGCCGGCACTTGGATTTTAAGCCGCCTGCGGCGCAAAATCCTTAGTACCGCTGCGTTTTTAACGGAGCGGGAGCGCGCCTCGAAGCAGAAACTTTTTTCGCTGTCCGGCTCCTTGTCCCGCCTGCCTCTGCCTGCCCTGTCTGCCGCTTCTCTGCTTTCCGCTGCTATATATCCATGTCTGCTTTGGCGTCTGATGATCCTGTTTTTGGTAAATATGGTTTAGGCTGTTCACAGATACTATAATATGTATTATAATCTTATAGAAAGCGAATGAAATGGATTATATTCAGAAGAATATGGAGAATTGTCTTGAACGAGATTGTTTTGGATAACCGGACGATGCCGGTGGCGGACGGCTGTAATCTGTGTGCGGCCGCGGAACCTTTTTTTCATGCCGACAGGGTGCTTGCCTTTCATGTACTGATCTATGTACTGGAAGGAGTTATTTATGTGACGGAAGACGGGACCGATCATGTCGTAGAAGCGGGCGGGCTTCTGTTTTTGAAAAAGGGCGTGCATCATTTCGGGAAAACGGAGATTCCCAGAGGGACGAGATGGTATTATGTGCATTTCTATACGGATCGAAAGCCGGAAGGCGAAAAAGAGGCGGCATCTGTGAGCGGCACGGGAACAGGAGAGGATGCCGGAGACTTAAGATGCATAACGCTTCCGAAAGAACTTTCGCAGCTTGCCGGTAGTGCGATCGAGGAAAAGATCGCCGCCTTCATAGAGTGCGCAAGGTCTGACGAAGGGATGAACAAATGGTATCTGAACATGCGGTTGTTTGAGCTCCTCAGCCGGATCGCTTTTTATGAACAAAAAGAGTCGAAACGGACACTTTCCGAAGAAATCTGCGTTTATCTGCAGGCGCATCGGCAGGAACCGTTTTCGGCGGGAGAACTGGAGCGGCACTTCTATTTAAGCTATAAGTATATGGCGGCCGTTTTTAAGAAAGATAAGCAGATGACCATGCAGCAGTATCATACGAAACAGCGTATTGATGCGGCCTGCAGACTGCTTGAGTCCACGCTGCTGCCTGTCGGGGAGATCGGCAGACAGCTTGGGTATGAAGATATGCTGTATTTTAGCAGGGTTTTTCATCAGAGCAAGGCCATGAGTCCGACGGCATACCGTAAAAGAGCAATGACGTTATATTAAAAACTGACAGAAACTGGAGTTGGAAATCTCAAATATTGAGGGAAAGGAACAGGTATACATATGACAGGGAAGGAACAGGAGATCAGAGAAAGAATCTGCGGGATCGGCAGGAGAATTTATGAGAAGGGCATGGCAGCGGCCAATGACGGCAATATTTCCGTGAAGTTAAGTGAAAACGAATTTTTCTGTACGCCGACAGGTGTATCCAAAGGTTTCATGACGCCGGAGTCGATCTGCCGCGTGGATGCGGAAGGAAAACTGTTAGAAGCGGACGGAGATTTCAGACCTTCTTCCGAGATGAGGATGCATATGCGTGTTTACCGTATGAGAGAGGATGTCGGAGCCGTTGTGCATGCGCATCCGGCGTATGCGACCTGTTTTGCCGCGATGGATACGCCGCTGTCTGCACCGGTCATGTCAGAAGCCGTCGTTTCGCTTGGATGCGTGCCGGTCGCTCCGTATGGAACGCCTTCCACTTCGGAAGTGCCGGACAGTATAGAGCCTTATACGGCCTGTTTTGACGCGGTACTTTTGCAAAACCACGGTGCGCTGACATGGGCAGCCGATCTGGAGACGGCATATATGAGAATGGAGTCGGTCGAATTTTATGCCAGGCTTTTGTACAAGACCGGACAAATGGGCGGAGCCAAAGAACTGAGTCCGGAAAATGTGGAAAAATTGTATGAAGTGAGAAGAAAAATGCATCTGTCCGGGCGGCATCCGGCCGATCTGCCCCAGTCTGTTGATGCAGAAACGAAAAAAACGCTCTGCCGTCATAACTGTAAACTCTGTCCGCTTATGTCCAGCCGCCGTCCAGAGTGATGATCTGCCCGGTCAGGTATTCCGGTGCAGATAAGAGAGAGCGGACCATACCGGCAGCTTCTGCGGGATCACCGATACGGTCGCACGGGATTTCCTGCCGCAGGGCCTCCATATCTTCTGCGGAAAAACAGCGGTTCATGTCGGTATCCATAACGCCGCAGGCGATGGCATTGACCTGGATATGGCTTGGCGCGAGTTCTTTGGCAAGCGCTTTGGTAAAACTGTTTACCGCGCCTTTTGAAGCGGAATAGGCAGCTTCCATGGAGGCGCCGACATTGCCCCATACGGAAGAGATATTGATGATCCTGCCGCATTGTTTACGGAGCATGAGCGGAATGGCCCGTCTGCTTGTATAAAAAACGGAATCTACATTAGTGGCCATGACCTTTTTCCAGTCTGCGGCGGACATTTCACTTAACAGTCCTACATACGAGATGCCTGCATTGTTGATCAGGACGTCCAGATCGGGAATGAAGGAAAACAGGTTGTCCACGGTGTTTTCATTGCCCATATCGCCGACAAAGGGGGTACAGGAAACGCCATAGCGCTCCGACAGTTCTTCTGCATACGCAAAGAGCGCTTCTTTGGAATGGATGCAGGTAAGATACAGATGATATCCATCGGCGGCCAGCATATCGGCAACAGCTTTGCCGATACCGCGTGAGGCGCCGGTGATTAAGGCATATTTTGGCATGGGGTGGATATACTCCTTTCTGTCAGGAAATTCCATAATGACTTCGGGCAGTTCAAAATGAGCAGGCACAGGCGGGCAGAGGAAAAAGATTTCTGTTTCCAGGCCCTCTAAAAACGCCGGCACTTGGATTTTGCGCTGCCTGCGGCGCAAAATCCTTAGTACCGCTGCGTTTTTAACGGAGCGGGAGCGCGTCTGGAAACAGAAACTTTTTTCGCTGC
>ERZ808040.2403-NODE-2403-length-10495-cov-4.462181_pt1 | contig 10495 bp, 9 predicted proteins | sample MGYA00380191_ERZ808040 | MGnify/ENA primary metagenome ERZ808040 (study PRJEB31490, sample SAMN06133395) | mouse gut metagenome | isolation source: J6 | host: mice | place: China: Chengdu | collected 2015-05 ... | reverse complement strand
GCGGGAAGCCGTTTCCTACGGAGCAAATGTATTTATGGTCGACACCGGGGCACCACAGAATACAAAGCGCAAGGAAATTGGCGAACTGCGGCTTGCGGAGGGCTTTGCACTGATGGAGAAGCACGGGATTCGCGAAGTCATCGTGCACGCACCGTATATCATCAATTTGGCGAATACGGTAAAAAGCGAAACTTTTACACTCGGCGTGGAGTTTTTGGCGAAGGAGCTCGAGAGGGCGGCTGCCATGCGCAGCAAGGTTTTGGTACTGCATCCGGGTTCCCATGTGGGTGCGGGCACGGACGCGGGGATCCGTCAGACAATCAAGGGGTTAAATGAAGTGCTGGCTGCCGATACAAAATGCATGGTGGCATTGGAAACGATGGCGGGCAAGGGCAGTGAGATCGGGGCAAGTTTCGAGGAACTGGCACGGATTTATGACGGGGTTCATTACAGCGATAAGCTGCGCGTGTGTTTTGACACCTGCCATACCCACGATGCGGGCTATGATATCGTGAATGATTTCGACGGTGTGGCAGCGCAGTTTGAACGTCTGATCGGGAAAGGGCAGATTGCGGTATTCCATATCAATGACAGCAAAAACGAGCGCGGTGCGGCGAAAGACCGGCACGAGAATATCGGCAAGGGGCAGATTGGTTTCCCTGCGCTGTACCGCATCGTGCACCATCCGGATTTCATGGGCGTACCAAAAATTTTGGAGACCCCGTTTATCCCGTCGGAGGGCGACCCGGAGAATAAGACCGCCCCGTACCGGGAGGAGATCGCGATGCTGAGGGGAGAGGGAGAAGCATAGAAGCCGGGGAACCGCGCTTTGGAAGCTGTGGTACACGGGAAGGAGGGACGGTATAATGGAGAAAAAGGATACCCTTAAGGTGCAGGAAACGGTATCCCGGATACCGGAGGGGCTTGCAGATGCAAAGGATGGGGAACAGAAAGGGATAACAGACGAAAAAGGCAGTGCGGCGAAGGGGGGGGAGGCTTCGGAGCCGGCGCAGAACGAGGATGCGGGCGCAGAAGCATTGAAACCGGGGAAGGATACCGCGGGGGAGGCACACCGAAAGAAAGGCAGCGGCAGGCTCCGCATGGTAATTGGCATCGCGATCATGCTGTTTGGGGTCTGCGTGTGCCTGTACCCATTTTACCGCCAAAAAAAGAGCGATGATTTTAACAAAGATGCCATCAATATGATCCTGACCCCGCAGCCGACGGGCGGCGGATTCATCGGAGGGCAGGAACAGGCACCTACAAAAGTGCCGGAATCCACGCAGGGGGCAAATGTTGTTCCCACTTTGACAGAGCCGGTGAAGGAACCGGGCGGGAGAGAGGACAAAGACGGGGAAGAGGGCGGTTCAGCAATGCTTGGGATGGATCTTTTGGAAAATCCGGACGCGCCCGACCAGGAGCCGGAAGAGGAAAAGGAGAATGCAAACCGCTTGAACGGACAGACTGTTATCGGGGTCATACAGATCCCCAAAATCGAGTTGATCTACGCGATCGTGGAGGGCGCGGACTCGGCGGAGATCGGTGTGGCGATCGGACATATGGACAATACCGCGAATCTTGGGGAAAACGGGAACTGTGCGCTTGCCGGTCACCGCGGCGGATATTCGGGACCATATTTTAAGAATCTGGATAAACTTGAGATCGGTGATGAAGTCATTATCACGGATACCAAACAGCAGGTCTTCACATATAAGGTGACGGAGACAATGGTCGTGCAGCCGGAAGAAGTCTGGGTGATCGAGGACACCGGGGAAGGCGTTGCGATGCTGACGCTCGTTACCTGTGAGAATGACGGGAAAGAGCGCCTGATCGTGCGCTGTGTCATCCCATAAACCATGGGAAAGAGGCGGGTATGTTTTTGGCCGGCAGGAGGGAAAGTATGGAGGCAGCGCGGATTGTATGGGTCGGGCGGCAGGAATATAAAAGTCTGGTGGACTACCGGGAGGCATCGGTCTTTCTGGGATACGGGGAGCAGATGCCGGATTCCGGAACAGAGAGGGAATTGCACCGTCTGGCGGATGCGCTGCTTGATGTGATAAAGCCGCGCTATTTGTTTGTTCCGGTCCGTCTTGTCCAAGACTGCGTGAAAAGACCGGAAGCGGCAGGGCAAGGGGATCCCACCGTGCACATCGCGGCAGATTTCGGCGGGCAGTGCCTCAGGCTGCCGGGAGATGCGATCCACGCCCATCTGGGCAGGGCGGGGCTTGCGGTCGCGGCATGCCTGACACTTGGCGGGCAGGTGGATGCATGGATTGACAAGCTGCAAAAGGAGAGTATGTTGGATGCACTGTTGGCCGATGCCCTTGCAAATGCGGTGGTCGAACAGCTGCGCATACATCTGGAGCAGGAGGCAAGGGATGTTCTCGGGCTTGACCTTGGATGGCTGTTCGGGATTGGTTATGAGGATTTCCCGCTTGCGCTCCAACCTGATTTTCTGAGGCTGGCGGGCGCGGGGGAGGGCATCGGCCTTTCGGTAAACACGAAAGGAATCCTCATCCCGCTAAAATCCGTGACGGGTTTTATCAACGTCCGCGACGGGGCAGGGAACGGGGAGAAGCACTGCAACGGGCGGTGCGGAATGTGCCCGCGGCACGAGGAATGTCGTTTTTTTCGGGGAAGCTGTTCGAAAAATTGTTGATTTTTTATTGACAATTAAAAATATTATACTAAAATAAGAATTAAGGAAGCACGGATGAAAGTGTTTTTTGCACCGGGCTGCGGTATCCGCGGCGGTGAAAGAAGAACAGAGGTTTTTATGAGGGTAATTGCAGGTAAGGCGAGAAGGATTCTCCTTGATACTCCGGAGGGGCTTGCGACAAGACCGACGACGGACCGCATCAAGGAGACATTGTTTAATATGATAAACCGTGAACTGCCGGACGCGGTGTTTCTTGATCTTTTTGCCGGGAGCGGGGCGATCGGCATTGAGGCGTTAAGCCGCGGCTGCAGACGGGCAGTGTTTGTGGAACAAGATAAAAAAGCGGTGTCCTGCATTGAGGCGAATCTGAAACGGACAGGGCTGTCAGCGGATGCGGAAGTTTTCAAGGCCGATGTGGCGGGCGCGCTTTCACGGCTTGCGGCGAAGGGGGAAGCTTTTGATATCATTTTTATGGATCCGCCGTACCGGATGGGCTTTGCCCGAGAGGTGCTCGCGCAGCTTGCCGGCAGCGCGGTCTGTGGGGAAAAGACGCTCGTGGTCTTCGAGGAAGCGCTGGAGACGGACATTTCATTTGTGGAAGAATGCGGGTTTCGGACTGTGAAGGAAAAATGTTATAAAACGAACAAACATGTATTTGTGAGAAAAAACGTGCCGGCCGGAGAGTGCGGCGGAAACGAGGAGATATGACGATAGGGATTTATCCGGGGAGTTTTGATCCCGTTACACTGGGGCATCTGGATATTATAAAAAGGTCATCCAAAATTGTGGACAAGCTGATCATCGGTGTGCTGAACAACAGCGCGAAGAAACCAATGTTTTCCGCCGATGAACGGGTACATATGCTAAAGCTGGTTGCAAAGGATATTAAAAACGCTACCGTGGAAACGTTCGGCGGGCTGACCGTGGACTTTGCGAGGAGTAAGGGGGCGACGGTGATGTTCCGGGGCCTGCGGGCGGTCACGGATTTTGAGTATGAGATACAGATCGCGCAGACAAACCACGCGTTAAACCCGGATATTGACACGGTGTTTTTGACGACGAGCGTTAAATATTCCTATCTCAGCTCAAGCATTGTCAAAGAGGTTGCGAGCTATGAGGGGAACATTGCGAAATTTGTTCCGGAGAGCATCTTGCCGCTTGTGATGGAAAAAATTAAAAAAATAAGGAGTGTATAAAGATGGCAACGGGCAGAAGCAGCAGAATAGAACAGGTAATAGATGATATTTATGAATTGATAGAAAGCTGTAAACCGCAGGCGTTCTCACAGGCAAAATTAGTTGTGCCGAAGGATAATCTGTACGATCTGCTGGGGGAGCTGCGCCTGCGTCTGCCGGATGAGATCAAGCGTTATCAGAAGATTATTGCGAACCGGGATGCACTGCTTGCCGATGCGGAGGATCAGGCAAACGCGATCAAGGACCGCGCGAGGGAGGAAGCGAAGCAGTTGGTCAACGAGAATGAGATCACGCGCCAGGCTTACGAGCAGGCGAGTGAGATTTTGCAGAATGCCCAGGAGAGCGCGGATTCGATGCTGCGCGAAGCGAACGAGGAGGCGGAATCGCTGCGTGCCGGCGCGTTAAGCTACACGAACGATATTCTCGCGGAGGTCGAGAAAGTTCTGACCGCGGCGTATGAGGAAAGCCGGGTCAAGACCGAGGAGACCGTCAGCGCGCTGAAGCGGAATCTGGATGTCGTTCTTGAGAACCGAAGGGAACTGAACGAGCAGCTTGATCCGCGCAGCATGCGGCAAAAGGATGCGGGCGGGTATGGGGGCGATGATTTTGATTTCGATGAAAATACATTTTTGCGTGATATTGACGGGGAGTAAAAACTGGTTTTATGGGTTCGGTTCGATATAAAATATCAAATAAAAACATTTACGGGTTCAAAACGAACATGTATCAAATGTTTTTGTGGATCCCGGTCATGATAGCGTTTGTGCTGGCGCTGGAGTTTGCCGTGGGACCGCTTCTGTATAAGATTTATCAGAGGAATGTTGCCTTGGGGGAGTGCGAGGCCGGGAATAAGGCGGGAGCGGATATTTTTGTGGCAGAGTCGATTGCGGAGATGGAGCGGATGGGCACATTTACCCTGATCATAAAAGGGGTGGTCATCAACTACGATACCGTTCGCTGCGGGAACCATATTTATCACCGGATCACGCTTCCAAGCGGGGAAAAGGTGATCGCGCACATCAACAAAAACGCGATACAGGACACGGATGAAGCGGGCGTTTACCGTATGCCGGCAGGTGTGTGGAAGGAGTGGGAAGCGCCGGGGGAAATTATGGTCTTTGACAAAATCCTGACGGTGACGGATCATTACGTGGATATGTACGGAGATTATGTCCCGGTACTGTCGGAGCGGGATTATAGCCGGGCATTGGGGCGTAAGGCTTCCGCGTGGGTCTACGTGCTTGGTGTGCTGCTCTACCGGGTGGCAGGGGTGAGGAGAAGGCGATTTGCACCTGCTTTTTTATGGAAAAGAGACCCCCTTCTCCCAAGGAACGATCTGGAATGTTGGTGCGCTTCCACGTTTGCGGTCTGGGCGCATTCGTTCCCGATATTGGAGGGCTGGCCTTTGGTTACGGGAGCACATGGCAGCCGGAAGGTAGTTTCCAATTTCCGGAACGTAGCATTGGGGGAGCAATGGGGGATACGGAACCGGGAGGATGGCCTTTGCACGGTACATGGGCTCGTGGAGGAGCACGCGGGACGGCTGGATACGATGTATGCGGGATGGGATCTGTGCCGGGCAACGCAGCTGCTGGGTATGATGTATCTTGTAAAAATGATCGGCAGGGAAGAGATGGACCGGGAATTTTGCGCGGCGGGGAAAGTGATCCAACAGCGTTTTACTTCCTGGGACGGGTTGGTGGAAAGTTATCTGGACGGATACCGGGCATGGCAGGAACAAATCGGCAGTCCGGACGCGGCGCGCTCTGCCGAGCAGCGCAGGAACATATTTAAGCAGCTAAAGGCAAATCCGGATGGCCCGTATTCAGTTCCTTGGAGAACAGATCTGACATGGGTACCGGGAAACGGGATGGTGGAACAAAAAGTCGTAAAAAGAGTTTTGTCGCGCTATCGGGCGCAGGATACATATTTATAAGAAGACCTCATAAAGGTGGATTTTCATTTCTTACCGCAGGGAGAGGATGAGTAGCGTGAGGAAATACGCGATGATCCCCTGCATCAGTTTGACAAATGCATAGTAGCGCATGGACAGCCCTGTGGAAAGAGTCACACTTTTCGTCTGCATCAGGCCGGAAAGCCCGCCGAATGCGGTGACTCCGAGTGTCAGGGCTGTTTTTTGTGCGGCGGGAAGCCCGGTTTTTAAGATTTGCTGTATGCCGCCTGTGATCTCAAGAAGCCCGCAGGAGACGGCGGATACCGGGGCGGGAAGCGCGAGTGTGGTGAGGAAGGCGGAGAGCATGGAAAAAAGAATCACGTATCCGCCGACCCTTGTGATGGTAGCGAAGCTTTCCGGGATGCAGGCATCCAGCGCAGTGAAAAAGGACAGTTCGGGACGGGGCTTTGTGTCCGCAGTTTCCCGTTCAGGTGTTTTTTTAAATTGCTTTGGAAGAATGAAAAGGAAGGTGGAGAGCAGGGCGGAGCTGTAGAGGACGAGCAGCACGAGGAAGGCGCAGTGCGGGACGTTCAGTTCCTTGGCGGCAACATAGCTGATGAGGAACATCATGCTTGCCTGATTGGAAAAACCGAGCAGGAACATGGCATCCCGCTCGCTGATCTGTCCGAGCTGATACAGTTGCGCGGTTGTTTTCGCACCGAGCGGCATGCCGCAGAGAAGCCCTAATAGCAGTGGGTAGCACGCCTTGGCAGACACCGGGAATATGCGGGTAAAAACCGGACCAAGCAGCAGCTCAAAAGGGCGTGTCAGGTGCAGCATGATCAAAAGCGCAGAAAGAACCAGAAAGGGCAGCAGGATCGGCAGCAGGGTCTGCGACCAGAGGATAAGTCCGTTTTTGGCACCGCGCGCAGCAGTCTGCGGAAAAAGGAGCATCAAAAAGAGTACGAAGAAGACAACAAGATATAAACATCCGCGCCGTAAGCGGGAGTATGCGGCTGTTTTTCGGGCAGGGGTGGTATTCATGGCAGCTCCAGTAAATGCTTTTCCCTACAATCTATTCGCGGCGTATGATTTCATGCGTAAATTCGCAGGCGGACGTAAGATGGCTGCGGGTGGAGGAGAGCTGGCGGTAAAGCTGTGCCGCCGCGATGTCCTTCATAAAAAAGTGGTATGCCTGGGGCGGCAGGAGTTTTTTTGCCCTTGCCGGGCGCAGGATGAGCGGGACATCCCCCTCTTTTTTCAGGCGTGCGAGCAGCGGTTGTGCAGCAGGGCGCATTCCGAGGATACGTACATAGGGGGAGCGGGGCATGGCGCGGAATGCCTCCTGCTCCTCGCTGCGGATCTGTAAGACCGTGTGCAGCAGGGCACGGGAAATCCGTGTGTGGGTAAGCTCCTTTGTCTTTAAATCCATGATAAAGTCCGGTAACCGGATGGGCTGATAACGCTTTGCGAAAACGCGGGCGGCAAGTCCGTTTCCCATATCGGCATAGACGGCAAGCTCCACCGGGGAGGAGCACTGAAGAAGCTGCCAGGCAAGCAGGGAGGAGAGGTCGGACTCATACACGGGGGTGTGTCCGGCAATCTCTTTTGCGAGGATTTCGCCGGCGGCTGCGGGCATATAGGGAAGAAGCTGCGTCTGCCCGGGAGCGTCCGTGCGGATATAGCTGCGGAGCGCGGAGGCACTGGGGAAGGAATGGGAGGAGAGGCTTTCCCGAAAAGGACTTTCACCGGAAAGTTCATCTGCCGGAAGTGTGCTTTCGAGGTAGGGGCTGCCAAGCCGTGCCACGGTATGGGGGCGCAGGGAAAATCCGCGCCTGCGGCATGCTTTTAAATATTCCAAGGCGAGCAGATTGTTCGGGGTATCAAGAAGCGGTGCCGCGTCCGGTAAAAGGGCGAGCACGGCTTCCCGTCTGGCGGCAGGAAAGCATTTGCCGGAGGAGAGTCCGTCCCTCAGATGTTTTTTATAAGCCGCGGGCTCGTCGCAAAGAAGCCCGGAGAGTGGCAGCAGCGCAGAAAGATCACCGGATTCGCTCCCGAAAACAAAGGAGTCTGCGCCTAGGTCGCGGAGAATCCGGAGTGCCCCCTCCGCGAAATATTCCGCGCTCGCGCAGGATGCAAAGACCGGAAGCTCGGCGATAAGGTCGGCACCACAGCAAAGCGCGGTTTTTGCGCGCGCATATTTGGATACGATGGCGGGAGCGCCGCGCTGAACGAAGTTTCCGCTCATAACGACGACCAAAATATCCGCCCCGGTGATTGCGCGTGCCTTTTGTAAAAGATATGCATGGCCGTTGTGGAACGGATTAAATTCTGCGATGATTCCCGTAACGTTCATAAAGCCCTCCTGTCTGTCCTTCTCGCGGTTGGAAAGGGGACATGCCGGAAAACAGGCTGTGATATATATTGCCCCTTTCATGATGTGAAAGGGGACACGCCTAGAAACAAGCAGCGATATATTGCCCCTTTCACGATGTGAAAGGGGACACGCCCGGAAACAAGCAGTGATATATTGCCCCTTTCACGATGTGAAAGGGGACACGCCCGGAAACAAGCAGCGAAATATTACCCCTTTCACATTTTATGCTACCACGAATTCCCTCGTTTGAACAGAGGGAAATGCCAAAGTTTCGCTTGCCACAATATGTAAAATGCATTATACTAGAAACAGAGTTTTTATACACCGCACGAAGTATGCCCATCATATAGAAAAGCGGCGCGGAATTTCTCATGAAAGGAGATACAGTAGGATGAGTTTTATCGAAGAGATCAAGGAAAGGGCACGAAAGAACAAAAAGACGATCGTCCTGCCGGAGTCGGAGGACCGCCGGATCTACGAGGCGGCGGCAAAGGTACTGGATCAAGAGATCGCGAACATTATTATTATCGGGAAGGATGAGGTGATCCGGAAAAAATCGACCGGTTTTGATATTTCGGGGGCAACGCTCATAGACCCGGAAAAGTTCGACCATCTGGCGGAATATATCGGAAAGCTCGTGGAGATACGGAAAAGCAAAGGTATGACGGCAGAGATGGCACAGGAGGTGCTTTTGACGGATTACACGACCTTCGGCGTGATGATGGTAAAAATGGGGGATGCAGACGGGATGGTTTCCGGTGCATGCCATTCCTCAGCCAACACGCTGCGCCCATGCTTACAGATTTTAAAAACTGCTCCGGGAACAAAACTTGTATCCGCGTTTTTCCTGATGGTCGTGCCGGGTTCCCCGTTTGGCTCCAAAGGGACTTTTGTGTTTGGGGACTGCGGCTTAAACCAGAACCCGTCCTCCGAGGAATTGGCGGCGATCGCGGAGTCCTCGGCGCGGAGCTTTGAGCTTCTGACGGGCAAGGAGGCAAAGATTGCAATGCTTTCCCACTCGACGAAGGGCAGCGCAAAACATGGGGATATCGACAAGGTGACGCGCGCGGTACAGATTGCACATGAACAGTATCCGGATCTCAAGATTGACGGTGAGCTGCAGCTTGATGCGGCGATCGTGCCGGAAGTCGCGGCGTTTAAGGCTTCCGGAAGCCCGGTGGCGGGCAAGGCAAACGTCCTGATCTTCCCGGATCTGGACGCGGGCAACATCGGCTATAAGCTGGTGGAGCGGCTTGGCGGTGCAGAGGCATACGGGCCGCTCACACAGGGGATCGCTGCCCCGGTCAATGACCTTTCCCGCGGCTGTAATGCGGATGATATTGTCGGTGTAATCGCGATCACGGCGGTGCAGGCGGCAGCAGGGAATTATTAAACGGCGCGGCGGCAGCGGAACTTAATAATAGTAAAAAGGAGCATGAAGGAATGAAAATATTAGTGATTAACTGCGGGAGTTCCTCGCTGAAATATCAACTGATCGATTCGGAGACCGAAAAAGCGATCGCCGTCGGGCTGTGCGAGCGCATCGGTATCGACGGCAGGCTGGTGCATACCAAGGCAGGGGCTGAAAAGTTAACGTTTGAAAAACCGCTTCCGGATCACGAGGCGGCGGTGCAGGCCGTGCTTGCAGCGTTGACGGATCCGGCGCACGGTGTGATCGGATCGCTTTCCGGGATCGGGGCAGTGGGACACCGCGTCGTGCACGGCGGGGAGCGCTTTACGAGCTCCGTCATGATTGACGATGAGGTGATTGAAGCAATCCGCGGGTGCAATGATTTAGCGCCGCTGCACAATCCGGCCAACTTAATCGGCATTGACGCGTGCCGCAAGCTGATGCCCGGCGTGCCGATGGTGGCGGTATTTGACACCGCGTTCCACCAGACGATGCCGAAAAAGGCGTACACCTACGCACTTCCGTATGAATATTATGATAAATATAAAATCCGCCGCTACGGCTTCCACGGGACAAGCCACAGCTATGTGAGCAGGCGTGCGGCAGAGCTTGCGGGTCTTGACTATGCAAATTCGAAGATTATTGTCTGCCATCTCGGCAACGGCGCGAGCATTTCTGCCGTGTTAAACGGGAAGTCGGTGGACACGAGCATGGGCTTGACACCACTTGAGGGTCTTGTCATGGGGACGCGTTCCGGTGATATCGACCCGGCGATCATTGAGTTTATCGCAAAAAAAGAGGGAAAATCCCTCGGGGAGATCATGAACCTTCTGAATAAAAAATCCGGTGTGTACGGCCTTTCCGGCGTTTCGAGCGATTTCCGCGATCTGGAGGCGGCGGCAGGACAGGGCGATGAGCGCGCAAAAGATGCGACGGAGGTTTTTGTATACCGCACCGC
>ERZ808040.2402-NODE-2402-length-10496-cov-6.961801_pt1 | contig 10496 bp, 10 predicted proteins | sample MGYA00380191_ERZ808040 | MGnify/ENA primary metagenome ERZ808040 (study PRJEB31490, sample SAMN06133395) | mouse gut metagenome | isolation source: J6 | host: mice | place: China: Chengdu | collected 2015-05 ... | reverse complement strand
TCCAGCTCGTGCCGTTCGGACAGCGGGTGGACGCTGCCGCAGATGGAGCAGGTGAAAGTCTCGGGCGGGGCGGGTTCGAGCGTTATGGGGTCGACGTTCTCGGGCAGGATGATTTCGAGCATGATATTACCTCCAAAGCATAAAGATAGCCCGAAGCGTTGCGCTCCGGGCTTCTTGGGGATAATATACGGTTGAAATTCGGGAGGGTGACGGGTGGTTCGCCTCGCTCTGCCACTCCTCCGCGTAAAGGCGCTGCCGGATAAACTCCGGCGTGGTGTTCAGCACAGCCGCGAATTCTTCGCAGACAATTCTCTCCGCGAGCTTCAGATACTGGCCGTCCGCCTGTCCAAGCCACTTCTTGCGCTGCGCCATTTCCTTCTGCCTGACATGTATCTCCTTTATCAGGCGCAGATAGTCCTCCACCCTGCGGGAAGCGAGCATAATCTCGCCGCTGCTTATCAGGGGACGCGTGGACAAGCTTGCGCTCACCGGCGTATATATGGTCTCGCTGCTGCTCGAAAACACGGCGTACAGTTTGTAATAGTCACCGGCAGGCTAGGTGCCGTTCTTTCCTACTCACGCGCTGTACAGTTCGCCGTCCACCAGGCGCAGCACACAGTCTGCGGCACTCGCGACCTCGAGGTCGTGCGTGACCACGATGACGCAGTAGCCCTTGTCGTGCGCGAGGAATTTCAGGATGTCCATTATGTTTTCGGTGTTCGCGGTGTCCAGCGCGCCGGTCGGCTCGTCGGCGAGTATAACCTTCGCGCCGCTCGCGAGGCTGCGGGCTATCGCCACGCGCTGCTTCTCGCCGCCGGACAGATTCGCGGGGTATCTGCGGTACTTGTCCTCGCCGATGCCCACCATGTCGAGAAGCTCGTGCGCGTACGCCCTCGCGTCCGACTTCTTCGCGCCGTTTATCTCCATCGCGAAGCTGACGTTCTCCTCGGCGGTGAGCAGCGGGAAGAGCTGAAACGCCTGGAATATCATCGCCACCTGCTCGCGGCGGCAGCGGTCGAGGTCGAGGTCGCTGTAATTCTGCTCGTCGATGTGGACGCTTCCCTCGGTGGGTTTGTCCAAGCCCGCGAGTATCGACAGAAGCGTGGTCTTTCCGCTGCCCGACGGTCCGATTATCGCGGTGAGCGTGCCGTCGGCTAGCGTGCAGGTCACGTCGGTCAGCGCGTTTCGGTTTGCGGAGGCATACTTGTACGAGACATTTTCAAGTTTTATCATGGTTTTTCTCTCCTTTATTCGTTGATTTGCAGAAGCTGCATCGGTCGACGCTTTAGCACCGCGAGCGACGCCGCCATAGCGCCCACGACCGCTCCCGCGAGGTAGGCTGCGGCGCATATCGCGCCTATACTGAGCGCCGATGTCGAGTCGTTTCTAAGTATCATCACCGCGGCGAATCCGACGATTATTCCGACCAGGCAGGGTATCGCCATCTGAACTACGTTCATTATCAGCACCCGCCTGCGCTTGAGTCCCACCGCACGGAGCAAAGCCGTCTCGTGCGCAGCCTGCATCACAAGCAGCGCGGCGATCCCCGCGGCGATTATCACCGACAGGACGGCGGTCACCGGATATAGCACCGACATCAGCCGCACGTTCTGCTCGAGCGGTTTCACCACCTGCTTGAGTTCCTCGTCCCAGAGCAGCAGCGACAGCTCGAGTTTGCCCGCGTCGGGGCTTTCTACTATCGCTCCCATCCCCTCGCGGAAGGTGTCCAGCTCGCGGTTCTTCGATGTATCGATTGTGAACTCGGCTACCGAGTAGCGCATCGGCAGGTGCATCCTCTCCGCGTCGCTCTTCATCCAGTTCAGCGGGATTATGCACGGGTAGCCGCCCTCCTCTATGGAGATGTCTCCCGAGTAGGTGCCCGCTATCACCATCCCGCCGGAGTAGATGCCGCCGCCCTCGCTCGTGTACCCCACATGGACAATGTCGCCCATGCGAAGTCCGATCTGCGCGAAAGTTTCATCCGGCAGTATGACCGGACAGCAGCTCAGCATCTCGGCGTCGCTGTCCTCAAACGACGACTGAAACATCGAAAACTTGACCTCTATGCCGTATTCTTCCACAAACTTTTCGTAGTTGTTCGTCGCGATGAAGGTCGGAAGGAGCACAGCCCTGCTCATGTCAAACTCTATCGCGTCAGGGTTTCTCCACGAGTAGGGTCCCGAGTTGGGGTCGTCGTAGGCTATTATGTTGCGTGTCTGGGTGGCTTCGAGGTAGAGGTTCTCCACAAAGTCGCTCTCGTTTAGCTTCTCCACCGTCTTGTCAGCTATTATTCCCGAGAAGTTGGTGCCCATTAAAGTGTTACGCTTTACTATCTCGCCCTCTACCACCGTCGAGTCGTATATCCTGTCCGCCTCGGCTATGCTGTAGTCCACCGTGAAGCGCATCCAGCCGAGCGCGAACACAAATCCGGCGGCTATCAGCACCACGAGCACCGTCTTGAACGGCGTACGGAGTATCTGGCGCATCACATAGCGCATTGTCGGGACGGTCATCGACACACTGCCGCGCGGCGCGTCCTCCAGCTCTCTGCCCTCAAACTTGCCGACCTCGCCGCTCTCCTCGCCGCCGACATCCTTTTTGCGTAAGATGTACCTGTCGATTCGGTCGCTCAGCGTGCGTCTCCTTGCGCGTCCGCCTTGCAGCAGCTCGAGGACAGGTCTGCGCGAGAGGAGCACTCCCGCCGCAAACAGCATGACGAGGAACACGCCGAGCGCCGCCGCGACTGTCGGCAGAAGGTTTGCGGTCGCCATGCCAACCTCGCCCTCCGTCTCCGAAAGCGCGCTGAGTATCTCCGTCGCCGTACCCTGCGCGTAGTTCCGAGCCACCACGCTGCCCACGCCGAGCATCAGCGCGCCTATCACGAGCGCGGGCAGGATGAATCCGACTATCGCGCCGCGTTTGGGGATGCCGAGCGCGCGCATTATCGCGAAGTTTTCACGCTGCATTCGGGTGTAGACGAACACGGTGAGCATCAGTCCGATAAGCGCGACAACTCCGAATATCACCGCGCCCACCATCGCCGACTGTATCATCGGGTCGGCGGACTTCAGGAAGTTGCCCGAGTTATCCGGCACAAAGCTCAGATTGAATCCCATATTCCTTATTATCGGGTACTGCTGCGCCATGAAGTCCTCCTTGTCGCGCACCGAGTTTAGCACGAAGCTGTAGCCGTAGAACGGCTCATTCCAGATTTCGTACCCGCTCGGGATGCACGACTCGGGGATATATATATCGTTTGTATAGCCGCTGGCGTGCGTGCCGTTAGTTACGTACAGACCGACTATCTCGAAGGTCATCGTATCTAACGTACTCGACTTCCAGTCGGTATTGTCCGTGGTTATATAGCCATCCTCGGATACAAAGTCCCTGAGATTCAGTGTTATCGTGTCCCCTATCTCAAACCCGCGAAGTTCCGCAAGGCCCTGGTGCATGACGCAGACCCGCCTTTCCTCAAGGGTGTCCTCAAGGTTCAGCAATCTGCCGTCGGTCATATAATCGCTTCGTATAGACAGCTGAAAAGCCGGCAGCGCGCTCATGTCCTTTGTTCCGTCCAGGCTGACCGCTTTGCAGTTGAACCGCGTCGCGTCGATGTTTTCGCCGATATACGCGTTCTCAGGCGAGCTGAAATCAAGCTCCTCGTCCGCGTCCACCGGTATCGCCCACCGCTCGCTGTCCAGCTTTCCGAGCATAAGGTGATCCTTAAGCTCGTTCGTTCCCAATTCAAACGGGTCAAAATATGCGCGGATGAAGTATCGCTGTCCCTTCTCGAACACATCCAAAGACGGCGCGTCCTCGGTCTCGTAGTAATAGGCGATCACTCGGTCGCCAGCATGGACATATTCTTCATGCCCCGCCTCCACTTTATCCACGTCCAACACGATGCAGTACATGTTGGTCCCGTCATCCATATTGTTACTAATCTTATTAGAGACAGCGAGTGTGCCGTAGAGATATATGTTATTTCCGTATACGCCGCTTTCCTGCGACGGGAAGCCTTCTCTCCACGAAAAGCTAAATCCATCCGTATCGGTATTCTGCATTCCGACCAGTTCAGCCGGAACACACCTATGATGCTGACCATACGCAACTGTGTCAAGGCTCTCGATGTAGTCCGCCACCGGCGTGTTGTCGTCCGCCTCCCACGGCTGCTTGCCCGACTGCGTTATCGTGCCTATCGCGCGGTAGTAGCTGCCGATGCGCTCTATCTCTCCGCGCACGACGAGATACTCGGTCATCTTCGCCGCGAACGCGAAGCCGATGACCAGTATCAGCAGCGCCCACACAAGCAGTTTCAGCGGCTTGCGCAGTATCGATTTCACGAACACTTTGTTTGACATTTCAGTCCCCCCTTGTCTGCATACAGCGCCGCTCGCGTTGCGGCTTATATTTATATATCAAAGTTTCGACCTGTTTTTGGGCAGCTCATTCAAAAAAATTTTCCGAAAGATGTGCCGCACTTGAATTCTCGCGAAATAACTAATATAATAGCAGTAATAACTTTTTGCAAAGGGGGTGTTCGCATGACCGACGCGGAGAAAAAGTTCGTCGAAAAGCTCTACTGTGACATGGCGGCAAAACTTTTGATACGCGCGAGGGCTTCGCTCGGCGACCGCTCTCTTGCCGAGGAGGCGGTGCAGGACACCTTCCGCGTCGTGTGCGAGAACATCTCCGTCCTGACCGAGCACCCAAACCCGAACGGCTGGGTCACGACCACGCTCAAGAACATCCTGCGTCAGATGGCGGCAAAGCGGGCGAAGGATGCGGCGATAGTGCAGAAGCTCTCCGAGCTTGCGGACATCTCGGACGCCGATGACGCGCCGCCAAACATCGACCTGCTCTACGCCGACCTGACCGAAAACGAGGACTACAAGCTGCTGAAGCGATATGTCGCCGAGCGGTGTACCATCCGCGAACTCGCGCACGACCTCGGGCTGTCGGTCGATGTGTGCGCCAAGCGATTGCAGCGGGCGCGCGAGCGTTTGAAAAAATATTTTGAAAATTCCTGAATCACCTGTCCAAAAATCGGTCGTAACTTTGATACATATTGAGGAAGGGGGTGCGACGATGTCCGAGCGGCTCAAGAACAGGTTAAGACAGTTGAATACCGAACGTCTCGAGGAGATGCTGCGGATGGATTCGCTGTCCAAAAGCGGGTCGAACGAGGATGTCATATCCTCGGTTTTGGAGGTGCTTGAGGAACGCGCCGCCGAAAGCGCGGATACCGCGATAGACGTGGACGCGATGTGGAAAACGTTCTGCGAGGACTATCTCCCCGGCGTGGAAAACGGTTCGCTGTATCTCAAAGGCGAAGCATCCGAGCAAAGCGATGACAGTACGGCTCCGACCGTCCATCGAAAGGCGCCAAAACGTGCGCCCCTGCGCGTGCTGGCAAGGGCGGCATGCGCCGTCGCCGCGGTGGTCGCGCTCTTTTTCTCGAGCGTCGGCATCGCGGAGGCTGCGGGCTATGACGCGTGGGACACGGTCGCGAGCTGGACGGAGGACATATTCGCGGACGGCGGTCGATGCGGAAATCTCATCGTGAGCGATCCGACGAGCCACGAGCCGGACGGCACCGGCAGCTATGCCAGCCTTCAGGACGCGCTCGACGCTTACGGCATAACCGAACCGATAGCCCTGACCTGGATACCCAAGGAGTACAGCGCCGAATATGTCGTCGCGCGCACGACCGCCGGCGGCGCCGAGATATCCGCTGTCTATATGTCCGACGAGCCGGTGTCCGAAAAGAATGTCCGCAAGGGCATAGCGGTGGACATCACTCTGGATGTGTCCGACACCGCAGGGCACGGCGCGCAGCTGTATGCCGGCGGCTCTAAGGTGTACAAGCGCGGCGGCGTTGAGCACTATATCGTGTCCTCCGGGGACGGCAAAGTCGCGTCGTGGCGGCAGGGCGGCTGCGCCTGCCTGATAAGCGGCAACGGTCTCTCGACCGCAGACATGAAGCGGATAATTCGCTCGATATATGAGTGATGTGGGTGGTGCTACCCCTCAATAGGCACAGGCCAACCGTCCACCCACTCGATCTCGGATATGTCGTATTTGGTCATTTTGAACCCCTTGCAATCGGGGAAAAGACTATTCCCCTTTTCATATATCTCAAAACTTGCTCTTCCTTTAACGTCTCTGCTTAATGCTCCTGAGACAATCGGCAAGCCCGGACGAGACTTATTCGCTGCACAATCGTCATACAAAAAGAAATCAACTGCTCCATTTTTGGTTATACGAATAACAACCTCTATTGTTTCGCCTTTGACATGAGTTGCTCCCCGAATAATTCGATCGCTCTCGGAATATCTCAAATATAATTTGGGCTCACTTGCAATCCAAACTTCATTGGGGTCATCTGTTAGCCCCCAGTATGTGTATGAGCACCCAAACATCCAAACCATAATCGTACACAGAAAAACTACACACATTCTTTTCATGTGCATCACTCCTTTGTCAATTCGTCGAAGCGTAGGTTCAGCGTCAGCGTGTACTGTTCTCCGCTGCCGTCGGGGTTCTCGGTGAACACCAGCGTCAAGCGAAAGACTTTGTTTAGGTCATCGTTTGAAAATGTTGCCACATAGTCTCCGTATTCTCCGTGAGCTCCATCTTTCTTGAGGTAAATCATATCACAGTCGGCGACCTTCCAGCACGCAATGTCATAGTATTCGAGCAATATGTCGCTTATGTAGGGAAGGGTGTGATTCGTATCCCTTAATATCAGAACGGCGGCAATATAGTCTCTTCCGTTGTTTTCGTTCGGAGGAGATCCGTACGTTTCGATTTTCCCGCTTTCGGCGCGGATGTCTACCAACTCGGTAGGCGCGGATGGCTCGGTTATCTCTACATAGAAGCTCGCCTCAAGCGGGTCGGGGAGAAGAACGTCGTTTTCCGCATCGTATTTATACAGGAAAACGGTCATTTTATACAGACCGGGGAGAATGTTTCCCTTAGAATCGGACAGGTATTCGAAAAATTCCACAGGTTCGTTGCAGGAGATTTTTCTGCCCGCCACCCCTCTGAAACTCGCGCCGACTTGCGTAAAAGCTCCGCGATATAATTCGCGAACATCGGTTACTTCGCCGTTTTCAATGCGCTCAATATGTCCATATGGATGGTTTTCTTGATATCCATCCAGATATGTCGTTGGATTGACAATATACATATCCGTTGAATCGAGCGACTGCGCCCTAAGCCGAACAGCGAGTTCGCCTCCGGTGCCGAGCAGACAGTCGTACCAAAGCTGCACCGATTCGTTGCCTGTGTCCAATGCAATAGGTACAGCCTCCGCGTCGCCGCCAACCTGAATGGGTTCGACGGCGGTCGCTATCGGAGAGCCTGAAATGGTTATCTTTGATATTGGCTTAGCCGGCTGTGCGGAAATAAAGACAAATGTGCCGACGCCTGCTAACAGCAAAAAGCCCAAAATCGATGTCAATAGTGCAATCTTTTTTTTCATTTTTTGCAACCTTCTTTTTCATTTATAACTAACCCAGGTATGGTTCAAAATCCAAATCTCGCCACACAGTTATTGTTGTACCACAAACTTTCAACTTTGACTAGACCGTCAGAGGTTCGGGCGAAATAGTCGCAAATAAGAGTAGGAAGCACACCGCTATCGCGGCGAAGATGGCGATTGTGAGCACAAGCGCGAGTTGTCGTTTCATGGTGTGCTATCTATTTGCATCCGGCACTTCGCCGAAGCGGAGGTTGAGCGTCAGGTCGTACTGCTCGCCCGAACCGTCCTCGTTCTCGTTGAAATGCAGGGTCAGGCGATAGTCGTATTCGCGCGTGACACCGTCGAACTTCACCACATACACGCCGTAGCGCTCGAAGTCGTCCGGCATCATCCAGTCGTAGTCGTAGTGGCTGCGGTAGAACTGCTTGGATGGGTCGTAGTTGGCAATTTCAGCGGAGATGCCGTCGCTTGTCCACACGCCCTTCTCATTTCGCTCGATCTCGCACCGCGAACCGTCTATATACGGCGCTTCGCCATCGTTTGCGCGCAGGGTGACCCATATGTCGCCTGTGTAAAAGGATATGCCGATGACATCGAAGCGGCTGCCGCTCGGTTCTGGCGCGGTAAAGCTGTGCGTCACCGAATACAACTCGTCCCCTGTTGTGTAATGCGAGCGTTCGCGCGTGATGCACTGACGGAAGTAGTAGGTCACGCGGTACTCGCCGGGATCGTACCACGGAAGCGTAAACAGGTGCCAAAACTCGCCCGCGTACGAGAAAAACGGCGTGTATCCGGGTATGAGAGGAAGCGAGGAGTTGTCGTAAATTTCGCAGTAGAACTCCCACTCTCCGTCCACGAGTTTTTCTGCGAAACCGAGCCTATACTCCGGCTCAGGCGTGTTCGGACAGTGTTCGCCATCCTTGTACCTACGCGATGTGAGCGCCGCCTCGAATCCGTCCGCCGCTTCAAAGTATATCATCGTCAGGTCACCCACGCCGCCCGCTCTGCTCATCGCCACCGGACGGAGCAGCGCGGTGTCGCCAGTTGCGCCGGCTATCTCAAACTCCGCCGTCGGTGGCGAGACATATATCTCGCGCAGATACCCGAAGTCGGACGACGCGGGGCGCAGAAAGCACACCGCTATCGCGGCGAAGATGGCGATCGTGAGTGCAAGCGCGAGTGGTCGTTTCATGCGAACACCTCCCTTTCTGTCATTCGTCGAACCGCAGGCGGAGCGTCAGCGTGTACTGCTCTCCGCTGCCGTCGGGATCGGCTGCGAGAGTCATCTTCAGCCGATACTTCTCGCCCTGTTCCACTTCACCCAAGGCTATCTCGGGCAGCGGCATCAGGTCGAGGCGGTAATCGTCGCCGTGCTCGGACAGGGCGGATACGTTTTCTGCGGTCTCTCTGTTCTCCCGCTCGACCATGAAAAGGAAATCGTCCGCTAAGCGGTAGTTCAGCCGCGCAAGTTTGTTGTCGGTATCGACCCATTTCCCCGACTGCTCGTCATACCGTTCGAGCCGCATCGAGTCGAGCTGGACATACATCGCGGCGGTGTTTTTGCGCAGCGTAAGCGCCAACCACGCGTAACGCTCGTTCCGCCACGCATTAGCGAACAGCACGTCAAATGCCTCATCGCTGCGCTCGGGTACGTCATACTCAAAGCCGAGCTCGTAGGTCTCGCCGCCGCTGTGACCATAGCAATTTATGTAGGGGCGCTCGGCGGTGACGTCGCGCGGAATATAGTCTCTCGCGAAGAAGGTGGCACGGTAGTGACCCGGCTCCCAGTAGGGCAGATTCACGTTGTTATAATCGTAGAATTTCTCCTTAGGCGGGATGAAGTCGTGCGCCTCGCCGCCAAACATTGACGTCCGCGGAGTGCAGTCGTAGAGCGTGTAATAAGGCTGCCACTCGCCGTCGGTTAGGCGCTCCACATGACCGAGGGTGTAGTTGCCGTCGCCGTGACCGTTGCTCCACCACACCTGCTCGCCAAGCGTGTAATATCCGCCGTCGGTGGAGCTTACCGCTATCTCCGCGCCGGTCATAAAGCGAGAGCGCGAACCGTATTGACGACCACGCACCCTCAACTCGAACATGTCCGCGTCGGCGCCGATGAGTTCGACGACCGTCGTCTCAAACGGCGTGACTTCTATCTCCATACTGCCGCATTTCGGGCGCAGAAAGCACACCGCGATCGCGGCGAAGATGACGATTGTGAGTAGCAGAGCGAGTTGTCGTTTCATGGTGTGCCTCCTTGTTATTCGTCGAACCTCAACCGCATGGTCAGGGTGTCCCGCTCTCCACCGTCCGAGGTTCGTGTTGATGTATGCCTTCGGTGACAGCCTCTACACCCCCAATAGGCACCGGCCAGCCGTCCACCCACTCTATTTTGGACTCATAGTATTTGGTCATCGGAATCGTTTCGTATCCCGGGAACGGATTATTGTCCGGCTGGTACACTGTGGATATGGACAAGGTATATTTATTTTTACCGTTCTTCGTAATTTGACCATACAACAGGCTCACATCATTTACATATGTCTCTTTCGGATATGGATAGGATAAAAATGTAACTCCACTACACCTAAATCCGCCCTCCCACAAAATCTCCAAGTCGATACGCTCGCCATCTACTACTGTTGCTCCCAAGACAGTTCCCGCATCCTCATCAAACTTCATATAAAAAACTATATCATCCGCAATCCAAATTTCGGCATCTTCGCTGTTGAAATCCATGTAACAGACATTGTATCCTGTGACAACCCACGCCACACACGCAAACGGGCTTGCGCACAGAGCAAGCACATACAGACCGACTATACACAGAATAACTACATGCACTTTTTTCAGACCATATTTCATACGCCCTCACTCCTTGGTCTGCAACAACTCAAGGGGTTTCTTCGCAACGGTGGCTACGCTCGCGGCGTAGCAGACGACAAGCGTCAGCACGAGATACCCCGCGACATACATCGTCATCTCGCCAGCGATGAGCCGTATCTCCTCCCCGAAT
>ERZ808040.2400-NODE-2400-length-10505-cov-2.961354_pt1 | contig 10505 bp, 9 predicted proteins | sample MGYA00380191_ERZ808040 | MGnify/ENA primary metagenome ERZ808040 (study PRJEB31490, sample SAMN06133395) | mouse gut metagenome | isolation source: J6 | host: mice | place: China: Chengdu | collected 2015-05 ... | reverse complement strand
CCGGGAGCTGGTTATACTCCTGGCCGGTGACCGCCCCCTCCAGGGCATACAGATGCACCAGGCACACATGGGGAAAAGTCTTCTTCAGTCTGAAAAAGGCCTCCTTGGCCCCCGCCTCCGCCAGCTGCTCCGGGGATTCGATGCCCACCGCCGCCAGCTTCCGGGCCATCTCCCGGCCGATATTCCGCATGGATGTCAGCTCCGCCACAGCGTTTCCTCCCTCCTGTCACCCTCGCCTGCTGCAGCGAGCGGCTCATACCGTTTCCAATATTTTACCACACAGCCCGGCCCGGCGCAATAGCCTTGTTATATCTGACAAATTCCCGTCCGCTCTCCGGCTGGAATCGGGAAATACGGAAAAATCCCTTCGGGAGAATTGAAATTCAGACTTCACTGTGATAAACTGTCAAAGAACACACTGGAGGGAAGCAGTATGATTCAAAAATGGAATGTAACCATCCCTGAACTCACTGGGAACGAGTCCCGGGGAGTCTATCTCTATCTGCCAGCGGACTACGACTGGTCGCCAGAGCGGCACTACCCTGTGCTGTATATGTTCGACGGCCACAACGTCTTTTTCGACTCCGACGCCACCTACGGCAAGAGCTGGGGGCTGGGGGAGTATCTGGACGCCTTTCAGGTGCCCCTCATTGTGGCGGCGGTGGAGTGCAACCACCACCCGGACAACGGGCGGCTGTCGGAGTACTCCCCCTACACCTTCTACGAGCCGGATTTCGGCCATGTGACGGGCCGGGGCAGGGTCACGATGGACTGGTTTGTCCACACCTTCAAGCCCTCCATCGACCGGCAGTACCGCACCCTGCCCGACCGGCCCCACACCTTTATCGCCGGCAGCTCCATGGGCGGGCTGATGAGCCTGTTTGCCCTGCTGGAGTATAACCAGGTCTTCTCCCGGGCGGCGGCCCTGTCCCCCTCTCTGTGGGTGGCCCCGGACCGGCTGGCCCGGCTGGTGCGGGGGGCGGAGGTGCGCTCCGACACGGTGCTTTATATGGACTACGGCTCCCGGGAGCTGGGCAATCACGAGCTGATGCAGGGGCAGTTTGCCCGCATCGCGGGCCAGCTGCTCACCCGGGGGATCCGGCTCACCTGCCGCATCGTCCCCGGCGGCGACCACTGCGAGGCCAGCTGGGAGAAGCAGATTCCCTTCTTCATCGAAACCCTGATGTATGAATTGGAGGTATGCCTGTAGGGGCGCACACTGTGCGCCCGCCTGCCCCTAACTATCCTGCGGGCGGATAATATCCGCCCCTACAAAACGGAGGCTTTTATTATGAAAACGGAGTATCTCACCCATTACAGCCCCGCTCTGGGGCGGGATATGGAGTGCATGGTCTACGGCCACGCCGGCCGGCCGGTGCTGTATATCCCCTGTCAGGACGGCCGCTTCTTCGACTTTGGCGACTTCCACATGGCCGAAACCCTGGCCCCCTGGATCGAATCCGGCCAGATTATCGTCTTTTCAGTGGACACCATCGACAAAGAGACCTGGTCGGACAAGGGCGGGGAGCCCTATTGGCGGGCGCGGCGGCATGAGCAGTGGATGGATTACCTTACCAAAGAGATGGCTCCCCGTATGCTCGACCGGACCGGGCAGGACGGGATTCTCTCCTTCGGGTGCAGCCTGGGGGCTACCCACGCCGCCAACCTCTACCTGCGCAGGCCCGATCTGTTCAATGGAATGCTGGCCCTCAGCGGCATTTACAACGCGGATTACGGCTTTGGCGGCTATATGGACGAGGTGGTTTATCACAACTCTCCGGTGCATTATATGGCCAATTTGCCGGAAAATCACCACTATATCGACATTTTTAACAAGCAGCGGGCCGCCATCTGCGTGGGGCTGGGGCCCTGGGAGCTTCCCGACACCACCCGGCAGCTGGCCGACATCTTTTACCGGAAGGGTATCCACACCTGGGTGGACTTCTGGGGCCACGACTGCGCCCACGACTGGCCCTGGTGGTATAAGCAGGCCGCCTATTTCTTCCCCTGGCTGCTGGGGGGCGAGCCGGGTCAATAATGTCCGCCAGCGGTGGACTTTATACGCTTCGTAATTTTTGTTCAAAATAATACACCTGTTTTTGCCCCTTTTTGGTCCTTTAAAGGGCAAAAAAGGGCCCTGAACGGTCGGTACCGTCCACCGCTGGCGGACAGTATTTCCGGGGTCCGGGCCCTGTATGGGATGTGTGTGAGACAACATAGAAGGAGAGGGTACCATGTCAAACGTCATTTTTATTTCGCCCAACTTCCCTACCAATTACTGGCAGTTCTGCCGGGAGCTGAAGAACAACGGGATGAACGTGCTGGGCATCGGAGACCAGCCCTATGACGAGCTGTCCGGGGAGCTGAAGGACAGTCTCAACGAGTACTACAAGGTGGACGCCCTGGGGGACTATGACGCCGTGTATCGGGCGGTGGCCTTCTTCATCCACAAGTACGGCCGGATCGACTGGCTGGAGAGCAACAACGAGTATTGGCTGGAACGGGACGCCGCCCTGCGCACCGATTTCCACATCACCAGCGGCTTTCAGACCGGCGATATTCCCCGCATCAAGTACAAGTCCCGGATGAAGGAGTACTACCAGGCCGCAGGCATTCCCACCGCCCGTTACCATATGGTGGACGACCTGAAGGGGTGCAGGGCCTTTATCAAAGAGGTGGGGTATCCCGTGGTGGTCAAGCCGGACAACGGCGTGGGGGCCTCCGATACCCACAAGCTGGACAATTTGCAGCAGCTGAAGGATTTTCTGGCCACTAAAAATTCTGATATTTCCTACATTATGGAGGAGTTCATTTACGCCGAGGTCAACTCCTATGACGCCATCATCGACTCCCGGGGGGAGCCCATCTTTGAGACGGGCAACGTCACCCCCATCTCCATTATGGACATTGTCAACGAGGAGGACAACTCCATCTACTACATCGTCAAGGACCTGCCCGCCGACACCCGGAAGGCCGGGCGGGCCACGGTGAAGAGCTTTGGGGTAAAGAGCCGTTTTGTCCACTTTGAGTTCTTCCGTCTCACCCGGGACCAGGAGGGGATGGGGAAAGCGGGGGACGTGGTGGCCCTGGAGGTGAATATGCGGCCCTGCGGCGGGTTCAGTCCGGATATGATGAACTTTGCCAACTCCACAAACGTGTATAAAATCTGGGCGGATATGATCGCCTTTGACCACTCCGACGTGGAGGATGGGCCCCACGCCTTCTGCGCCTTCGCCGGGCGGCGGGACGGCAAGCCCTTTGTCTATGACCACGAGGCCATTATGAAGAAGTACGGCCAGCAGATGAAGCTGGTGGACCGCATCCCCGACGTGCTCTCCGACGCCATGGGCAACCAGATGTATGTGGCCACCTTCCCCACCCGGAAGAAGCTGGACAAGTTCTATCACGACGTTCTGCTGTGTAAGGAGGGGTAACTCCGCCCCGGTATGTGCCGGACGAATCGCTGACTGTCAAAAAAGCCTCCCTCGTTGAGGGAGGCTCAGTTTATCAAAAGATTCCTATCAGCCTGTCAAAAAAGCCCCCCTCTAAGAGGGGGGTGGCACGGCGGAGCCGTGACGGGGGGAGTTTAAAAGCCAAAAAGTGACATTGATTTGTTGTTTTACTCCCTCAGTCACCGCCTCCGGCGGCGACAGCTCCCTCAAAGAGGGAGCCTTAGAGGACGGTAAAGAGTTTATCAAAAAATTCCTATTTATAGGAATCGGCCAGGGCCTGGAACTTGGGCAGGGCCCGCCGGATGGTCTCGGGCTGGACACAGTAGGAGATACGCACATGGCCCGGAGCGCCGAAGCCGCTGCCGGGGACAAGGAGCAGGTCCAGCTTTTTCGCCCGCTCGCTGAATGCCATGTCGTCGGGCTCCAGGCTGCGGGGGAAGAGGTAGAAGGCCCCGCCGGGCTGCACCACATGATATCCCATCTCCCGCAGGGCGGAGACAAACAGTTTGGCGTTTTCCTCATAGATTTTCAGGTCGGAGGTCATGTCGCAGCAGATGGACGTGACCTGCTGAAACAGGCCGGGGGCGCACACATAGCCCAGGGAGCGGCCCGCGCCCGCCACCGCGGCGTAGACGTCCTCCCCCTCGGAGACCCCATCAGGGACAAAGATATAGCCGATACGCTCGCCAGGGAGGGAGAGGGATTTGGAGAAGGAGTAGCACACAATGGTGTCCTGATAGATATGGGGCACCCACGGGGCCTCAAAGCCGGCGTAGACAATCTCCCGGTAGGGCTCGTCGGAGATGAGGTAGATGGGGTGGCCGTAGGCGGCGCTCTTCTCCGTGAGGATGGCGGCCAGCCGCTCCAGGGTGGCCTTGGAGTACACCACACCGGAGGGGTTGTTGGGGCTGTTGATGACCACACCCTTGGTATGCGCGCTGATTGACTGCTCAAAGGTGTCGAAGTCAATCTGGAAGGTCTCAATCTCCGGGGGAATCAGGACCATTTTGGCCCCGGCGCCCTCGATAAACACCTTATACTCCGGAAAGTAGGGGGCAAAGACGATAAACTCGTCCCCGGGGCAGGTCAGGCCGTTGAAGACGCAGCACAGGGAAGCGGCCGCCCCTACGGTGAGATAGAGCCGGTTCGGGTTACAGCCGGCGTGAAAGCGCCGGTTCAGCGAATCTGCAAAGCGCGCCCGGGCGTCAGCCGCCCCCTGGGCGCTGGTGTAGGCGTGAATCAGGTCGGGCTGCTCCCGCAGCAGACGGATGGCCGTCTCGTTTACGGCGTCGGGTGCGGGGACGCTGGGGTTGCCGATGGAGAAGTCAAAAACGTTTTCCGCTCCAATTTCAGCGGCGCGGACCTTTCCGTACTCAAACAGCTCACGGATCACAGACCGGGCGGTGCCCAGCCCCTTCATTCGTTCAGAGACCATAAAAATACCTCCTGGCTCAGATTGATACGAATTATTATATCACAGCGGTTTATCGGAGTAAAGTGGAAAAATACACGGGTATGTTGGGGGAATCTTGCAGAAAATTGCTAAAAACTGCCAACCGCTGAGAAGTTGACAAAGAAAAGATTAACAAAGATGACAAATTTGGAAATTTCTGACCTTTACAACGAAAGGGCTTGGCGCTATAATTTGTCTAATATAAAGACGGCATCTCTGTGAAAGGGGGCGGTATTGTGCAGATTCTGACAGGAAAGGCGATTATGGAGCAGATCGTGGCCGGCCAGCTTTGCTTCTACCGCCGGCCCGCGCCCCAGGTTCAGCTCTACACCCGGGGGGACTGGCGGCAGGAGGTCAACCGCTTTCATCAGGCCCAGCAGACCGCCATTATGGAGCTGACCACCCTCTATCACCGGGCGCTGAATCAGGTGGGCGACGGAGTGGCCTCCATTTTCCTCATCCATGGCATGCTGCTGGAGGACCACGACTATGTGGAGACGGTCCGGGGGCTCATCAACGGCCAGGGCGTCACCGCGGAGTACGCCGTTCAGATGGCGGAGGTCAGCTTTGCCGCCGCCTTTACCGCTATGGACAGCCCCTATATGCAGGCCCGGGCGGTGGATATCCGGGATATCTCCCAGCGGGTGCTCCGGGCGCTGATGGGAGGGCGGCAGATTCTCCTTATGGACGAACCCGCCATTCTGGTGGCCGACGAATACCTGCCCAGCGAGGTGATGGATTTCGACCAGCGGCGGCTGCTGGGCCTTATTACCCGTAAGGGCAGTTTGGACAGCCACACGGCTATGCTGGTGCGGGCCTACCACATTCCCGCCATTGTGGAGGTCAATGTGACCCCAAAATGCGAGGGACACCTGGCTGTGATGGACGGCTACACCGGAAACGTCTATATCGACCCGGAACAGGAGCATCTCACCCAGCTGCGGGAGATGTATCAGGCCAACGGACGCCCCAAGAGCTATGCGTCTGTATAGTCTCAACCTTTTATCAACCAGCTTTTGGAGATATATCATGGGTTTATTCAATCTTTTCAGCAAAAATACAAAGGAACAGCCAACGCAGGACAGCGGCGAAGCCAACGACGCAGAGGAGCTTGCACGCTATTCCGGCATGCGGGTGGAGGTCACATCGGATGCCGGACAGCTGCTCTTTGTGGCAAAACTGCTGGGCCTGCGTGAGAACAGAGCGGAACTGCACCAATATTCAGAATCGGAAATTTCCCAGACCACCGAGCCCATCCACGCCAAAATTCGGGGATACAGCGACCATGAGCGAAAGGCGGTCTATCTGGAGGGCGTTATCACACCTGGCCCCAGACATATATGGCAGGTTGAGGAATTAACCGTTGTCCGAACCACCAACGACCGCGCCTTTTTTCGACTGGACACAAATCAGAACGCCACCATCACCATGTTCAGCGGGCTGTCAATGGGAGAGAAGCCCTGCAAGCTGCTGAATATCAGCATAGGCGGGGCCAGTATCAGTTCGGAGCACAGATACCACGAGGGCGACAAGTTTTTACTCAAGGTCAAGCTGCTGGAGGACAGACCGGAATCGGCTATGTTCAGTCAGGTTGTGCGCGTGATTGAAAAAGAGGACGCCAAATTTGAATACGGATGCTCTTTTTTGGAGCTGACCGAAGCCGACCAGGAACAGATTACAAAGAATATTTTTACCATCCAGCGCCAAAAGAGGGCCCGCACCTGATTATAAAGCCTGCTTACTGCCTGCCGGACAGCACACCGGCAGGCAGTAAAACGATGAAAAAACCCCGGAATCTCAGTGATTCCGGGGTTTTCCTGGTGCGCGAGGCGGGAGTCGAACCCGCACGCCCTTGCGAGCACTGGCACCTGAAGCCAGCGAGTCTACCAATTCCACCACTCGCGCGTGTGGCACTCGTTCAGCGCAAGAGAGATAATACCACACTTCCCCCCAGGTGTCAACACTTTTTGCAAAATTTTTCTTTTCTTTTTTCCTGAGGGTCAGCCCGGAAAAAACGGGATTTTTCTCCCTGCTGCATATTGACAGGGGCGGCGCGCCTTTGCTATACTGAAACATGCGGCAGGAAGCCGTAAAAGGGACCAGAAGGTCTTGTCATCCGCATAAAATATGGAAAAACGTCCGGCCCGGAAGACCGGACGTCTGCCAGAAGGCATACCGTACCGGTATGCTTTTTTGCTGTTTAGGAGGAATTTATATGACCCTGAACCAGTTTTTTCAGGAAAACCCCAAGGCGGCCCTGGCCTTTTCCGGCGGGGTGGACTCCGCCTATCTGCTGTGGGCGGGGCTTCAGGCCGGGGCCGAGGTGTGGCCTTACTTTGTCAAGACCCCCTTCCAGCCCCAATTTGAGCTGGAGGACGCCTACCGTCTGTGCGAACAGCTGGATGCGGATCTGATTGTGCTGGATTACGACATCCTCGACCAGGAGACAGTGGTCTCCAACCCGCCTGACCGCTGCTATCACTGCAAGCGGTGGATGTTCTCCAAGCTGAAACGCTACGCCGCCTCGGAGGGCTTCTCCCTGTTGATAGACGGCACCAACGCCTCCGACGACGGCGGGGACCGCCCCGGGATGCGGGCGCTGGCGGAGCTGGAGGTCCGCTCTCCCCTGCGGGAGTGCGGTCTGACAAAAGCACAGATTCGGGAGTTGTCCAGACAGGCGGGGCTGTTCACCTGGGACAAGCCCTCCTACGCCTGTCTGGCTACCCGGGTTCCCACCGGACAGACCATCACCCGGGACAGCCTGGAGAAGGTGGAGCGGGGGGAGGACGCCCTGTCCCGTCTGGGCTTCCGGGACTTCCGCCTGCGGCTGACCGGGGGAGGAGCCAGGCTCCAGCTGCCGGAGGGGCAGCTTCCGCTGGCCCTGGAGCGGCGGGCAGAGATTTTAGCCGCTCTGGAGTCGGATTTTTCGGAGATTGCTCTGGACCTGCGGCCCAGGGTTCCCAGTGACTGAAGGAGGTATTTATGGACAACCGGCACGACATTTTACAGCTGCTCCGCCAGGTGGCCGACGGCTCCGCCACCCCGGAGGAAGCCCTGTCCCAGCTGAAGCGGGAGCCCTTCGCCGACCTGGGCTACGCCAAGGTGGACCTCCACCGGGGGGTGCGCCAGGGGGCGGCGGAGGTAATCTATGGGGCGGGCAAGACTCCGGAGCAGATTGCCGGCATCGCCGGGGCCATGGGAGAGAGGGGCTGCCGGAACGTCCTCATCACCCGCCTGTCCCCTGAAGCGGCGGAGCTGGTGGCGGAGACCGTCCCCCTGGACTACCACCCTATCCCCCGGCTGGCCGTGGCCTATCCCGGGGATCGGAAGGCGCTGGGCCACATCGTGGTGGCCACCGGGGGCACCAGCGACATGCCGGTGGCCGAGGAGGCCGCCCTCACCGCCGAGGTGCTGGGCAACCGGGTCACCCGGCTGTACGACGTGGGGGTGGCGGGGCTCCACCGGCTGCTGGCCAACCTGGAGCCGCTCATGAGCGCCCGGTGCGTGGTGGCCGTGGCCGGGATGGAGGGGGCGCTGGCCTCGGTGGTGGGCGGTCTGGTGGACTGCCCCGTGGTGGCGGTGCCCACCAGCGTGGGCTATGGGGCCAGCTTCGGCGGGCTGTCCGCCCTGCTGGCCATGCTCAACTCCTGTGCCTCCGGGTGCAGCGTGGTGAACATCGACAACGGCTTCGGGGCCGGGTATTTAGCCAGTATGATAAACCAAATGGAGGGAATTTCATGAAAACCTTATTTTTAGAGTGCGGCATGGGGGCGGCAGGGGATATGCTCATGGCCGCCCTGTATGAGCTGCTGAGCGACAGCCAGAAAAAGGAGTTTCTGACTACAATGAACGGCCTGGGCCTGCCCGGGGTGGAGGTGGCCCCGGTGGCCGCTAAGACCAGCGGCATTGCGGGCACCCACATGCGGGTGACGGTCCACGGCCACGAGGAGCATGACCGCGATCATCATGACCATGAGCACCATCATGAACACCACCACCATCACCACCACGCCACGCCGGGGCATATCGGGGAGATCATCGGCGGGCTGTCCCTGCCCCGGGAGGTCCGGGAAAAGGCCCGGCAGGTCTACGACGCCATCGCCCAGGCCGAGGCCCAGGCCCACGGGTGCGACGTGGGAGACGTCCACTACCACGAGGTAGGGGCGCTGGACGCGGTGGCCGACGTGGTGGGGGTGTGCTATGCCATGTACCTGCTGGATCCCGACCTGGTGACCGCCTCCCCCGTCCACGTGGGCAGCGGGACGGTAAAATGTGCCCACGGCATTATGCCCGTCCCCGCCCCCGCCACCGCCGCCCTGCTGAAGGGAATCCCCATCTACGGCGGGGAGGTACAGGGGGAGCTGTGCACCCCCACCGGGGCCGCCCTGCTGAAGACTTTCGTTCAGGTGTTCGGACCCATAGTGGAGATGGATGTGGAGAAAATCGGCTACGGCATCGGTTCCAAGGAGTTCGAGCGGGCCAACTGCGTCCGGGCCTTCTGGGGGGAGGAGGAGCCCCGGGAATGGGGAGACATTGTGGAGCTGGTGTGCAACATCGACGACATGACCCCCGAGTCCCTGGCCTTCGCCTGCCAGCGGCTGCTGGAGTCGGGGGCGCTGGACGTGTACACCACCCCCGGCACCATGAAGAAGGGCCGGCCCGGCTGGGTGCTGACGGTGCTGTGCGGCCCCGAGCAGGAGAACGATATTGTCCGGCAGATTTTTACCCACACCTCTACCAACGGCCTGCGCTCCCGCCTGTCGACGAAGTATTTCCTCAAGCCCGAGCAGGAGCAGGTGCAGACCCCCTGGGGGCCGGTGGGGGTGAAGCTGGCCCGGGGCTTCGGCGTCTCCCACGCCAAGCCGGAGTTTGAGGATGTGGCCACCCTGGCCCGGGAGCACGGGCTGCCCTATGAGACGGTGTTTCAGGCGGCAATGGAGCAGGCGAAGAAACGGTAGGGACGCTTCATGAAGCGTCCGCCTGTTCCCGGAAAATGGCCGCAGTAAAAACAGCCTTTTCCCTGTAAGACGGACGCATCGTGATGCGTCCCTACGTCGAAAACGGAGGTTATCCATGAAAAAAACAATTCCCATCCTCCTGGCCTTTCTCCTCCTGACCTCTTGCGGAAAAGGGAGTGAGAGCGGCTTCTCCCCTGAGCCGGGGCACTCCGGACTGCTGACGGTGGTCCTCCCTGCCACCTCGGAGCCGGCGGCGGGCTTCGACCCCGCCTTTGGCTGGGGGGCGGGGGAGCATGTCCACGAGCCGTTGATCCAGTCCACCCTGACGGTGACCAACCCCGATCTTACCATCGGGTACGATCTGGCAACGGGGATGGAGGTCAGCGGGGACGGTCTCACCTGGACGGTAAAAATCCGGGATGATGTGAAATTTACCGACGGGGAGCCCCTCACCGCCCGGGACGTGGCCTTTACCTACAACACCGTAAAAAACACCAGCTCGGTGAATGATTTTACCATGCTGGACCGGGCGGAGGCTGTTGATGATTACACGGTGGCCTTCCGCATGACCCGCCCCTTCGCCATCTGGCCCTACACCATGGCGGTGGTGGGCATCCTCCCGGAGCACGCCTATGACCCGGC
>ERZ808040.2396-NODE-2396-length-10510-cov-3.567910_pt1 | contig 10510 bp, 11 predicted proteins | sample MGYA00380191_ERZ808040 | MGnify/ENA primary metagenome ERZ808040 (study PRJEB31490, sample SAMN06133395) | mouse gut metagenome | isolation source: J6 | host: mice | place: China: Chengdu | collected 2015-05 ... | reverse complement strand
GTTATTTCATCCATTGATGAGGGATTGTCGATTGGAATGGACTTTATTCCTTGTATAGAATTCCTTATTTATGACTGGGAACAAGAGGTTCGTTATCGTAAAATTTGGAATACGTATATGAATGAATGGGACGAAGTGTTGGCAGAACAAGCAATGGTTTTTGATCGTGAAGCAGAAGAAGTTTAACACATGCGTAACAGAGCGTCTTTTCCTATCATACCTTCTGTAATCCCATGATTTTCGGCTTCTGTGGTAACGAGTTGTAACGGAGCATGCAATAATTCATCAATCGTTTTCACGCCAACAGCTCTTCCTGCAACGACTTTCCGTTGTTGGAGTTTTTCATTTAATAAATGAACGTCCAAAGCACCACACATAATATAGCCAACGTCGTTTGAGATGACTAATAAAGTCGTATTCGGTAATTTTACAGTCGTCGCTAAAAATGAATGCCCTTCAAGTTCAATCGGTTTTAATGCAATCATGAACATTCTCCTTTCTATGTCACTTTATGACATTGTCTGAAAAAGGGTGCGTCCTTATGATAAAATAAATGAAAGACTAGAGGAGGGAATGAAATGGTTCGTGTATTATTTGTATGTTTAGGAAATATTTGTCGTTCTCCAATGGCAGAAGCGATTTTTCGACAAAAAGTAAAGGCTGAAGGATTGGATCACCTGATTACGGTTGATTCTGCTGGCACAGGGGATTGGCATATTGGGAACCGTCCACATGATGGAACTTTACAGAAACTTGAGCAATATGCAATTTCATCAGAAGGAATGGTTGCTAGGCAATTAACGGCTGACGATGATGAGCAGTTCGATTATATTATTGGGATGGATGCGAATAATGTACGTGATATTCGTGATGTATTTGGAACAGAGGATGAAGCAAAAGTTTTTCGGTTGTTAGATATTACAAACAATCATAAAGATGTACCTGATCCATATTTCACAGGCGATTTTGACGAAACTTACGCGTTACTTACGGAAGGCTGTGACCGTTTGTTAGAAAAAATTAAAGAAGAACATCATTTTGTATAATGATGTTATGAAAAAAATGGATTTTGATTCACTTTACGTTTAAGGAAGTAGCTGATAAGCCAGCTACTACACTTGTATCGACGAATATTCTTCACCAGCGTTATTTGACAAAGAACCAAAAATGCTGCAATCTCTATTTGATTGCAGCATTTTAATATAATCAAAATATGCGATTATTGACTTGCCGTCATATACGTATCAGCGAAGTTCTTTTCAATAAACTCTTCGATGATAGGTCCTGACATATGTTTACCAAGTTTTTGAATGGCTTCATCATTGACATTGTCTTCACGTGCTGCAACGACAATCGGGAACTCTGATTCACCTTCGTCGATTAAAGAATCACCTTTTGGCGTTAAACCGAGTGGTTCTGCATAAGCAGGTAACATCGTTACTAAATCAACATCTTCAATTGAACGTGCAAGCATTAATAAATCAACTTCTGTAATCTTTACATTTTTAGGATTTTCAATAATATCTTTTTGTGTCGCTTCTAAAATCCCTAATCCTTCTTTTAACTTAATGACGCCGCCTTTATCTAATAGATGAAGTGAACGAGATAAGTTTGCTGTGTCATTTGCAATCGCAATTTCAGCACCTTCAGGTAAATCTTCAACTGAATCATATTTATTTGAATACGCGCCTAGTAATGCATGATAAACAGGTTGAACAACAACTAAATTTGCATCATTTGCATCATTGAATTGTTCCATATATGCAGGGTGTTGGAAAAAGTTTGCGTCAACTTCTTTGTCTTTTAACGCTTGGTTAGGTTGTACGTTATCGCCTAAAATAACAATTTCCATATCAACACCATCTTCTAATAAAGCTGGTTTAACTTCTTCTAACATATCTGTCATTGGTGGAATAAGTGAAGCAACTTTAATTTTTGTTACTTCTTTGTCATCAGTAGGTATTGTCCCATCTTTTTCTTCTGTTTTTCCGCAAGCTGCTAGTACGAGTACTGACATGAGTAATAGTACGATTAATCTTTTCATGATGAAAGCTCCTTTATGAACGTTTGTCCAATTTTTTTGAGATTTTTGTTCCCGTATATTGAATGATGAGTACGAGAATAATCATAACGACAATGGTAAATAGCATTAAATCGTTTTCGAATCGTTGATAACCGTAGCGAATAGCGAAATCCCCAACACCACCGCCACCGACGATTCCCATAATTGTAGAGTAAGAGATAAAGCTGATTGTAGCAGTCGTCAAACCGAAAATTAATCCAGATCGTGCTTCGCGATACAAAAACTTAAAAATGATTTGCTGTTTCGTTGCGCCCATTGCAATGGCTGCCTCAATAATTCCCTTTGGAACGTCTAGTAAAGATTGCTCCACTAATCTTGCATAATAAGCAATTGAAATAATAGACAATGGAACTGTTGCTGCTGCCGTTCCAATCGCAGATCCAACGATGAATCGCGTAAAAGGAATGAGGAAGACAACGAGTAATAAAAACGGAAATGACCGGACGAGATTGACAAATGAATCTAAAATGGTAAATAACCATTTATTTTCATAAAGATTTCCTTTTCGACTTAAATATAAATATGTACCGAGTGGTAATCCAATGAGAATAGCTGCAAGTATTGAAATGCCGACCATGATAAATGTTTGCCAAATAGATAGCCATATTTCTGGTTGGTAATCAATAATTTTTGCGATAGATTCTTCCATTATGCATCCACCGCCAATGCAATTTTTCTTAAATCTTCAATATATTGATCTGCATGATCAGGAATCCCGATAGGTTTAATCGGGAAATCATCGATAAGCACTCCCTGTTTCATAATAGAAACATGCGTACAAATACTTTTTACGACTTCCATTTCATGCGTGACAATTACGATGGTCACACCTAGTGTTTTATTGATATGCTGTAGCACTTGTAAAATTTCTAATGTCGTTTCTGGGTCTAATGAAGACGTCGGTTCATCACATAATAGAACAGAAGGACGGTTGGCTAAAGCACGCGCAATGGCAACACGCTGTTTTTGTCCGCCACTTAGTTGAGCGGGATAAGCATCGTGCTTATCAGATAACCCTACAAATCGTAAGCATTCTTTTACACGTTCAAGTCTTTCTCGTTTAGACATGCCAACTAATTCTAAAGGCATTTCAACATTTTGCGCCACTGTACGATTTAAGACGAGCTGGAATTGTTGGAAAATCATTCCGATATTTTGTCTTGCCTTCCTTAAATCTTTATCGGAAAGTGCTGTCAGTTGTTCGCCGTTTACATAAACAGTTCCGCGATCAGGCACTTCTAGTAAATTAATCATTCGAATGAGTGTCGATTTACCTGCACCGCTCGTTCCGACGATGCCGTGAACCATCCCTTTTCCAATTGAAAGCGTTAACGGCTGAACGGCTTTTGTTTGTCCGAATGATTTTTCTATATCGGTTAGCTGAATCATTCAAAAATCTCCTTTCTACCACCTATCACTATAGCATAAAAAGGAATTATTGAGAATAAAACTTTTAAGCTTAGAGTGCAATCGTTGACAGGTGAAAAAATTGCATTTATCATATTTATGAATTAAAATAGAACAAACGTTCTTTATGTGAGGTGAGTTTTTATGCGGGAAAATGTGATTGATCGTGGCATGAAAAAATGGACAGCGATGATGCTACCCGAGCATGTTGACATGTTAAGAGAATGGCAAGCTGAAGATACTTATACACCGCGTCCGATATTATCTGAATGGCAATTAGAAGAACTGCAACAAACTGTTGTGGAAGCGTATGTTACGCAAAAAAACGTAATGATTACAGTATGGATTGATGGACAAGAGAAACAATACCAGGGCATTATCAAAAAGCTTAATCCAATTAAACAACAACTTCATATACAATCTTCGTCTATAATGGACACAATCTATGTAGAACAGATAATTCGAGTGGATTTGTAAGGCATTTTTCAACAATGATGCACGTAGCAATGGCAAATGATAAGGATTGATTCATCGATGGAAAAAGATTTATCCACATATTTTTCTGTAAATGTTACGTCTTTATGTTATTTTAAGAAAATCTTTGTCTTATTCGCTAGACGGTAGTAACATATAGATTAAGTATGCTGTCAATAGAAGTTGTTTCATTGGCTTTTGAGGAGCGATCAATACATGTCGAAAAATATAAGTGTGTCTGAAGAGAAAATAGGTGAATCGACTCATTTAACGAAAAATGCGTTTATACGTATGCTCGTTGATTTGAAGTATTTAGTAAAAGGATTAGTATTAGTAGCAAATGTTTTTCCTGTGTTAGCAGGCTTTTGGTTAGCAGTACATTTTGCGGGTGATTCTATTAAAGATCACCTCGGTTTATTAGCCACTACAATGATCGGAAGCTTGTTTGTTGTGGCGGGCGCACTTGTTTTAAATAACTGGTATGAAGTGGATTTGGACAAGAAGATGGCAAGAACACAAAAACGTCCCACTGTTACTGGAGGTTTTACATTAAAGCAAGTATTCGTTCTTGGCATTAGTTTTACCGTTATAGGCTTTTTCATCTTATCGTTTGCAACGAAAGAAACATGGATTTATGCATTTGTCGGCTGGGTTGCTTACGTCTTACTTTATACAGTATGGATGAAACGAAGATATACGTTAAATACCGTAATGGGGAGTTTATCAGGAGCAGTAACCCCTTTAATTGGTTGGGGCGCGATTAGTTCAACGTATCATTATGTTCCGTTAGTGCTAGCTTTACTTTTATTCATTTGGCAAATGCCTCATACTTTTGCAATTGCCATTAGACGTCATGATGAATATAAAGCAGCAGGAGTTGCAATGTTACCAGTTGTGCGTGGTTTTGACTTTACAAAACGTCAAATGATTGTGTACGTTGCTTGCTTATTACCATTACCATTCTTTTTATCGTCAATTGGCATGTGGTTTGTAATCATTGCGACCGTTTTAAATGTTCTTTGACTTTTATTAAGCATTGGTCGATTTTTTACAAATAGTGATAAAAAATGGGCAAGAGCACAATTTCTATTTTCAGTAAACTACTTAGCAATTTTATTTGTTGTGATGATTATTGAAACATTACCAGCCGCCTCATCTTAAATGAATGAAAAAGGCTAGGGCAAAAATCGATAAGTTAAACAAAAATGATGCATTCTATACAGGGGTGCATCATTTTTGTATTAACTGTCATTATATTGTCTTTCGTTCGGAGTGTGACGCCAACAGGAATAGCACGTGTCTGAAAAGCCCAGAATAAGCGGAGCGAATGAGGGCTTTGAAGCCATGCCTGCCGAAAGCAACAATCAGAACGGAAGACAACTGGCGTTAATATTTTGTCAATGATATTGTACATTAAATCGTTATGTCCCGGTCTCCTCGTAAGAAATTAAGTGCTTAATATGAATGGAAAAGGGAATAAGTATATTGAGCGTCGAACAATTGAAAAAGGAGGGGATATGAATGCCAGTTTCAATTAAAAGAGCATACGAAGCGCCTCATGATCAGGATGGAGTGAGAATTCTCGTGGATCGAATATGGCCTAGAGGAAAATCAAAAGAAGCGTTGAAAATTGATCATTGGATGAAAGACGTTGCCCCATCTACAGAACTTCGTCAATGGTTCAATCATGATGCAGATAAATTTGAACAATTTAAAGAAAAATATAAAGAAGAAATTGAAGGGGGGAGAAGCTTTAAAGAAACTGAAAGAATTAACAGTAAAACATAAGAAACATCTTACGCTCATATACAATGCTAAAGATGAAAAACATAATCAAGCGGTTGTATTAAAAGAAATACTTGACCATCAACAAGTATGATAAACATATTCAAAAAAGACGTTTGCATCGTACAAACGTCTTTTTTTAAACTTATTCTAAAGCTCCTGCAGCTTCAACTTCGCTCCATGGAATATGAAGTGCTTTTGCAACACCTTCACCATAAGCAGGATCTGCTTTATAGCAGTGCGCAATATGGCGTAATTTAATATGCATATCAGAATTACCCATATTGGCAGCTGTGTTTTCAAATAACTGTTGTTTTTGGTCATCGCTCATTAAATTAAATAGCTTACCAGGTTGTTCGAAGTAGTTATCGTCGTCTTCGCGGAAATCCCAACGATCAGCATCACCAGTAATTGCAAGAGGTGGCTCTTTGTATTCAGGTTGAGCATCCCATTCGCCGTATGTGTTTGGTTCATAGTGTAATGTGCTACCTAAGTTACCATCTACACGCATTGCGCCATCACGGTGGAAGCTATGAACAGGACAACGAGGTGTGTTTACTGGGATTTGGTGGTGGTTCACACCTAAACGGTAACGTTGTGCATCTCCATAAGAGAATAGACGACCTTGTAACATTTTATCTGGTGAGAAGCTAATGCCTGGCACTAAGTTTGCAGGTGTGAATGCAGCTTGTTCAACTTCGGCAAAATAGTTTTCAGGATTACGATTTAATTCTAATTCTCCCACTTCGATTAATGGGAAATCTTTTTTATACCAAACTTTTGTTAAGTCAAATGGATTGTATGGCATGTTATTTGCTTCTTCTTCAGTCATAACTTGAATATATAATTTCCATTTCGGGAAGTTGCCTTCTTCGATTGCTTCGTAAAGATCACGTTGATGACTTTCGCGGTCAATTCCTACTAATTCTGCTGCATCTTTGTCAGTTAAGTTTTCGATTCCTTGTTGAGAACGGAAGTGGAATTTAACCCATACACGCTCATTATCAGCGTTAATCATACTGAATGCATGGCTACCAAATCCATGCATTGTGCGGTATGACTTCGGAATACCACGATCACTCATGACGATTGTAACTTGATGTAACGCTTCCGGTAATGATGTCCAGAAATCCCAGTTATTGTTCGCACTGCGCATGTTTGTGCGTGGGTCACGTTTAACTGCATGGTTTAAATCTGGGAAATGTAATGGGTCACGGAAGAAGAAGACAGGTGTGTTGTTTCCAACGACATCCCAGTTCCCTTCTTCCGTGTAGAAACGTACTGCAAAGCCACGGATATCTCGTTCAGCATCCGCCGCACCACGCTCACCAGCAACTGTTGAGAAACGCATGAAAGTTTCTGTTTCTTTTCCTACTTCAGAGAAGATTTTAGCACGTGTATATTGTGTAATATCATTTGTTACTTTGAATGTTCCGTAAGCACCTGAACCTTTTGCGTGCATACGACGCTCAGGAATTACTTCGCGGTCAAAATGTGCCAGCTTTTCAAGGAACCATAAGTCTTGAAGTAGCATTGGGCCTCTTGGACCAGCTGTCATTGAGTTTTGGTTGTCTACAACAGGTGCACCTGCTGCAGTCGTAAAACGTTTTTTTGGTTGATTGTTATTCATCAATAATCACTCCTAGATAATAATTATTCTAATTACAAATTAATAATAACAAAAGAAATGGATGAAATCTAGTGATATAGTTTAATAATTTATTATCAATCTTTTTTCGTTCTCATTTCTGTCACAATAATTGAGAATCATAGTTGGAAAGTAGTGAACGCATCACTTAAGAACTTACCCTCATCATAACTTCGTTCATATATGTGTACCTCATTTTCGGTTGTTACAAGTACAACGGTTGAACACCGGGTCCCATAATCTTCTGTTTGAATGAAGACTGGGGATAATTGTCGCTCTAATTGAAGACTTACACCAGTACTTGGTAATTGTTCGTCTGTAGCAATCGTTTGATCTTGTAAAATTGAAAAAATATGCGCTGGCTCAATTGTAGTGTGCTCATCAATATATTGTTGTAATAAAGAAGTCGCTCTCGATACTTTAGGCCAAGGCGTATTTAAAAACGCATTGCTTAAACTATGAAAACCTGGTTTTAAAGGCGCATATTGATTCTCAATATTATTAAAATAGTAGAGTTGATCGATATCACCAAATAGTAAATTATAGCCGTTAAATTGATGGGCAGTTTCTATTAAATGCTGTGCATATTGGTCTGGTGAGTGTGTTTTTAGTAAAAAATCTGTTACAATTTGTCCGCGTGTTTTTTGATCACCATACATATAATCGGGGTGTCGATAATTTGTTAAAGCGGCAAATTTTCCACTAGTAGTTGTTGCTAACCATGTCCCTTTCCCGCGCAAGTCACGACCACCAAATATTTGTGGGTAATCTGACCAAAAATGGGCTTCCTTTGTAGGTCGTTCATAAAATTCATCCCGATTCGCTGCGATAATTAGTTTGTAGTTTGGATGTTGTTGAAATGAAACATTAATTAAACACATAAAACTCACCTCCTACACTATAGTATACATAGTATTCAAAAAATTGACAATTCTATGAAGTCATATTATGCTAATGAACTAATGAAAATGGGGGGGGAGAGCGATGAAGGAAGATTCGATGAAAAATGCTCGAGCATTAAAGCAGATTGTGCTAAATGCACATATTAAAGATTTACAAACGATGTATGAGCAACAGTTTATTACGCCATCTATGGTGGTAGAGATTTATCGCAATCATATTAAACAGTCAAATGAAACCGTCAATGCAGTTGTTGAACATCGTTTTGCTGAAGCAGTAAAAGAAGTTGAACAACTTGTAGAAACGAATGAAAATGATGCAAGACGATTGGTCGGTATTCCATTTCTTATAAAAGAAATGTTTGATATGAAAGGGATGAAAACAACGGGAGGACTTTTGCATCGCGCGCAACATGTTGCAACCGAAGACGCGGCAATTGTGAAGAAATTAAAAGATGAAGGCGCAATTATTCTCGGGAAAACCAATACACCAGAACTGAGCTTTTGCCAAGAAACTGAGAATAAATTATATGGTCGGACAAATAATCCTAGAGACTTAGCGAAAACGGCGGGGGGATCTAGTGGTGGTGAAGCAGCTGCAATTGCGATTGGCGCGGCAGCAGCTGGAATTGCTTCGGATATCGGAGGGTCAATTCGGTTTCCGGCGCATTTTAATGGTGTCATAGGCTTTAAATCAGGCTCGCATCAAGTTGATTCAACAGGTGCGTTCCCAGCAACGACAGATCCATTACAGGAAAGAATGTTAGGCATTGGCCCCATAACGAAATCAGTTAGAGATGCAAGATTTGTTTACCAATTAATTGCAGAAGAAAAAATGCCTGCCACTTATTTGAAAGATTTTACAATCAATATATTGCCTAAAACAGAGTATCCATTATCTAAATGGACAGCAATTTTATTAAAAGAAGTATATAAACGATTAAGAAATGATTTCCTTGTGGAACGGAAAATCCCCCCTTATTTTCATCAGTCGACAATGATGTGGCAAGAAATCATGTCGATTAACGGTGGAGAGATGGCCAAGCAACATCTATATGAACCAACAACAGCATTTTTATATAAAGACTTTTTGAAAGAAAAAATGATGAAAAAAGGACAGCATCACGCTTATTTAACATGGGCACTGATCGCTGCGAATCTATTTAAGCCATCAAAGCGTCAATTGCGTTCATTAACGAAAAAAATTACTAAAGGAGATGCCTTACTCAATGATTATTTAGCGAAACGGATTTTGATTTTCCCAGTATATCATTCGCCAGCACAACCACATGGCGCAGTATATAATGAATTATTTTCAATTAGAAAAACGTTTCGAAAATATATGCCTTATATCGCCTATGCGAATGTGTGGGGACTCCATGCACTGACCATTCCAATTGGTAAAAATCGAAAAGGGATGCCGATTGCGATTCAATTAATGAGTAAAAATGGCAATGAAGATGCATTATTTCAATTAGGAGCGATTATTGAACGTGAATTTCTTGGCTATGAACGTGCTGAACTACAATAATGCAATGATGTAAGTGTCTTTTAACTGTAAAACATCAGGTTCAAAAAAGTCATGCATTTTCTGAACCTGATGTTTTTCTATTGGGGTGAACAGTATATAACAGTTGAATAGAAAGAAGGTTCGTTTACTTTAATGCTTCGGTTTGCTATGACAAAGATTGTATTTCGTAAACGTATGACGAAAATTAATTCGGGTAAACTTATAGGAAACGAATCGTATTTTGGATAAAATATGGTATGATATTTTTAGTACATATTAATTGAAAGCAGCGATCGTATTTATTAAAAAGGTTTAATAGATCGGTATATCGTGGTATATGTAACAAAAAGAGGAGGGATGGTTGCGTGATACCATTTATTTCAATTGCGACTTTACTCGTTGCAATCGGTTTTGCACTAATTTCTATATATATTGCAAAATTATTACTTCAAATCTCTCGATTGTTAAAAACGATTGGTACAACCGTTAGTCAAGTGGAAGGACAATTAGATGGTACAATCGCCGAAACGGAACAGTTGATGGATAGTGTCGAGATGACAACGACTGATGTTGAAGAAAAACTTGCTGCATTAACGCCTGTATTCCATTCTGTAAATGAAGTTGGACTCGCGACAACGAACTTTACTGAAACCGTTCATTCATATGCCGAAAAATTAACGGAAGATCAAATGATTGAACGAACG
>ERZ808040.2395-NODE-2395-length-10511-cov-6.862948_pt1 | contig 10511 bp, 5 predicted proteins | sample MGYA00380191_ERZ808040 | MGnify/ENA primary metagenome ERZ808040 (study PRJEB31490, sample SAMN06133395) | mouse gut metagenome | isolation source: J6 | host: mice | place: China: Chengdu | collected 2015-05 ... | reverse complement strand
ATTTCCATGATATGTTCTGTGTCCTCATAGTCGCTCCTTAAATCGAGCCTGAGCAGCCCGCAGTCATTGAAATAATCTTCTGCCTTGCGGTTGAACAGTTCGATTGTCCCAATGCCTTTCCCGATTTTTTTGTCGAAAATGGACCAACGAACAAAGCTGTGATTTTTATACGCCCACAGCCAAAATTCAATACCCTGCTGCATACGTTCTAAAGTAGTGTAGTGGAAATCGTCGCCATTGCAGTTGTCACTGTTAAAAAGCGGTACCGCTTTTTTGTCGGAATAGACGGAAAGCAGGTCGGCTGCGTCGTCCATTGTCACAAGCCGCAGGAGAAAATTCTCATTTTCGTATACGGGACATGTTTCGTAAGGGTTCATAAAAATACCTCCATTGATTTTTTGCCGTATTGTTTGTATCCGTAAAAGATATCCAACAACATGATACCATCATACTAGCATGGAATATACGACAACAGTCTGTCATAATTCTCCGTAAAGTTCCAAAATTTTTTTTGCGGTTTGGATCGCCCGCTGCCGTATGGTATCCGGTTCAACCACTTCAATATCATCACCAAGAGACAGCAATGCCCCAAACCAAAATTGTTCATTTTCCACCACACATGTTTTGATCAAAACATCACCGCCCGGTAATTCTTCCGTCACAGTTCCTTTTAAATATTCGATGGCGCGTGTTTTTGCTGCCTGTCTGCACCGCAGGAGAACGTCAGTATATTCTCTGGAATCCTTTTTGTTTGTCTTCTGGAAAATTACATCCGCCGGCTCATGTTCCCGGAGGAAAGTCTCGTCTGTAACCTCCAGATTGCTCATCCGTATAAGTTTATAGGTTCGGTAGTCGTCCCGAACTCTGGAATATGCGAGAAGATACCACGCATACCAGCGGTATAGGACGGCAATGGGCTCGACATGGTGCACCCTTGTTTCATTATTGTTATTTGTGTACGTGAAACGGACCGTTTGTTTTTGGGTCACGGCAGCCTGTAACTGCTGCAGGATAGTATAGTCGCCCTCGCGCAGTACGGAAAAATCCAGAATGATTCCGGTATCATCCGCATTCGCCGCGTGCGACAGTTTTTCCAGAGTATTTTTCGCTTTTTCATTTTCGGTTGCGGACACAAGCCCCCGCAGGGCTGTCAGGATCAGGGAATATTCATCGGATGTAGAAAGTTCCCGGTCAATCCGGAAACAGTCGGAGATTTCATAGCCCCCGTTGATCCCGTTCACCGCAATGACCGGGATGCCGGAAACACAGAGGGAGTCAATATCCCTCTGGATTGTCCGGGTGGATACTTCGAAATGTTTTGCCAGATTACTGGCAGAGGTTCTTCCGTGGTTGAGGAGATATACAGTTATCGCGTAGAGGCGTTCAAGTTTCATAGGATTCTCACTTTCATAATAAAATAATAATGTACGCGGCCGGATAAAAATGTATTTTGGTTGAAATGTTAATGTTTTAACTCACGAAAATCTTTGCATTTCCTTCATTTTGGCATATTTCGGGCAATTTATCAATTACAAATTTTATCAGGAATTTACATCTAGTAAAATTTTCCTTTTTATAGTCAAAGCCAAAATAATATAAAAGGAATCAAATAAAAGTCTCTTGTGAAAAATGACGAATTATCTTGTATTATATCAAAAATGGTAATATAATAAAACAAAAAAGAAAGGACAGAAAACAAAATGTCAAAATACCTAACAAAAAATAAAGCAATATTTATTCTTTTAATTTTTCTGCTGGTTGCCAGCGGCACAATCGGGACTTTTTTTGCATTTTTTTTAAGCGCATTGATTGACTGTGCGTCCGGCGGAGGGGAAGAATTATTATCCACCCTGATGTGGAGTATCTTATTTGTTATTGCCTGTGTTCTGTCGGATGCGGGATACCGGATCGTGAAAGTCCATGTTATTACTGACGCAAGAAAAAGACTGAAAAACGATCTGTTCGAAAACATTTATCTGCGGAATATGACAGAATATGAAAGCGGCAGCAGTGCGGAGTATATCAATGAATTAAGTAATAACATCAACATTTTCGAGAATACATACTTTAAAAATTTTATGACAATGGGGGAATTGATCGTCTCCCTTTTGGTGGCTTGCGCAATTTGTATCTATTCACAGCCGGTCATGCTTCTTGTAATGTTTGTATTGGCATTTTTGACACTCGGAATCACAAAGTTGACAGCAAAGCCTTTGGAACAAAGCATGGCAGAATACAGTGGGACTCTTGAGGAATACACGGCGGAGATCAAAGACGATTTTACCGGTTTCGCGACCATCCACCTCTTCCATACGATTGATGTGCTGATCCACAAGCACCGGGACAAAAACAGCAAGGTGGAGGCTGCAAAAAGAAAAAGTGAGGGCTGCCAGATATTTGTCTCATCCGTCGGACAGTTTGTGGGGATGATCTCAACCGTGATCGTTATGGCAGCGGCGGCATATTTCTCACAGAAAGGAATGTTCTCTGCTGGGATGACGATTGTGTTTGGGCATCTGATCGGCAATATTGTTTATCCGATTACTGCCATTCCAAGCGTGATCGCGAATTTCCATGCTTCAAGGCCTTTGAAAAAGAATTTCGAGAAAATCCTTGTAGGGAAGAAGGAAGAAACCAACTCTAGGGAACCACTTCCGGACGGGGATATCGTGCTGGAACATCTTACGTTTGGATATGGCGAAAAGTTGGTTTTGAATGACTGCTCGTTCCGCTTTGAAAGCGGAAAGCACTATTTGCTGCTTGGGAACAGCGGGGAAGGAAAGAGTTCCCTGCTGAATCTTTTGGCGGGGCTTTACCGGAATTATACGGGAAATATACGGGTTGGGGATATTGACCTTGTGAAAGCAGGCCGTGAGAATATGGCAGCATCCGTGGCGATGGTGAAGCAGGATACTTTCCTGTTCAACGATACGATCCGCAACAACATTACTCTGTTCCGGGAAGGTTACACGCAGGGTGAACTTGAAGATGTATCTGCCCGTACGGGCTTAAAGCAATTGGTTACAAGTCTGCCGAATGGGCTGGAAACGCTGATCTATGAGAACGGAAGCAATTTTTCCGGCGGAGAAAAACAGAGGATCGGGCTTGCGCGTGCCCTGCTGCGTAACAGCCGGATCTTACTCCTCGACGAATTTACGGCAAATCTGGATCCGGGGATCGCGAAGGAACTGGAAGACGGGATTTTGGGTATGGAAGGTAAGACCGTGATCACCGTAACGCATCAGAGGGACAGGGAAAAGCTTGAGAAATATGACCATGTTCTTATGCTCAGGAACGGGAAAATTGAGCCGGCAAACGTGAAGGAGGTATAAATTCCCCTTTCACAAAGCGGCTGGCAGTTATAAGTGGGCATCCACAAGTTGTTTTAGTTTCTGCATTTCATCCGGGATCCGGATACCCGCAGGGCACATGGAAAGGCAGGGCATGTCCGTACAGGATCGGCACAGCCCTGCGCTTTCCTGTATTCCCAGGGCAAGTTTCTGCAATGCCCAGTAGTCCTTTCCCATAAAATAATACTGGTATTGCCGGAAAACCGTATGGATTTCTGTTCCGAGCGGACAGCGGCATCTCTGGCAGCGGTCGCATGGGATGGAGGAAAATTCCCGCTCTAACGAGGAGAGCACTTCCGTAAAAGGAGGTAGGACATACTCCGTGTATTCCTGTGCCATTGCTGCATCCGCCTGACCGCAGGTTCCGATACCGATTAAGGCGCTTGAGACCGGGTAGGACAAAACGGAAGAGATCAGGGCATGCGGCGGGAAAAATGCAGGCAGCAGCCCGGCAGCATATACTTTATTCACGAAGAATCCCTTTTGGCGGAAGAGGGGTTCTTTTTTGACGCGCTCAAGCATCCCGCGTTCAAAAAGATTACCGCTGCCCTGCAGCACATCCACCCGCGGATCTTTTGCTCCCCGCAGCAGGATGTCATAGTAATGTGAGGCAATCCCGGTGAAACGGATATTCCCCATTTCTTTGAGTTCGGTGAGTGCATCCAACGCGCCGCCTTTTTTGAAAATCTCCTCCTCATGTGCGGCATCTGCCTGATGGATAAAGTAGATATCTGCATATGTGCCAAGATTTTCACAGGAATTGAGGACGGCACGGTACATTTCATTTCCGTCAAAAAAGCGTGCTTTGTCGGAAATGATGATGCGGCTCCGCCCAATGCGCGCGGCAAATTTCCCAAGTTTTATCTCTGCATCCCCATATTCAGGGACAATCGCAGTGTCGTACAGGTTGCAGCCAAGACGGAAAGCGTGCTCCATCACAGCAAGTGCCTCATCGTCTTCTAAGTTGTAATAATCCGGCAGGACGGGAACGCTTCCTTTTAGGATTGGGATGGTGCCAAAGCCGACCTCGGATACATGGCAGTCCGTCAGGCCTAGTCTGCGGTATTTCATAAAGTTTCCCCTCTCACATAGTTTCCGGTCCCTTTACTTTGGTTCCGAAAAATGCCCGTTCCCCGACAGCTACGTCGGCAGGGACGGAAGTGACGGAAAGCTGTTCACAAAAGGCAAAAGCCTCCCTGCCAATGTATTTTACAGTGGACGGGATGTGGATATGCCCCAAACTGTGGCAGCGGAAAAATGCCCGTTCCGGGATTTCTTCAATACCTTCGGGCAGCAGGATTTCCCGCAGTGAGGTGCAATGTTCAAATGCCCTTGCACCGATTTTTGTGAATCCTTCCGATAATTCCACGGTTTCCAGTACGCCGCAGGCGGAGAAAGCCATGTCGCCGATCGTTTCAACCGCGCTTGCGCGGACAGTTTTCAGCCATTTGCAGTTCATCAGCGCAGCAGTACGGATTTCCGTCACGGATTCCGGAAGAATGAGTTCCGTCAAGAGATTGCTGTCCTGGAAAGCATGTGCCCCGATCGCGGTGACCCCGTCTGCAACAAGTAATTTTGATATGTTTCCGGTACATTCAACAAGCACCCCTTCCGAATCTGTTTTAAAGCAGTTCAGGCGGTCTGCAATAACCTGTTTTGCGAGAGGGGAAAGTTCCCTTCTGCGGTCCGAGATCCCGTGTAACCGGATGGTTTCACCCCCCGGAAGAGTGATTTCCTCTAAATAAATGCAGTTGCGGAAGGCAAAAGGATCCACTTTCAGCGATGACGGGAGAAAATGGATTTTTGTGATCTGTAGTCCGTTGGCAAATGCCCAGCCGCAGATTAAGCGGGTATCTTCCGACACCGTTACTTCTCCGGTACAGGTGGATGCGTCCACCAGCATATGATTGACCGTCACCACCGGGGAACAACACCGCTGTTTTTCCAGCCAGGCAGTTTTGTGGAATGCCCTCGGACCGATGTATTCCACGCTTTCCGGGATGTGGATGTCCTCAAGCATCAGAAAGTCATAAAATACTTCTGCTTCAATCCTCCGGATCCCCTGCGGAATTTTTATGCTGCGCCCGCAGCCATGATAACCGCAGAGCGTTGTCATGTCTTCTATATCAAAACAGCTAAGTGCACTGGAAAAGATCATCCGCACGGTTTCCGGGAAAGGTGCGTGGAAGATATCGTGGTAACAGGACAATTCCCATATACAGTTTTCTGCAGTGATGTATTTCAGCGCGGTACAGCCAGATAATGCGTATTCCCGGAGGGACAATGCCGCAGCATCCCCAAGGATTTGGATTTGTGTAAGGCCGCCGCAGTCCTGAAAGGCATGGTCATCCAAAAAGATATTGCCGGAAACCGTGATGGTTTCCAGTGCATCGCAATTTTCAAAGGCGTAAGGTGCGATAGTCTGTACACCGGAAAGGTCAATGCGGTTTAGCTGCCTGCAGCCGCGAAAACAGGAAGCGTTGATTTGTGTGACCGGGTGATCATGGTCACTGGAAAATTCCCGCAGCGCGGTACAGCCTTCAAACAGGCTTTCTCCGAGTACCGGCACTGCGCTGAAAAAAGCGGTTTGCAGTGAAGTACAGTGGGCGAAAACAGCTTTGGCAAGGCAAGTGCCGCACAATGACACTTCCTTTAGTTTGGTACATTTTTCAAATGCCCTTGCACCGATCCGGCAGCCATTATCCGAAAAGATAACTTCTTCCAAATTTTGGCAACCGATAAAAGCACCTTCCCCGATAAAGCGGAGGCTTTGCGGAAGATAAAGTTTTTTGAGACCTTTGTTGCGGAAAAAGGCATACGGCGCGATTCCTGTTGTCCCTTCCGGGATTGTAAGTTCGCCGAAAGCTTCGTTGCCTGCCACTGCGATGGAGCCAATGATTCTAGGGTTTGGGCGGAACGGCGGAACTTCGATATAAGGGTCGGCGGAAAGCAAATCCGGAAAGAGCGGTTCACTGTTCTCCGGAAGGGTGGTAAAAGAGGTCTCCATAAAAGCGTTTTCGCCGATAAAATCTGCATTGCCCACAGGGGAAATCCTAATACTGCATTGAACGAATGCTTCCGCACCGATGTATTTTACGCTTCTTAGGTTAAGATGGGTAAGGTTTTGGCAATTATAAAAGGCTCGTTTATGGATCTGGTGCCATGCCGGGGCATTTTCAATGCCAGCAAGTGCGGTGCAGCCTGAAAATATCTCCGCTTCCGCAGTACAGAGCCCGTGCGGCCATGTGATCTGCGTGAGGGAAGAGCAGCCCTTAAACGCTGCGGTGCCAATTTGCCGGACGGTATCCGGGAGCATAATGGAAGTAACATTTGTATTTCCGTAAAAAGCACCTCCCGCGATGATCTGCGTCTGTCCGGAAAGCCGCACTTCCCCCGAAAGACCGGAACCGTCCCAGAAAATCCGGTTTTTGGCAGCAGGGGAGGGGCTTCCCGAACAAGCATTTTTACAAGTACCGTCGTCCTGTGCAAGGAAGGTTTGTTGTAATTCCTCCACCCATCTTCTTAAAAACGGCGTTTTCCGGAATACATCCCTGCCGACGGATTCCAACGAGTCCGGCAGTGTTACTTCCGTCAGGGCAGGGCAGCCAAAAGCCAGTTTGTCGGGAAGATGGCGGACACCCGTGCCGCATACTAAGGAAGTAAGTCCTGCGCAGTCCGCGAAGAGGTCATTACCAAATTCTTTGCCGTCCCCTGAGATCACGGCTTCCCGAGTACCGCTCTGCGCAAAAGCAAGACAGCCAATTCTTTGGATGGATTCGGGGAGAAATACGGATTTCAATGCAGCACAGCGGTAAAATGACATTGTTCCGATTGAGGTGAGGGTATCAGGAAATGCTATACCGCGGAGGGAAGAACAGGCGTAAAATGCTTGTTCCCCAATTTCGCGCAGATTGGATGGAAGTTTGACTTCGGCCAGTGACCGGCAGCGGCGGAATGTCATATTTTCCAGTTTCGTGATTGAATCCGGCAGGGAGACACGCAGCAGTTTGACACAGTTTTCAAACGCCCCCTTCCCGATCCTTTGAAGTGAGGAGGGAAGCTGTATGGTCTGTAAAAGCAGGCAGCCCCGGAATGCCCCGTCCCCAATCCCCCGGACACTTTCCGGAAGAACAATGCGGTCGATGCTTTCTTTTCCGGCAAATGCTTCCTCTGCGACGGAGGTGATACCATCCGGGACAATGACGCGGGATTCGTTGCCAAGGTACTTTAAGAGAACACTCCCGCAGAGGCGGAAGTTACCAAGAACTTGGCTGCGGACCGTTTGGACAAGTGGCGGGATTTCCTGCCCGGACAGTGGGGCAAGCCCCTGCAGGCAAAATTCACGTCCATTGGGAAGGATGAGCTGTTTTAGCGAGGTACAGTTTTTAAAGGCATCTTTATGGATCTCGGTCTGTTCTGTCCGAAAGGTGACTTTTTCTAAACTGATGCAGTTGCGGAACGCACGGCTTTCAATCTCTTTCAGGGAGGAGGGAAGAGTGACGGAGAGGATACCCCTCCGGTCAAAAAAGCAGCTCTTCCCGATGTGTGTGATACCCTCCGGGATTTCAACGTGACGCAGGTTTGTCAGAAACCGCATGAGGCAGCTTCCGTCCAGTTCAAACATAGTCAGGACATCTGCCGCAATCTTCCGGATGACGGAGGGCAGGGTGTCCGTGTACGCTGCCCCGACCAAATCCGGAACGGCATAGCTTGTCCCGTCGGCAAAAGCAATGTTGGATATCCGCCCGCAGCTTGTAAAAACATCCCGGATACAGCCCTCATCCAGTTCTCTTGAAATTGTGATTTTTTCAAGCAAGGTATCGTTGAGGAAAGCCTGGCTGCCCAGACGGCGCACGCCGGGGATGTGCACTTCCCTCAGGCTGTCACAATAAAGGAATGCACAGTTGCCCAGTTCCTCTACCGAGGCGGGCAGGCAAATGGTTTTTAGGGAATGGCAGCGGTGGAACGCATACTCCCCGACGTAAGACACACCTTCCGGGATTTCAAGTTCGTTCAGGTTGCGGCAGCCTTTAAATGCCCGCGGCATAATGCGCCGCAGACTGCGGGGCAGTACGATTTTTTTGAGGGATATGCATGCTTTAAAAGCATCCTCAGCAATGGTGTGGATTCCTTCCGGTACTGTTACGGCTTCTTCCCTGCCCTGATAGGATAAAAATGTTCCGTCCTGTGCATTAAAATTATTTGTCATGGAGATACCTCATTTCTACAGCACAAAGCTTATTTTTTATTGCCAAGGAATAGTTGCAAAGGTCGGTGGAAGGCGTATTCAAAGCCTTCTTCCCCGGAAAATATCATTTTCATTACTTCGACCAATTCCTCCGCACTTCCGGCACGGTAAAGAAGTTCCTTGTATTTTTTGGTTCCTTTACGCTTTTTCATGGCGTTGGCGGTCAATTTACGAATATGGGAGATGGTGAAAGTTTCGTTATAAAAACAGGATGTAATTTCCATCTCATACAATAAAAATTGCAAAATATTCATTTCAGGTGGTTTTCCGGTCAATTCGCTGAATATGAAAGGATTTTCAAGTGCATAGCGGCCGATCATCACTCCGTCTGCCCCAGTCTCTTCCATGACCTTGTCCGCATCCTGTGCGGAAAAGATACCGCCGTTGGCAATCACGGGGATGGAAACGGCGGCTTTTGCCTGCCGGATTTCATCGTAATGCGGAATGCCGCTGTACATCATGCTGCGCGACCGCCCATGTATGGTGACAAGATCCGCGCCGGAATCCTCACACATACGCGCGAATTCCGCCGCGAACATATGGTTTTCCTGAATTCCGGTCCGGCATTTGACAGTGATGATCTTGCCGCTCTTTTTGCAGCCGCGGATGATAGCGGAAGCCCTTGGCATGTCAAGCATGAGCGCACAGCCCTCCCCGCTCTTAAATACATTCGGGACGGGACATCCCATGTTGATATCAATGATCTGGAAATCCTGCAAGAGTTCACTGCAGGCCATCTGTTCCATGACGGACGGTTTGCCGCCGAGCAGCTGCACAGCCCGGATGCGCTCGCCATATTCGGGGCAGAAAAGGAGGCGGCTGGTTGCCCTGTCCTGATATTTCAGCGCGTTGGCACTTACCATCTCCGTAAAACACAGTCCCGCACCAAGCTTATACGCCATCTGCCGGAATGGGAAGCAGGTGTATCCGGCTAACGGTGCCATAAAGACATTGGAGGGGAGCAGGATATTTCCAAGGCGGATCGGTTGGATTTCCATAGTGGTTTTTCCTCGTTTCTTCTTTATTACTTAGGCAATTTATTAAAATTGATTGTAAGGCAGTTCAGGTAGTTGATTTCTTTTTGGTTGCTGCATGATTCTATTTTAACTGTTTTTTGGTGGTTTGGCAATCAGATAGGAAGATTTTGTGTTGATAATGTTTTTGGCAGCGGGAAGAGTTGGTTTAAGTGGTGCCTGGATAGAAGGGGGAGAGGAGATGGGAAGCTCAAATGTTGCTTTGTTGAAATTAAGAAAGGAATATCTGTATACTATGAGGTGTGTACACAGAACTTGTAAACAGCATATGCTTCAGTCATAAGCGGGAAATTCGGCGTGTCAGTCTTCGTACAGGGTGACATATACAGTGTTTAAAATATAGAAGCAAAAAAAATTATAGAAAAAACAAAAAAGGTGTTGACATAAGAACTGTTTTTTGGTACACTAGCTAATGCACTGACGGAAAGCCGTTTATGATGCAATGAAAATCAATACCTTGGTAGCGAATTTTCAGGTGAGGAGAAATACTCAAGAGGCTGAAGAGGCGCCCCTGCTAAGGGTGTAGGTCGGGTGACCGGCGCGAGGGTTCAAATCCCTCTTTCTCCGTTCTTTTTTCAGGGTTTTACCGCAGACAAATCAAACGGAAAAAAACTTGAAAAAAGTTCTTGACAGGAAACCAAATACATGGTATACTGTCGAAGCTGTCGAAAGTGAGCGAATTGCTCAAACAGTCGGCACAACTTAAAAACAAAATTTTTTAAAAAAGTTGTTGACAAAGCCGGAACAGTATGGTAACATATAAAAGCTGCTTCGGAAGACAGCAGACGAGCCTCCGGAAGGAGGGCACCGAACCTTGATAACTGAACAATGAGACAACCTTGAAATTTCCAAAAAGTTTCAAAGAACGTGTGGAGAGAT
>ERZ808040.2390-NODE-2390-length-10534-cov-6.355838_pt1 | contig 10534 bp, 11 predicted proteins | sample MGYA00380191_ERZ808040 | MGnify/ENA primary metagenome ERZ808040 (study PRJEB31490, sample SAMN06133395) | mouse gut metagenome | isolation source: J6 | host: mice | place: China: Chengdu | collected 2015-05 ... | reverse complement strand
CCGCTGTGGTGGTGGGGCTGTATCTGTTCGTCTGGAAACAGCGGATGGGCGATTGGATCGTCTGGCTGCTGGAAACCCTTTTCAAAATGGGACATGAGGACGCATTTTACTATTACAGCGACCATTTTCGGGGCAATAAGGAGATATTCTTTGCCGCCGCTGTCCTGCTGATTTTTACGATATTGCTGGTACGGATTTTCCGATGGGTGACAGGCTATTTCAGCGAGGTTAACCAAGGCATTGAGGCGCTGCTGGCAGACGACGAAAACCAAATCCACCTGTCGCCGGAAATGCTGCCCTTCGAGCGGAAGCTGAACACGGTAAAGCGGACGCTGGCGGAGCGGAAAGCGGAAACAGCCCTGGCCGAGCAGCGGAAGGACGAGCTGGTGATGTATCTGGCCCACGATATTCGCACGCCCCTCACCTCTGTGATCGGCTACCTCAATCTGTTGGAGGAGGAGCCGGATATGCCTGCGGAACAGCGGGCCAAGCGTGTCCATATCGCGCTGGAAAAGGCTTACCGGCTGGAAACCATGATAAACGAGTTTTTTGAGATCACCCGGTACAATTCCCAGCAGATCACCTTGTCCAAGGAAACGATTGACCTATATTATATGCTGGTGCAGCTGTCCGACGAATTGTCCCCGGTCTTTGCCCCCAGGGGAAACACCGTCGCGCTTCATCTGGCCGAGGATCTGACGGTGGAGGCCAACCCGGAAAAGCTGGCGCGGGTATTCAGCAACATTCTGAAAAACGCGGCATCGTACAGCTACCCGCATACCGAGATCACGATCTCCGCAGAAAAGTCAGAACATGAGGTCATCATTCAATTTCAGAACAGCGGCGAGGATATTCCTGGAGAGGCTTTGGCGTCCCTCTTTGACAAGTTCTACCGGGCGGACAAATCTCGTTCCTCCGACACAGGGGGTACAGGGCTGGGGCTGGCTATCGCCAAGGAGATCGTGGTACTTCATGGCGGGACAATCGGCGCGGCAAGCAATGACCATGTTGTTACATTCACAATTTCTCTGCCGCTGGCACGTTAGGAAAATCTCTATCTTTTCTTAGGAATGAATCAATTTCATCTTAAAGCCCTCCATGCTCCTGTTCAGTACAATTATACTGACAGGAGCATTTTTCTGTCAGCATGACAAGAAGAAGGAGCGCATTATGGGAAGAAAACGGCTGACACAGTTCTTTCCGGGCCTGCTGCCCTTGCGGGAGCGCCAGAAGATATTCTGCTACTACCTGGGGATGCGGCTGGACCGAAACCGCTACGCCCAAACCTATTCCGGCCTTTCCCTGCCCCACCCCATGTTCCGGGCCAGTTGGCCCCTCTACGACTTCAAAACGGGCTATGAGATGGCCTACCAGGAAAATAAAGCCTATAACTGCCGTATGGCAGCCAAGGAACTGGATGGGCTTGTCATCGCCCCCGGCGAAACATTTTCCTTTTGGAACTGTGTGCGGTTTTATAAGCACAAGGATGCCTATAAGGACGGCTTCGTTTTTTCCGACGGGCGGCTCCAGCTTCTGCCGGGGGGCGGGCTGTGCCAGATGAGCAGTTTTCTGTACTGGCTGTTTCTGCATACCCCGCTGACCATCGCGGAGCAGCACAACCATGGCATCGACCTTCATCTCGGCGCCCCCGGCATCCCCAAAGAGGCGGACACCGCGGTGGCCGAGGGCTGGCTGGATTTGAAGGTGCGCAATGACACCGCCCACACCTTCCAAATCACCGTCTCGGTGGGCGGCGGGATGATGACCGGCGCGATCCTGGCGGACACAAGCCTGCGCCCTGTGTATCAAAAACAAGTTAGCCGAATCTCCGCATTATGTTAGGATTTCCTTAGGAAAGAAACAACCTCATATTAAAGTTCCAAGTGCCTCTGTCCGGTAGAATAGATACTGACAGGGGCACTTTTACTCGACGTTTGAAAGGAGCTTTTTATGATGGAAGAAAAACTGATCCAAGTCCGTAACGGCCACCCGCGCCGCAGCCAAAAGCGCCGCGGTCGGCGTTTTCCCTGGGGCGATATCGTGGCGGCACTGCTGGTGGTAGCCATTTGCGCCTATGTCTTTCTGTCATTGGGTGAAAAAGCGCCTGCCAAGGAAGCAGCCGTAACGGGCACACCCGCTCTGGCCACAGCCCAGGTGCGGAGCGAGGAACAGACTGGTTTATCGACTGAAAAAATTCAGCCAGCGGCCAACGATACCGACTGGAATCTTGTGCTGGTAAACTATGAAAACGCTATCCCAGAGCATTATCAAGCAAATCTGGTGAAACTCTCCGGCGGGGAAGAAGTGGATGAACGCATCTACGATCCCCTGATGGAAATGCTGGAAGCCGCCAAAGAGGGGAATTGGGATCAGCTCCCGATGGTGGTGTCCGGCTACCGAACCCAGGCCAAGCAGCAGAAACTTTTTGACGACAAGGTAGCCAAGTATCAAAACGAAGGGCACTCCAAAAGCGAAGCGGAAGAAATGGCAAAGCAGTGGGTGGCTGTCCCCGGATACAGTGAACACCAAATCGGGTTGGCGGTGGACATCAACGGGGCCACCTACGACCTCTATTTCTGGCTTCAGGAGAACAGCTACAAGTACGGCTTTATTTTCCGCTACCCTGGGAACAAGACCGAGTTGACCGGCGTGGCGGAGGAGGTCTGGCACTACCGCTATGTGGGCGTGGAAGCGGCCACCGAAATGTACGAAAAGGGTCTGTGCCTGGAGGAATATCTGGCGGAAAGGCAGGGAACAGAATGAGCAGGTTGAGGATCGCCGTCCTGTTCGGCGGCTGTTCCCCGGAGTACGGGGTGTCCCTCCAATCTGCCGCCGCCGTCCTCCGGCACATGGACAGAAGCCGGTATTGACACGGGTATGCACCGATTGGGAATACCCGTAGACCGAAAAGAAGAAATTGCCCGTGTGTTTAATTACAGAAACCTTGTTATAACGGGTATCTTCACCCACCTGTGCGCCGCCGATGTGCGGACAGCGGAAAAGGAGAAATTCACGATGGGGCAGGCGTTGGCTTTCGACCGCGTGATCTGCGATTTGAATAAGCGGGGCCTTAACTGCGGAAAGATCCATCTGCTGTCCAGCGATGGATTGCTTCAATACCCGGAACTGGCCGGAGATTACGCCAGGGTAGGAATTGCCCTCTACGGTGTGTTGAGCCAAGGAACAGATATGGAAAGCTGCCGGATAGACTTACGGCCCGTTCTGTCGGTGAAGGCGCGTGTTGCGCTGGTAAAAGATTTGTATGCCGGGGAAACCGCCGGTTATGGATTGGGCTATAGGGCTGAAAGCAACCGAAAAATCGCCGTCCTGTCTATCGGGTATGCGGATGGTATTCCCCGCGCTTTGTCCTGCGGAAAGGGCCAGGTCTTGATTGCGGGATCGGAAGCTCCCATCATCGGCTTGATCTGCATGGATCAACTACTGGTGGATGTTACGGACATTCCAGATGCCGCGGCAGGTGATACGGCGGTGCTGATTGGAGCGTCCGGCAGCCGGCAGATTACCGCCTTTGACCTTGCGGAACAAGCCGGGACAATCACAAATGAAATATTGAGCCGGTTGGGCAGGCGATTGGAAAGGGTACTGATATGAAATACGACGTAAAGAATCTACCGAGAAATAAATCTCACGGTGAGACACAAAACGCAAAACCGGGCGAATAAGGGGGGCCGGGGAATGGACGAGAAAAGCCGATACGAATACTTCAACGAGATCACCTTTGAAGCCTATTGCAAAAGGGCCATTGACCGCGCCATCCTCAAAGCGCGCCAGCGCCAGGCGGCGCGGGCTAAGCGTGAGATTTCGCTTTCGGAATTGCCGGAAAATGCTCTTTATGATGTAGGTACGGAGGACGGGGAACTGGAGCGGGCCGAGGCCGAACGCCGCGTTTTCCATGTGCGGGGCGTAGACGTGGCAGTTTCCGATGAAAGGCTGGCGCGGGCCATCTCCTATCTGCTGCCCAAAGACCGGGAGATCGTTCTGCTCTCCTACTTTGCGGAACTGACGGACGAGGAAGTGGCCCAGCGGGTCAAACTGAGCCGTTCCACCGTCCAGCGCCGGAGAACGGCTGCGTTGGACAAGCTGCGGGAAATGCTGAACCACGACGGATGAAACGTGTGCCCGTCTGCATCATCCGCGCCGCTAAAGAATCCGATACGGACGCAATCAAATCGATCATCCGGCATTTCAGACCCTACATCATATTTCGCTGTCTGTCCCATCGCGCAGGAGCCGACGGGTATGACCGCGTTTTCGTTGACGCCGACCTGCGGGATCAAGGCGTCAGCGCCCTGCTCTCCGCCATCTTCGCCTTTCAGCTGAAGGAACCGCCCAGCAGCTTCCTCACCGTGAAAAGTCCCCGCCCAGGGTAGAACCGGGCGGGGACTTTTTTGCCATAAAGCATTTCTTTTTGAGAAGTTTTGAGAAATTTTCACGAAAAAGTAGCATTGTTCCGTTTTTGAGGGAGTTAGGCTATAGAACGGCACAACTGAACAGGGCAGCCAGATACGTTCCATATCCGCCGAGCCACGCGGCGGGCGCGCCATGACCCCCTCCGGGGCGAGCGAGCAGCACCAGCGCCGCAAGCAGCCAGGGCAAAGCTGCGGGCCAGGACACGGATATGGAGTTGATACTTGCGTCGGCTATGCGTCACAGCGTAGGACGCCCCGCCATGGGCATGGAGGGAGGCACAAACCTATGGAGCGGCCCGCCCGCCGCCGTCTGGCCCGCCTTTGAAGCAGCATCGTGAAACAGCGAAAACCACACCAGCCCATAGTGCGGTTTTTGTCGAAATAAATCTCACGGTGAGACACAAAAACGGAAAGGAGGAGTGAGTAACGGACAAAAGCTCAAAAGAGGAGTACACCTATCAAGTGGGCAAAATCAAATTTATTGTCACGCCAGTTTATAAGGAAAACGGCGAAACGATGGGCGATATTCTACTGAAGCTCATGCTGGCCGAGCTGAAATCATGACGCAAGAAATTTGACAAAAAACAGGGGAAATCGTAGAATAGAGATGGATAAAACCTCTTGTTTGACGGCTGGAAAGGAGGAAAATTTGAAGCAGTCAAACAAAACCCGCGAGTTTGGGACGGCGGCGCTGTACTGCCGCCTCAGCCGTGACGATAATCTGGACACCGAATCAAATTCCATCAGCAATCATGATGTATTGTGTAAAGGAAGGATTTATCCTTCGCATACTACATCATGACTGCGGCTCGTTTGTGGTGAATGATATGCAGTTGTGAGAAAGGGGGCGAAAGCCGCTGATTTCAAGGCTTTCCAGCAACTGCGCCAATATCATTTGCCACGAAAGGAGTCCGCGATGAAATCTATTTTTGAAGAACTGGGCGGTACTTATCGGAGAAAGGGCGATTACCTCATTCCCGATTTGGAGCTGCCCGACACGAAGCATGAGCAGATCGGAAAGTATGGGCGTTTAAGGCAGACCTATCTCAGGGAGCACCGGCCTACCCTCTACCGCACCATGCTTCTGAACGGAACGCTTAACCGGCATCTTGCCGAGACGGACCGGACTTGCAGCGAACGCATGGAGCGCATCATCGCTCAAATGGCCGAGCGCGAGGGCGTGACCGAAGCCCTGAAAGCATCGGCACAGCTTGAATGGGTCGGGCGTATGAACAACATTCGTAACCGCGCCGAGGAGGTCGTGCTGGCGGAGGTGGTCTGCGAATGAAGGGATACGATATGCTCCGGGAATTGTATCATGGCAATCTCCGTCCGAGTGACCGTGGCTTCCGCAAGGACACCGATTTTGCCATCACGATGGAAGCCTTTACCCTGCATGAGAAATGGCTTCGGGAAAACCTGAGTGAAGAAGCCGGAAAACGTTTTGAGGAGCTTATTTCCTGCCATCACAGCATCGTCAATACCATGTCATATGAAAATTTCCGCACAGGATTTCAGCTTGGAGCGATGATGGTAATGGAGGCTGTCAGTGAGAACGAAACCACTTTCTTTGAATTGTAAGAACCAGCGCGGGGCCTGTGACGAAAGTCATGGGCCCCGCGTTTTTATTTGTTCTTATGCTTTTCCCGACAGGCCGGGGAACAGAAATAAGAATTGGATCGTGGCGCGATAAACGGTTTTGCGCACTCGCGGCACAGGCGCAGCGGGGTGTTCTCATCCGTCAGCATAAAGCTGAACATCAGCTTAATATTCAGCATCAGCGAATGGAAGTCCCAAACGATGGTGGGCCTGTCCCGAAGCTCGATGTGGTAGGTCGGCGCATTTCCGTCAAACGCCGCCATGCCCTTGCGGTAGAGATCGCGGGTCTCCTCGTCAGATGGATGTTCCTCATCATAATAGTAGTATTCCGTGATCAACATGAACGTCCATTCCTTCATGACGGTGACGAGCCAATCATAGCGTTCCCCGTAATCCCGCATGAAGCTCATGGCCATCGCCTCCGGCGCGGCCCGAAAGGTCATCAGCAGCGGGAATAGACATTTGTTGTCATCTATAGCTGCGTTCCAGGCAGAAGCTGTGCCATTCTTTTTAATATCGGGCATCCGAAACGGAAAGAACAGCTTCAGATAGTCCGGCGTTTCCATACTCTCGGTTTTTACGATCTCATTATAGAGGAAGTACACCTTTTCATAGTCAATAAACTTTGCCGTGGTCGGCAGGGCAGTCATGATCCCCAGCAGGCCATACTTGCGGGCAAATTCCCGCATGGCTTCCCGGACTTCTCCCTCCGGCTTTCTGTGGAACAGCATCATGCCGATATCCATCGCCGCCAATACAATACGCTCTGCTTCCCTCATCGGGTCATAGGGACTTGGCACTGCGTCCTCCGTTGGCAGAAGGTAAAGCTGATGGTCCTTCGTTTCCTTCCATTCATAGTCAGAATAATGTACCCAACTGGCGCTGGTATGTTCAAAAAGGTTCCTCATTTTGCTTCACCCTCCGTTTCTTCGTAGCGGTCATAAAAATGGCGCTCCATGTCGCTCATGACATATCCGTATTTGTTCAACCGTTCCAGTTCGTGATAGACCTTCCTTCGTATCTTGCGGAGCAAAACATCCCTCACCTTTCGGATGTTCCGGTCCGTTTGACCCCGGAGCGCGGCGAGGCGCTGGGGGCTGTACTGACGCAGATACAGGAAGAAAAATATTTCCTTGTGATCCTCCTTCATTTGTGCCACGATCTTCCGCAGATATGCCTTGTCGGTCAGGTCGTGCATCTCATAAGGGCAGTCGAAAAGGTAGTCCAAAAAGCTGCCTCTGGACAACTGGCGGTAGGTCGCGTCCATCATCCATCGCGGGAAAATCAGGCCATCTTGATCCCGTCCGTACTCCAAAGTCCCTTCCTCCCGCAGCACCTCGTTGTATCGCTCCCGGCGCTCACGGGTCTGGTCGAGCTTGTTCCATGTGGCGATCACATCATGAAAATCATCCGGTGACTGCGCCGCTTCCTCATAGCGCCGCAGGGCCTCGGCTTTTGCCTCCCGCTTCAGCATCCCGTGTGTATCCTCCGGGATGTCCGGTTCGGGCGGCTTGACATTGATCTCCCGCGCGATACGTTCCATGGCGAGGACACTTTCTATGCCACCGGTGTCATCCGGCTCGTCGTCGCCATAATTGTCTCCAGCATCCTCCACGGTGTCAGCGGGCGGTTCTTCTTCGTAAAGGTAATCGTAGCCATATTCATAGTCATTACCGCGCCCCGATTCGTCCACAACTGCCGCCTCCCTCTGGGTTTGATTCAAGGCATTATACCATGCTTTGAAAAAATTTGCGAGATATTTTCAAAAACAGTTCCGAATAATGCTCCTGAATCTCCAATAAGTAGAGGGACAACCCACGTTGCCACAGGCTTGTCTCTTGAGTTTTGCAAAGGAGGGTCTTGCCTATGGGACTTCATAAATTGTAGCAGCGTCAAAGCAAGAATCAAAACATCAGCGCCGGATGTTCCGGCAGCACCGCCCGCGCTTTATGCGCGGGTGCTTTTTTGGAGGAATTTATCATGAAAACGACATATATACAAGGTTTTCGCCATCACACAGCGCGACACGCGCGGAAAGGAGCTTTATGGAGAATACTCGCGGAACCACCTTTACCCTGAGCCGAAGGATCGGCTCGACAAATTTCACGGTCAACGCCTGTTGCAGCGATATGGCGGCGGAGACCTTTGAGGATAAAATTTTTCGCCTGATCCGCAGCGGCGCTATGGAAATCGGCGCGGAATGTGGTATAATGGGATTACCACAGACGAGCCGTCAGTCTGAAAGGAGCGCGTCATGAGCGCAAAACAGACTGAGGAAAAGATCACCGCCCTCTATGAGAGGCTATCGCGCGACGATGACCAAATTGGCGATTCCAGTTCCATTGTAAATCAAAAACGCTACCTCGAAACCTTTGCCGTCCAACATGGCTACAACAACATCCGTCACTATACCGATGATGGATTTTCCGGTGGTAATTTTGAGCGGCCCGCATGGAAGCAAATGGTTGCCGACATTGAGGCCGGGAAGGTCGCCACGGTGCTGGTCAAGGACATGAGCCGCGTTGGCCGTAACTATCTGCAAACCGGATTTTATACGGAGGTATTTTTTAAGGAAAAGGGCGTCCGCTTCATTGCCATTGCCAACAATGTGGATAATGAGGATCAAAGCAGCAGCGAGTTTGCCCCGTTCCTCAATATCGTAAACGAATGGTATTTGCGCGACCAGTCACGCAAGGTCGCGGCGGCTTATAAGGTGAAAGGCAACGCCGGAAAGCCCACGACCAACAACGCCATCTACGGCTATAAAAAAGATCCGGAGGACAAAGACCACTGGCTGGTGGACGACGAGGCCGCCGCCGTGGTGCGGCGGATCTTCCGCTTGGCGGTAGAGGGCCACGGGCCTTACGACATCTCCCGGATGCTGACGGAGGAAAAGGTGCAATGCCCCGGCTACTACTTTGCCGTTCGCGGCGTTGGGACATGGAAGAACGCCACGGATATGTCCCGGCCCCATGACTGGTACGGCCATACGGTGAGCACAATCATCGCCAAGCCGGAGTATATGGGCCACACGGTCAACTTCCGCACGTCTAAGAAGTCATACAAGGATAAGCGGGTGAAGAACGCCCCGGAGGACTGGCTGGTTTTTGAGAATACCCATGAAGCTATCGTCGATCCCGAAACCTGGCGGTTGGCACAGCAACTCAGGAAAACGAAACGGCGCATCGACACTACCGGTGAGGCGAACCCGCTGACTGGTCTGTGTTTCTGCGCCGACTGCGGCGCGAAGATGTATGTCCACCGTCAGCGAAAGAAGCGCGCGGACGGGAGCGAGTACATTGAGGAACACTATAACTGCTCCACCTACACGCTGACATTCGAGCGAGAAGAACAGAAGTGTTACTCTCACGGCGTCAGCAACGCCGCGCTGAGGCAACTCGTGTTAGAGACCATCCGCACCGCCAGTATCTATGCCATTGAGAACGAGGCCGAGTTTATCGAGCGCGTCCGGGCAGCGTCCGAGGTGCGCCAGCAGGAGGCGGCGAAGGACCTGAAGCGGTGTATCCGCAAGGCGCAGAAGCGTGTCGCGGAGCTGGACGTACTCATCAAAAAACTCTATGAATCCTACGCAATGGGCAAATTACCGGAGGCGCGGTACGATTTGCTTTCCACTGAGTATGAACAGGAGCAAGCGGATCTGCGGGCGGCGCTGGATTCTGATCAAGCTGAGCTGGACGCTTTCAACGCGGACACAGCACGGGTCGATCAGTTTCTCGCGCTGGCGAAGAAGTACACCGATTTTAGTGAGTTGACCACGCCGATGATCAACGAGTTCATACATAAGATCATCGTCCATGCGCCGGCCCGCGATGAGTATGGAGATCGGTGTCAAGAGGTGGATATCTATCTGAACTTTATCGGAAAATTCGACGTTCCCGTGCCGGAGCCGACGCCGGAGGAACTGGCGGAGGAGGAAGTACAGCGCAAGAAACGTGCCCGCAACCGCCGGAAATATGAGCGGAAAAAGGAGCGCCTCAGGCTGATTGAATCGGGGCAAATGCAGCCCGGTGAACTCTATCATCTTTCCTGCGCGTCTTGCGGTAAAACCTTCGACTCCCGTACACCATCTGCGAAGTTCTGTACACCAAAATGCCGTCAGGCTTTCTACCGGCAAGAGGCACGGATAAGCCGGACACGCGAATATATCTGCGCAAATTGTGGGAGACCCTTTACCGCTTCGCGGAAAGATGTCAAGTATTGCTGTGACAGGTGTAGAGCGGAAGGACACAGTAAAAGGCAAAAGCAGCGGAACGCAAAGAAACGCGATATATCTAATGAGAAAACAGCATAATTCGTCCGTCACGGGCCTGGAAATCGTTAAGGTTTCCAGGCCCGTTTTGATTTCCATTACATTATTTTAACTGGAGGTATCGAAATGCTTATCAATATCAACGATATCAAAATCAACCCCGGACGCCGCGAGGCCGCGCTGGAGGACGTGCAAAGGCTTTCGGAAAGCGTTGCGGAGGTAGGCATGATGAATC
>ERZ808040.2389-NODE-2389-length-10538-cov-7.505879_pt1 | contig 10538 bp, 9 predicted proteins | sample MGYA00380191_ERZ808040 | MGnify/ENA primary metagenome ERZ808040 (study PRJEB31490, sample SAMN06133395) | mouse gut metagenome | isolation source: J6 | host: mice | place: China: Chengdu | collected 2015-05 ... | reverse complement strand
AGACCATATTTAAAGACTTGGTCTATTGTCTCATATTTGTCAGGTTTGGTCTAGGTACATGCTATCCACCGTTTACAAATTTGCAGACTGCAAAGGGCATTTATTTATGATTGTACCGCGTGGCATGAAAGCTTTAAGAAAATGGGAGATTGTTGCTGATAAAGACATTTTAACAGGGGATGACTCCAGTTATTATGACTGGGATGAGTATGACTTATTAGAGAAACAGAGGGAGTATTTTTCAGCTAACTATAAAACAAATATACAAGCTTTTGTGCAAAATTGTCCCCTGCCTTGCAATGATTGTAAAACACTTATAAGTAGGTAATGAAATTAAACAATAAATTTGAGGGGAATTCTTTAAAATCCTCCATTTTACAGTATAGATAATATGATTTTACAATCAGACGTTCTCTTGTTCTTTTATTTTAACAATGTTATGATGAAAATATTAAAAGATAAAGGAGTGAAACTATGGCTATTAATCCAAAAGTTTTTATTTCTTATGCATGGGAAGATGGTATAACTGAATGGGTAAAAAATCTGGCCCAAGAACTTCGTTCAGATGGTGTCGATGCAATTATTGATCAATGGAGTTTGGTTCCAGGAGATCGGCTTCCACAATTTATGGAAAAATCCATCTCTTCTAGTGATAACGTTTTAATTATCTGTACTCCTAAATATAAAAGAAAAGTTGATTGTCGGGTAGGAGGCGCCGGGTATGAAGGAGATATTATTTCTAGTGAACAATTTTATAAGGACACTCCACGAAAATTTATTCCTCTGCTAAAAAAAGGCAATTGGCAAGATGCTGCTCCAACTTTCCTGTTATCCAGAAACTATTTAGACTTTCGGTTAGATGGTAGTTCGAAAGAAAGTTATCAACATCTTTTAAGAACTATTTATAAATCTTTTCCAACACCACCGCCTTTAGGACACGCTCCAAAGTTTATATCTGATAATTTAGAAAATAAAATAAAAAAAAATTGACAATCACTGTTGTTTTTATATTACTCATTATAATTACTTTCAGCCTCTATTATATATTTAGCATAACACAAAATAATGTAAACGAACAGAAAGTGACTTTTTCAGCTATTTCATCAGATTATATACCAATAGTTTCCGAAGATGAATATAGTATTAAAATTACGTCTGGCAATTCATTTGTCACAAAAATAGGAGATACACTTACACTTCCAATTGTATTTCAGCTTTCCGAAAAATATCGGAAGGACTTAACACCATATATTCTTTATGTTGCTTATCTTGAAGATAATACATGGCAACAAATATATTCTGAATATCTCTCAGGAGATATAACAGAAAAATCGTTACAAATTGAAACCAGAACACTAGACTTACCTCCCGACAATTATACTTTTGTTATTGCGTTATTTTCATCCACCAACTTTTCAAAAGGATCTTCATTAGCAGAAGTTTTGTTTAATTTAACATTATTAGAAAATGAAGATAATCCTGAAGAACCTTACACGATAGGAGGTAAAGTTTATGACAAAAATTCAACAGAACTATATTTAACAGATATTACTAATCAGGGATTTAAAAAACTATCAAATTTCAAAGAACTAACTTCCTTGCAAGTGACAAGTGAGGTTTTGACAGATATATCTCCAATAGTTGAGATGGAAAACTTGAAGCAGTTGTTTTTATTTAGTACCACACTAAAAGATATTGAGCCCTTAAAAAACATGACGAATTTAACTCATCTGGGTTTAGGAGGTGTAAATATCAATGGGCCTGGAAGTCGTGGCGATTTATATGATATTACTCCAATTTCTGGCTTGACAAATCTCGAGTCTTTGACTATTAAAGATTGTCAAGTCTCTGATATCAGTGCATTAAAAAATTTATCAAGATTGAAAACGCTATGGATATATAAAACAAAGATTTCTGATTTAAGTCCGGTGTCAGAACTCATTCATTTAACAGACTTAAGAGTACATTATAACCAGATTACAGATATAAGATGCCTTAAAAACCTTCAAGAATTAAAATTTTTAGCGGTTAGTTATAATTATTTTCCTCCTGAACAGGTAAATGAATTAAAGAAAATTATTCCTGATTGCAATATTATGAATAATTAGCCAGAATTATTTATAGTCCCATAAAAATCATTAAAACATTCATCCTGCTTTCCGTAAAAAGATAGCAGTGTAGTGTCTATGTCAAAAGGCACCGTTTTCAGCATTTTGATGGAATAAATCTTCTGTCTGAACTAACTCATAATACCGTCGAACTGCCACAGTGTATCGTCATCCATATGGTTAAGAACCTTGAGAGGGTTAGTTGGGAAACCAGCACCTGTTTCCCGAGAGTTTCAGACAGAACTGGATCATAACGGATATTATTGGCACGGCTGTCTTCATAGAGTGTTCCGAAAATCTGGAATATCATCTGTAGAGGTTTTTATGATTCTTGTGGATGTGAGATAATGAAGGGGTATTGGTTTTAAAGCTGTCTTTTATCAAGTGTTCAAAGCTCATTGATATACATAGAAACACTTATTAATAGCTTTTCTATGTATATTATTAACTATTCGTTAAACTGTCCTTTTGCGAATAGTACTTATTACTTACTATATGTATAAGTTCTCTTTTCCATATAGTAATCTGTTCGGTTATTACTGATTTTTATATTTCATCATCCACACTATAGCCTCTCTGCTGAGGAACCCAATGGAGAACGCCATCGCCGAATGATTCCTGTACATTGTTTCCATCAGTCAGGTCAAACCATCTTTATCACTGAACCAAAGGTCATCTTTATTTAGACAACTCTATGATAAACAACATGATCTGTAGTATATAATAAGATACACCAGTTTACAACTTTTTAACGATTTGCAAGACATCTTGAATAAATTAGTTTTATTTGATCTTACAGATTTTTCTGCGTTTCGAGGTTTGCTCCCAAAGTGGTAAATAATATTTTGTTCTCAAACTTTAGATTTTTAGCATGTCAAATATTGTTTCCTATATCAAAATTTGCAAATCAGAAAAGCTATATTTTTAACTATTCTGATAACAATACCCATGTATGAACCCAAAATGTAAAAAAGATGTAAACTGGTGTAACCTTAATAAATACCGTATATATCGGCGGTTCAAGATGAAATGTGGTATAGTTAATTAGCAAACGTACCCATATATGCTTTACGCGAATAAATGACTATAATTTGACCATATAAAACCTACCCATTCAATTAAAAAGGCTTTATTGTTTTAGGAGTTACTGAAGCAGAAATTGGATTAACCTTGCTAAACGGATATTCTCTTTCCTCCTTAATAAAAGCTATAAGTTCATTAAAATTATCTTTTCTTCCTCTTTCTAAATCAACAACCCATCTATTTCCTATACGTATTGGTGATATTTTTTTCTTCAAGTCCTCACTATATAAATCAAAACTTACGAAAATATATTTTTTTGGATTTATCTCTAAATCATCTGCAATCATTTTAAATTCTTTCCATACTCCACCGATACTATTATCAGCTTTCTTTTTATATTTGGGTGATAATACAATGATTATTTTGTCACATTGTAATCCATATGTCATCATCTGATCAATGTCCGGAAATTCTGCCTTCAACATCGAATCCATTTTTGCATCAAATCCCATTTGCAACAACATTTCTGTAAAGCTTTCTACTCTTTCTTTGTGTTCCTCATTATCATAAGCATAACTAATAAAAATTGATATAGGATTAGGCATAATTAACTCCTTTTCACCAAAATACCGTTTAAGCGTGTCATAAATTCGCTGTTCATAAATTGGATACTTATTATCTTTAATTCTAAGAAAAGTATCCTCTGAAAAAATGCAATTTGAATCTTTCTGCGTCTTTTCTAATAAAGATTTGTAAAAATTTTGTAATTCCAAATTTTTTATTTCACAAATAAGTTTGTTTACTTTATATAATTCTGTATTTTTATCTGTCCATGGTAAATCACTACCAACAAGAATTCCTACATATAACTCATATTTTTCATTAATGGATGAAGACTTGTGCAATTCATTAATGTATTCCCTTAATGCAGGATGAATCAAAAAAAACTCAATATTTCCACGCAAACCATCAGAAAAATCTTCATAGGGTGTTTTAAATTTTTGTAACATATCTGAACCAATTGAATGTCTTTCAACAATTCCCAATAACCCCATATTATACAGATCACAAAACGGATGATTTGTAGAGGGACACTTTCTACAATCATCTATGCAATTTCCATTATTATACTCTTTGCATATGCATTTTAATTCCTCATAAGTTAATACGTTATGTTTTAAATTTACTAAAAAATTATCAAAGCATTCTAATGTTTTCAAACATTTTAATAACATTCTAAGTTCATCGTATAGACTGTTTATAATAGTTGCTGATGATACGACCCTAACTTTTTCTTTAAGTTTCATTCTTTTAGTGTCTAAATCTGTATAACTATCTTTACACATAGATAATTCACCACAAAACTGTACAAAATCTCTTGGGCGACCTATTGAATATCTAAACATAAAATCGAATACATTTTCTTCTCTAAATGTAACTGTATTAGGGAAATTGTCAAATCCCAAAAATTTCTCCAATGTTGGATATCCTTCATAAAATAAAACCAAATGATTGACTAATTCTTTTAGTTCTATTCTTGAATATTCGACTTTTATCACAGAAGTTGAAATAGCATTTACATTTCGAGACCGATGTGCTGCATATGCTTCCTGCCTTATTGAGAGGTAAATTTTTATATGGTGATTGCTTCGCATGACATCCCAAGCTGCTTCTAACAATCCTACTTGAATCGGAGTCCAAATTTCGTCATGAGAAGTTTCTAACGCATTGTCAAAACGATCAAGAAAAAGAATCATCCCTTGACTAATTTTAGAAAAGCATTTCCCAATATAATTTGAAATTTCATCTACCATTTTAAATAGTATAGATTCACTAAGCGATACAATCTCATTAAATATATATTCAATCGGGTTAGGATCGCAAATCAAATCTTTTAATATATAATTGTAACGTTGAATACGTTCCGGGGAATCATTAAGCATATCATTGGTATCAATATTAGAATAGGAAATCACACATAATTCTATAATCAATACCCAAAGTCTTTTGCAATATTCCCAATTCTGTAGCTTGCTTAAATGTTCTTTAGATAGTGTGGTTTTTATACTTTCTATAAAAGAAATATATGGATGCTGATTTGGTATAAATATTATAGAAGTCGCATCCCCCTTATTTTCAAGTAAGTATCTTTTATATGACAAAAGCAATGTTTTCCCAACACCTTTGGCAGCTATTACAAATGATTTCCCACTATCATTAAGAAATGAATCAACGGAACCATTGCGATAAACAAACGTATCAAAATTCCCGAAGTCTGAAAGATTTCCGGCATCTGCTTCCCACTTAGTTTTTTTAGAAAACATTTTATTTTCTCCTATATTTTATCAAATTTTGTGTAGCTAATGAAAATCTATTTTATAGCAATATATAACATTAAATATGTTTGATTTTGTATCATTCTATAATATATTTCTTTAATATGGTTAGTTTTTTACACTCCTTCTTACTATGTAATAATAGATAATTGCAAACCTCTGATAGCTGCATTAACACAAGCTTTTTAACTCTATATTTTCGTTCATAACTCGATTACGGACATATTGCACATGGTCTACAAATTTTTGGAAATAAGTTGCACAATTACCCTTATGTAATAATATACCATAATTTTACATAAATCAACATTAGTTTCTGTAAAATACATTATTTACAGTTTCCAACAAAACTATAAACAAGCCGATTTCCTGTGTCTTTATTTCATCAAAAAAACCACCTATTACTGATAATAGTTCTTTCTCATGTTTGGATATCTTATAAGACTCAGTTTTTGTTGGAACTATAAATTACCAACAAAAAATAAAACACTGACAAAAACAAGATACCCAAAGTAAAAAAAGAACCCTGAATAATTAATAAGCGGGTATAAAAATTACTCTTCTATGTCACACTATTGCTTCTTGCTAAAGAATTTTATTCTTAGTGAAAATCTGTCTTAGACTTCCAAACATACCATAAAATCAACATTCCCAGCGTTTTGTTAATCCCCTGCCTTGGCATATAAACAAAAATTTGTTCATTACTATTATAAAATACTAAAAACAATAACTTTCTCAAACCTTTTTGCAAGATTTTTAACAATCCAGAAAAACCTATTTTTTCAGTGAAAGTAAGTAATTTAGCAAAATCTCCGACATTCACCTGATGGTATATATGTACCAATTATTGCATATTACTATCTAACAGTTAACTCCTGATTATCATTCCTTTTCCCATTGTTATTTTGTATAGGTATATTTTGTTATATTTTATCATTTTTTGCCTATATGAACAAGGGACAGAATTGGCCAATATCTTTCTTATCAATTATCTACAATTTGTCAACCATCCTTGTATCACCTGGCATGGTATGGCAATTGTAGCCTTTTGTTTCGTAACCGTATTGAAACAAAATATTTTCTATATTATCAAAAAACACCTGCAGCAATTGCTGCAGGCATCTCTTATTAAATTAATCATGGTTAAAAATTAAATAATTTCCTCACATTTTAACATATCATTTTCCAATCAGGCACGTTTTCCCCTGGAATGCAAAACCGTACTTCCTGATCTGCCCTGGTGCAAAACCATTTGCAATCAGGGATGTTTCGTACTGTTTTTCCTCGATCTGCATTAAGGCGTTGGCAACTGTATCTTCCAGTGCCTTTTCTTTTGAAGCCTTAAAAACCTTAAATTCTATTATATATGCATTGTTTTTTTCCTTGTCATACGGTTTCAGGACAATGTCATAACGCCCAAATCCACTCTCACGATTTGATGTAATCTCAAACTGATCTTGGAGCCCTACCATCAGCCCCAGGACAAAACCATGGTAAAACCGTTCCGGATGATCATTACCTGATGCGTTTTTAGCCGTATCAAAACTCGAAAAGCTGTTTAATGCAATACTGTTCATGAATTCATTCATGTAATCCACATCATCAAGCAGCATTGCCCTGACGAATTCATTGTATGCACTACTCTCCACATCCATTTCAAACCAGCCCCTGACCATATCCTCAAATATTAGTGCCACCTCCATATTTGTCAGTGCTAATGTGCAGCGTGGTTTTCCCTTTCCCTCTGCGCGGAGGGGTTCCCTGCCTGTCACTTTCAAGTATCCCGATGCCAGTAGAAGACTCCATATGGCATTTGTATTGCCTTCCAGCTGATTAAATACAATCTGTTCGTCAATTGGCGCCGTAAAACTTTTTCCCTTCATCAGATCCTCAACAGTTTTCTTTGCATCGGCATCGCCGGTCTGTATCAGTGTGCTTACCAGACTGTTGGAACTTGTATTTGCCCAGTAGGGTGCATATTCGCCTTTTTTACTGATAAACTCTATAATTGACCACGGATTATAGATATCTGCACAGCCTCCAAATATAAAGCCATCATACCACTTCCTGACACCCGCCTTATGTTCGCTGAGGTTTAACTCATCGAGCACCTGAAAAACTTCTTTCTCCGTGAATCCAAAAGAAGTGGAATACTTGTCTGAAAGGGTTGTTACCACTTCCAGATGGTTCAGCTCTGAAAAAATAGATTCTTTTGAAATCCTTGTAATTCCTGTAATCAGTCCACGCTCAATACTGTCATTATCCTTGAATGTAGTCACAAAAAAGCTCCTGAAAAAAGCCACCGCATGATTCCAGTAACCGTAAACCCAGGCTTCCTGCATCGGGGTGTCGTACTCATCGAGAAGGACAATTACATTTTTGCCGTAAACTCTTTTAAGATAGCCGCATAGACGGCGAATCGCTACCTGGGCCGTCTTGTCTGTCATATGATCATTGACAGATGAAAAATATGCCCTGTCATTCTCATCAAACAACTCTGATTTCATGATATCCCTGAATTTTGCGTATACATCCGATAAAATCTGTTTTACAGCTGTCTTCATTGCCCCAACATTATCGAGGGCATTCCCATCTGCTTCACTTTTGTCATATCCGGATTTTACGCCTGCGAAACTTAGGGATATGACCGGAAATGTCCCCTGCAGTTTCCTTAAATTTTCGTCTTCCCAGACAAGACGTCCATCAAATAAGTCACTTCTTCCTTCATATTTATTGGACAAAAAACATTCTATTGTACTGAGATTGAGTGTTTTTCCAAACCGGCGGGGACGTGTAATCAGCGTAACCTTGTCGGCATATTCCCACCATTCCCTGATAAAATTTGTCTTATCGATGTAAAAGATATGGTTCGCCATCATATCCTCATAGTTCTGATAACCAAGACCATGTTTCACTTTCATGTATATCCTCCTCCGGTTCATGTCCACTACCCACTCTTAATATACACTACTTTTCTTCCAAAAACAATAAGAAGACGCGAATGTAAGGTTATCAAATTCGTTAAACCAGCCTTTTGCGAATAGTAAACTATCTCTCTCCCGCCAGGAAAAAAGGAGATAAAATGGAATTTTTAGAGAAGGCAGAAAACGGGAATTTTGACATCTGGCATAACGGGAGTTTCGTACATTCCTGCAAGTCGGGAAAAGATGTGATTGACTATATAGCTTACATATTAAATATGTATATAGATGGTGATCCGTGTCTGATCGCGGACGAGGTTCTTGACACATGCACGGGGCTGGGCGGTGAATACATAGTCCTGGTGTATGAATACAATGTTGACAAATGCCGGGAATTTTTCTTTATTGAATCCAATTAAATGCAATGTGTCGGTATATACCTATCAGAAGGGAGCTGAAAAAATGAAAGACTGGCTTGACACTCTTGCAGCCCGGAGCATGTCCCAGGCAAAGTATGACCAGGAGCATACCAGGGGAGTCTACATGAAGCTGAACCTGCGGACAGACCTGGACATAATACGCTGGCTTGAAAGGCAGCCGTCAAAACAGGGGGCAATAAAAAGGCTCATACGGGAAGAAATAGAACGTACAACAATTAAATAAGGATTTAGCTGATTGCTTTTCTGCCATTTGCAGAATTGATTGAAGCAAACGAAGGATAAGAAACGATAGTTCCTGACTATTTTTATCAGATCATGGATTATAAGAAAAGCTTCCTCTTCTGCACTTGGCAAACTAATAAAGCAAACGAAGGATTAGTTTCTGACTATTCAGGGGGCAATAAAAAGGCTCATACGGGAAAAAATAGAACGTACAATAATTAAATAAGAATTTAAAAGATGAATAAGCGGAGGTGTTTTATATGGTAGAAGTTTGTCTGGTCGTGAATACGAAACTATCTGGGAAGAGGCTGCATACTGCAATAAAGAAAAGCGGTTACAGTATCCGGGAGCTGCAGGAGATGCTGACCCTGTCCTGTCCCAATCCGATCTATAGATGGATTCATGGTGAGGCGCTCCCGTCAACAGTGAACCTGTATCGTCTAAGTTATTTTCTGCAGGTTCCCATGGAAAGCTTACTTGCAGTTGAACAATGGTTTTAGGGACAGATTAAGCCGGACAGGCCCGGTATTTTATATAATTTTACCAGGAATCCGGGTCTTTCCGGCGCCGATCAGTATTTACTGCAGCAGATTTTTTTGTGTAACATGCACAAAAAAGCAATAATGATAATAGTTCCTGAAATTTCAGGATTTGTAACCGGCACATGTATGCGTGTAAAATATTTTACATATCCCCTCTTCTATTTTCAAAGAAAGGACTGATGATATAATGTCAAAAACAAGAAAATTAACCATGGCTGGAATGTTTTGTACAATATCATACCTGGTAATGGTATTCTGCAGGGTTCCGGTCGTGCTTTTCCTGAAGTATGATCCCAAAGATGTCATTGTAACAATGGGTGGATTTTTTCTGGGACCGCCTGCAGCTTTTTTTATATCAGTGGCAGTATCTTTTATGGAGATGTTCAGTGTCAGTGACACGGGGCTGATAGGATTTATAATGAATGTGGTTTCAACCTGCAGTTTTGCATGCACTGCATCATTAATATATAGGAAGGTACATAATTTTAAGGGAGTTTTTGCAGGGCTTTTATGCGGTTCCATCTTAATGGTTACTGTCATGCTGCTATGGAATTATTATTTGGTCCCCCTTTATATGGGCATTCCAAGGGAAACATCTGTAGAACTGCTGGTGACGGCATTCCTGCCTTTTAATGTATTAAAGAGCGGGCTGAACATGGTATTTGCACTTTTTTTATACAGGCCATTGATCACAAAATACCCACGGACGTTCTATGTACTGACTATGGTGCGTTTACAACAATACCCCAAGACTTGGCGCTTACGCTCATCGTCGCGAGCGTAGCGCTCAGCATTCACCAGACGATCGACCTCGGCATTAAGTAAGGAATTAAGGGTTTCTTCAACGTTGTTTCGTACAAGATCCTTTAATTAGGAACTGTCGTGAAATAATTTGTATATTTTTGGAATCTATGTTAATATATGTCATGAACGAGTTTAGTGATTC
>ERZ808040.2387-NODE-2387-length-10542-cov-7.375251_pt1 | contig 10542 bp, 7 predicted proteins | sample MGYA00380191_ERZ808040 | MGnify/ENA primary metagenome ERZ808040 (study PRJEB31490, sample SAMN06133395) | mouse gut metagenome | isolation source: J6 | host: mice | place: China: Chengdu | collected 2015-05 ... | reverse complement strand
GACCTGGGCACCGGCACCGAGCAGCACATCACCATCACCTCCTCCACCAACATGTCCAAGGAGGACGTGGACAAGGCCGTGCGGGAGGCGGAGCAGTTCGCCGCCGAGGATGCGCGCCGCAAGGAAGAGGTGGACACCCGCAACCAGGCCGACCAGATGGTGTATCAGACCGAAAAGACCCTGGACGAGATGGGCGATAAGCTGGACGCCGGCGACAAGTCCAACATCCAGCGGGAGCTGGACAAGGTGAAGGACGCCCTGAAGGGCAACGACACCCAGGCCATCAAGAGCGCCACCGAGGAGCTCACCAAGGCGTTCTACGCCGTCAGCGAGAAGCTGTACTCCCAGGCGGGCGGCGCCCAGGCCGGCCCCGGCCCCGACATGGGCGGCGCGGGCTTCACCGGCGGCCAGCCCCAGGGCGGCGGCGACGACAACGTGGTGGACGCCGACTATGAGGTCATGGACGACGACAGCCAGAAATAATTCTGCACCAAACGTAGGGGCTGATGTCCTCATCGGCCCAATTCGGGAAAACGGGGCGGTGAGGACACCGCCCCCTACGGAAAAGGCGGGGCCCGCAATGCCCCGCTGTTCCCGTGTCAAGAGGTGATTCCATATATGGCAGATCAAAAACGAGATTACTATGAAGTGCTGGGCGTGTCCAAGTCCGCCTCCGACGACGAGCTGAAAAGGGCCTACCGCAAGCTGGCCAAGCAGTACCACCCGGACATGAATCCGGGCAACGCCGAGGCGGAGGCCAAGTTCAAGGAGGTCAACGAGGCCTATGAGGTGCTGTCCGACAAGGACAAGCGGGCCAAGTACGACCAGTTCGGCCACGCCGGGGTGGACCCCAACTTCGGCGCGGGCGGCTTCGGCGGCGGCTTCGACATGGGGGACATCGACCTGGGGGACATCTTCGGGTCCTTCTTCGGCGGCGGCTTCGGCGGACAGCGCCAGGCCAATCCCAACGCCCCCAAACGGGGGGCCTCCCTCCGGGCCAGCGTCACCATCAAATTTGCCGAGGCCATGGCGGGCTGTGAAAAGGAGCTCAGCCTCCACCGCATGGAGACCTGCGACGCCTGCCGGGGCACCGGCTGCGCCGCCGGCACCACCGCCGAGGTGTGCCCCGACTGCCGGGGCACCGGCCAGGTCCGTATCCAGCGGGGCGGAGGCGGCTTCGCCTTCTCCACCACCGCGCCCTGCTCCAAATGCCGGGGCACCGGCAAGCTCATCCACCAGCCCTGCCCCGACTGCCGGGGCGAGGGCCAGGTGCGCCGCCAGCGGAACATCAAGGTCCGCATCCCGGCGGGCATCGACGACGGCCAGACCATCTCCATGCGGGGCCAGGGCAACGGCGGCCTCAACGGCGGCCCCGCCGGGGACCTGCTGGTCAATGTGGCCGTCATCCCCGACCGCCGGTTCCAGCGGGACGGCAGCAACATCTACACAGAGCAGCCGGTCTCCTTCACCCAGGCCGCTCTGGGGGCCACGCTGGAGGTGGATACCATCGACGGCAAGGTGAAGTACGACCTGCCCGCCGGCACCCAGCCGGGCACCGTCTTCCGCCTGCGGGGGAAGGGCGCCCCCAGCGTCAGCGGCCGGGGGCGCGGCGACCAGTACGTCACCGTCCAGGTCCAGGTGCCCACCAACCTGACCGGCCAGCAGAAGGACGCCCTGCTGGCCTACGCCCAGACCATGGGAGAGGGCACCCCTCCCCCGGCCACCCCGGTCAAGGACTTCTTTAAAAAGAAAAAGAAATGAAATGAGAGGACGAAAGCCAGCCGCTTTCGTCCTCTCATTTTGCATGCGCGCCTGTTCCGGCGTGCGGCTCCCCGCTCCTCAACAGTCCACGGTGATGTTGTCCATCCCACGGGCCAAAGCCCTGTCCCCGCCCCCTGCGGGGGCGGGGACAGCTTTTAACAGTCTACGGTGATGTTGTCCGTGCCGTGGGCCTCGAACTCGTCGATATAGGCGTCGATCCGCTGGGTCAGCTCGTCATAGTTGCTCTCGTCGATGGGCACGTCGTCCATGTCCCGCCGGGCCAGGTCCTCCGCCAGAATCTCAAAGAACACGTTGTTCTCATACTCCATAATGGCCTCGTGGATGCCCCCCTCCGCAAACGCCCGGGAGGGGATCACCTCCCCCTGGTACGTCTCGGACAGGCTGGGCATTCCCTCCTGGGCCGCCCGGGCAAACAGAAGGCTCTCCACCTCGTCGTAGTCCTTGAAGCGGTCCTCACCCCGGGTGGAGTTCAGAATCCAGTTGCCGATGTACACCATGTCCAGCAGCCGGCGCAGCTGCTTGCGCGTCAGTTCCAGTTCCATCCTTAGCCCTCCTTCGGCTGTGCTCAACTCTATATTATACAGCCCCGTCCCCGCTTGTCAATGGGCATAGTTATCCATTGAAGGGGGCATATCCGCCCTGTCCCCGTCATATAGTCAGGGCAGGAAACCATTTGATATGCGGAGCGTGATATCCATGGACGAATACAGAGGCGAAAACAGGATTGTACTCCGGGGCCAGGGGCTCAGAGCCCCCGCCCCCTCCCACCGGAACCACGGGGTGGACTACTACACCCTGCCCCTGCGGGTGCCCCGGCTGAGCGGGGTGGACGACGTGCTCAACCTGGTGACGGCGGACCCCGATCCCGCCCTGTGGGCCCCCGGCCAGTGGGTGGACGTGCAGGGCGAGGTGCGGTCCTACAACAACCGCTCCGGCCAGGGCAGCAAGCTGGTGATCACCGTGCTGGTGCGGTCCGCCCGGCCCGCCGCCGAAGAGGAGGGCGAGAACCGGCTGACCCTGGCCGGGGCCCTCTGCCGCAGGCCCACCGCCCGGCGCACCCCCCTGGGCCGGGAGATCTGCGACCTGCTGCTGGCGGTCAACCGCCCTTACGGCCGGGCGGATTACCTGCCCTGTATCGCCTGGGGCTCCCTGGCCGCCCACTGCGCCGGACTGGACGTGGGCGACCGGCTGCGGCTGGAGGGCCGGCTCCAGAGCCGGCAGTACCACAAGCTCATCGACGGAGAGCAGGTGGAGCGGACGGCCTTTGAGATATCCGTCATGAGCCTGCTGGACAGCGCGGAGCAGGCGTCTGCGCAGCGTGAGTGGGACAGCGCGGGGCAGGCGTCTGCGCAGCGTGAGCGGGACAGCGCGGAGCCTCAGGACCCCCCGTAGACCTCCGGGCAGACCTCCCGGAGCTTTGCCCGGATGGAGCGCAGGTCGGCAAAGGTGTCCGGCTTTTTGGCGGGGTCCCGCAGGAGGGCGGCCGGATGGTATATGGCGGTGAAATACATCCCGTCCCGCTCCACCCACTGGCCGTGCTCCTTGGTGATGCGGTAATCCGGCTTGATGATGCGCATGGCGGCAATGCGCCCCAGACATACCACCACACGGGGCCGGAGCAGCTCCATCTGCTCCCGCAGCCAGCCGATGCAGGCGTCCTGCTCGGTGTTCAGCGGGTCCCGGTTCCTGGGCGGGCGGCACTTCACGATGTTGGTGATATAAAAATTCTTCTCCCGGTCCAGCCCGATGAGGGACAGCATCTCATCCAGCAGCTGTCCCCCCTTGCCCACGAAGGGCTCCCCCTGGAGGTCCTCGTTCTCCCCGGGCCCCTCTCCGATGAACATGATTTGGGCGTTTTTTGGTCCCTTGCCAAACACCACGTTGGTGCGGGTGTCCGCCAGCGCACACTTCTGGCAGGCGTGACAGCGGCGCTCTAATTCTACCCAGTCTGACATGGCGCGTATTCCCTCCCCTTCCCTGTTTGTCTCTTTTTTTCAGACGCTTCCGCGCCGGGTCCACCAGCCCCGCAGGCCCGTCCCAGGCGGGGGGGCGGGCCGGTCCGGCAGCTCGACAAAATATTTCCCGGAGGCGTTCACCACGGTGGTGGCCCCATACTGCCGCACCCGGGGCCAGGTGGGCACATATTGCAGGTGGACATGGCCATGAAAATGATAGCTGGGGGAAAAGCGGTCCATCAGGTCCCGGAAGCAGGCAAACCCCTGATGACAGCCGTCCTCCAGGTCCCCCATGCCCTGGGCGGGGGCGTGGGTGACCAGAAGGTCCACCCCGCCCTTCCGCAGGATCCAGCCCAGCTTTGCGATGCGCCGCCTCATCTGCCCCTCGGTGTACTGGTGGCTGCTGCTGTTGTACTTCATGCACCCGCCCAGCCCCAGAATGCGGTAGCCGCCGAATTCCACCACCCGGCCGTCAATGCAGTCACAGCCCTCGGGGGGGTCCTTTTCATAGCGGCTGTCGTGGTTGCCGTGGACGTAAAACAAAGGCCGGTTGGCCATGGTCACCAGAAAGGTGAGGTACGCCGGCGGCAGGTCCCCGCAGGAGATGATGGCGTCGGCGCCCTGAAGCTTTTCCTTGGAGAAGTAGTCCCACAGCCCCTGATCCGGGGCGTCGGATATCACCATCAGCTTCACTGGTCGGTCCCCTCCTCCGGCGGGATGCGCTCCCGGTCCACACCCAGCCGCCGCACCGTGGGCTTCGCCACCGGCAGCAGCTCGTCAAAATCGGGCAGGCGGCCGTCGATGCGGTCGCACAGCCAGTCCATCTTCAGAATTTCCTCCATGGTCAGGTTCCGGCTGCCGTCGTTGACCACGCTGCCCGCCTGGTCCCGGATCAGCCGCTGGAAGGGGTGAATGGTCCCCGCCCGGATGCCCTGCCGCAAAATCTCCGCCAGCGACCGCACCCCCTCCGGCAGGTCGGGGCTGAACCGCAGGTCCACCACGCCGCTGTTCATCCCCCACCAGTAGTTGATGGCGCGGCTGCTGTCCTCCGCCAGGGGGATGGTCCGGGGGTCCCGGAGCATCTCCCGCACAATCCGCACGTAGAACTCCCCCCAGTGCCAGCTGGGCGAGGCCAGCTGGACAAGCTCGCCGTCGGGCTCCAGCCGGGCCAAGCCCTGGGCCCCGTCCGGCTGCTCGGAAATATAGTCCCGGTCGCTGACGATTTGCAGCCCCTGCCGCCGGAATTCGCCCATATAATCCCCCGGCAGGCAGTGCCAGCGCAGGTCGATGACGGCCTCCGGGTTGGTGAGGGCCGCCCCCAGGGCAAAGGCGTTGATGCTGGCGGGCACCCCCAGAATGGGGTAGCTGCCCACATAGCCGATGCGCCTGCCCCGGCTCATGGCCCCGGCAATGGCCCCGGTGATGAATTTGCCCTCGTACACCCGGCAATAGTACGCCTTCACGTTGACATAGGGCTGGTCGATGGAGCAGTTCATAAACCGGACCTTGGGGTACTTCACCGCCACCCGCAGCGTGGCGTCGATGAGGCTCACGGAGGTGGTGAAAATCAGTTCCGCGCCCCCCGCCACCGCCTCGCCGATCACCGCGTCCGCCCCCTGGGGGGACACGTCATAGAAGCACTGTACCGATACGCTGTCCCCCAGAGTCTCCTCCAGGTACTCCCGCCCCCGGTCGTGGGCGGCGGTCCAGCCGCTGGTCTGCGGCGCGCCCTGGAACAGGAAGGCGACCTTCAGCCGTTTCTTGGTCCCCAGAAGGGCCGACATAACACTTTTTTTCTCCTCCCCCTCCGCGGCGGGCGCCAGGCTCACCGCAATGGGCTCGGGGGAGCCGTGGACGCACAGCTCCTTCCAGATGGCGGTGAGCGACCGGCGGTAGTCGCCCTCTCCAATGGAGTTCAGAAAGTCCTGGGCCGGATAGAATTCCAGCCAGCGCAGCAGGGCGTCCCCGGTGGTCAGGCCCAGGCTGCCCCCGCCCAGCCGGTAAAAGCTGTTCCGGAAGCTGAAATACCGCGCCTTGAATTTCTTTTGGAAGTCCTCCGGCCAGTCCTCGTCCCTGGCGAACCCCAGCGCCGCCTGGAGCTTTGCGTACCCACCCAGATCGCTAAAGTGGACCCCCCAGCACCGGCTGTGCCGGAAAAACTCCAGAAACTCCAGGTAAATCTCCGTGGTGATATCGTCCGTCCGGGCGGGCATCAGCCGGGTGACGTCCGCCTGCACCGTGGCGGAGCCCACGCATTTGAGCACGCTCACCCGCTTGTTGCCCTCCTGCACATAGAACCGGCCCAGGTATTCATAGCACTTGATGGCGTCGTGAATGCCCTCGTTCAGCTGGGCCGCGCACAGGTTGGTCCACTTGACGGCAAATTCGCTGTCCGTCCCCATCAGGGGGTAGAACCCCGGGGAAAAGGAATTGCAGCGCGCATCCTCCGTGGAGCCGACAATCAGATAGATGGGCACCTCCATCACCCCAAGCTTCACCTGGGACAGCTGGAGCTTGTCCGCCCCCAGGGCCTGGATGTTGGGATACTGTCCCCGGTGAACACAGTTTTTATATTCTCTCTGCCCCGCTTTCAGGGCCTGCTGGTAATATTGTATGGCTTCCGTGCTTGGCATCGCGTGTCCTCCTTGATGCAATGTTGTATTTCTTGACGGATTGGGGCGAATAGTAAAATATTACCGGGCCCCGTGTGAGGGAACCCGGCGACGGCAGGCGGTTTGGTTACTCAAACCCGAAAGGGGGTGAGTATATGCCCATGACCCTGACTTTTCATGTTTGCGGTTTTACCGTGACGACAAGGGTAAAAAGAGACGACCGCCACTCCGGCAAGTGACGGTCGTCTACGCAGTTTGTAGCCCAGTCGCACTTTAAGGAGCCAAACCGCTTGCCCGGATGAACGAACACGGGGCTCACTTTTATGATTATACCCTCCGGCGGACGGTTTGTCAACGTCAGGTTGCATCGAAACAGGCAACTCCTCCCCCGTTTATCTCCTCCTGTGAAGGAGGAGATAACATCATGCAACACACCGAAACCTACAACCTGAACCTGATCGAGACATCCGACACCTTTTCCCCGGACCCCCTCAACCAGAACGCCCAGGCCCTGGAGAACGCCCTCAACGACGAGGCCGACGCCCGCGAATCCGCTGACAGCGCTCTGGACGCCCGTGTGCTGTCGCTGGAAGGCAAACACATCAAGTGCGGCATGTACACCGCCAAATCTGAGTACGCCCCCATGACCATCAGTTTGGGCTTCACCCCCAAGGCCGTGTTTGCCTTTACACCGGGCGGCACCTTCTTTGGCGCACTCTTTCAGGGTTATAGTTCCTCTTCAAGCCCTCCCGCTGAAATCATCTCCGGTGGCTTCCGTCTTAACCGTGTGGGCAGTTACAACTCCGGCATGTACCTTAACACCACTTACATTTACCTCGCCCTGGACTGAACCGCGCAAAAAGGGCCCCCCGGAAATCCGGGGGGGCCCTTTTTTAGAGCTTTTTCCGCTAAACCAAATCAGGGAACGATAGGCTGGTTGGCTACAGTGCTATCCTGGTTGTAGCAGACGTAGATCTGGGTCACGTTGGTGGAGCTGTCGGTGATGGCGGACACGTACAGGTCGGTCTCGCCGCCGTGCTGGCCGGGCGTGCCGTAGTTGCCCAGAGAACCAGCGTAGTTCAGAGTGGTCAGGCTGTTGATGCCGGGCCAGGTGGGATTGGCGTTCAGCACGTTCAGGTTGGTGATGTTCGCCTTGTCCACACGCATCAGGTCCGTCGGGCTGGTGGCGTTGAGCCGGTCGCCCATGGTGGCCGTGAAGGAACCGGTCTGCGCGTTCATGGTGGACGCGGTGTAGATGTTCTGCGTCCAGCTGGTGTTGGTGAGAATCACGTTGTAGATGGTCTCGCCGGTACCCCTGGTGCGGCCGGAGGGCTGGATGGTGTAGAAGTGGTCATGGCCGTTGTCGTTAACCTCCTGAGCGCTGCTGTCCGCATCAGTGACCATGCCGTCAACCCAGATGCTCTCAGCCACGCCGTTGTTGTACATGGTGAACTGAGTGGCGTCGTTGCTGGCGTCAACCATGGTGCGGGTGGCGTTGCCCACGTAGCGCAGGGTGCGGCTGTCGCTCCAGGTCACCGCACTGGCGGGCAGGATGATGACGTCGGCCTGACGGGACAGAACCTGGTTCTGGGAGTACACGAACGGGCTCTGGGTCAGGTAGGTCATGTCGGACATGGTGACGTCGTCGGCAAAACGGTCCGTGGTATCAGCGTCATTGCGGTCACTCCAAGCGGGAGCATAGCCGTCCATGTTGATGGTAGCGCTGATGTGGCCGTCCTTGGTCACCAGGTCGGTGATGCCGTTGTAGACGTCGGCCTTCAGGCTCTCGGTACCGAAGCCGGACACCAGGATGAACTTGGTGTTCTCGGTGAAGTACAGGTACTCGCTGGCGTTGGCAGCGCCGTTCATAAAGATATCGCCGGCATACACGGCGCCCAGGGCCATCTGGCGGGAGCCGATGTTGATGTTGTCGGTGTCGCTGTCGCCGTCGGTGTTGTCACGGTCAACGCCGTTGAAGTCCACGTTGGGAGCGGTGGCGTTGGTCTCGGGACCCCACTCGGTATTGTCACCATCTTCGTCCCAATCGGTCTTGCCAGCGCCGTTGTCACCGGCGATGACGCCGATCTGGGCCAGGTTGGCGAAGCGCCAGTTGATCGCGTTGCTGCCGTTGTAGGCGAAGCCGCGGTACACGCCGTTGCCGATGCCGTTCACGGACTGGATGCTGGTGGTCAGGCCCTGGGTGTCACGGAAGGGCACGCCGGGCTGGTCGGTGCCGTTGATGGAATTGCCGTTCAGCGTGCTCACCTTCACGGTGGTCTTCTCGCCGGCCAGGTTCACGCCGGTCAGGAAGTACTCGAAGGTGGAAGAGCTGGTGACGGTGCTGTAGTCGAAGTAGGTACCGTAGATGAAGGTGTTGCTGTACACCAGCTCAGCGCCCAGGTACTTGTTGTCGGGCGTGAGGTAGAAGCGGTAGGTGCTGTTGGCGTAGAAATTCTCGCTCTTGGTGGCCTCCTGGGGGATGGTGCCGGGAACAACGCTCTCATACAGGATGGAGCGGTCCAGAGTGGTGCCGTCCTGGAAGTTGACCTTGCCGGTGTCGGGGTTGTAGGAGATGACCACGCCGTCCTTGGTGTTGACCACGGGGATCAGCTTGAACCAGGCGTCCTCATCAGCGCCCGTACGGGGGCTGGTGTAGCCGTCGGCCACCTCGTCGTCGGCCACAATAGCGCCGGCGGGCAGGTTGGCGATGGGAGCAGTGCCGTCGATGTGCACGCCGATCACCTTGTCGCTCAGGGTGGTGGTGCTGCCGGGAACCAGCTGAGCCTGATCGATGGTGCCGTCGTCACGGACGCCGGGGAACAGCTTGTTGCTGTCGTCGATGAACCGGGCGGTGGTGTCCTCCTGAGCGACGGTCACGGTCGTGACGGCGTTCACGTTGTCCACGCCGGTGATCGCGGAGGCCTGGATGTTCAGGGCGATGACCACGTCCAGCGCCTTGTTGCTGCTGTTGGAGATCAGCAGGTACAGATTCTCAGTGAAGTCAGCATGAACCTCGCCCTGATCGGGGGACTTATCGCCCAGAACACCGACCTTGGGATCGCCAGCAACGTTCAGGGGCAGGAAGCGGTCGAAGGACTGGTTCTCAAAGACGGTGGTGGTGCGGCCCACGGTGAAGCCGGCGGAAGCAGCCTCACGGCCCAGGCCGTCGGCGGCCCAAGCGGCGTCGTTGGCAAAGGTCAGGGTGGCGTCATCATCGTTGGCCACCTTCACCACGTCGGCCAGAGTGGCGCGGTCAAAGTAGGCGTAGGTGTGCAGGTTGTTCAGCTGCTTGCTGTTGCGCCAATCCAGGGCCACATCCTGGCCGAAATAGGCGGGCTTCAGCTCGGTGTCGCGGCCGTCGAACCAGATCTCCACCTTGTGGGCGAAGAGGTCCAGGTCGGTCTTGGCGTCAAACGTCACGATGGCGTTGGCAGCCCAAGTGGCCTTGTCATCCTTGTCATAGGCGGTGTCATCATACGCAGTGTAGCCCGGGGTCACAATGCCGTAGGCGTACACGGGGTCGGCATCCAGCAGGGAGAAGCTCATGCGGGTGACGGACTCGCCGGTGTCCTGGTTGCCCACGACGATGCCGGTGTCATTGGTCAGGCCGAAGGACTTCCAGCCCAGGGTGGGGTTGTGCTCGGGCTGATAGCCGGCGCCGGTGACGGGCACGCCCACATAGGGATTGTAGGTGCTGCCGTTGAAGGTCACGGTGGGCACCCGGGCGGCGGCGTTGAAGGTCAGGGAGGCGATCACGTCGCGGCGGGCGGCCAGATGCAGGGTGCCGCCGTACTGGGTGGTGTTGACATCACGCAGGATGCCCAGGTCGCGGCTCTGGCTGGACACATTGACCTGCCAGTTGGGGCCGGTGAACTCGTTGTTCTTGTCGTAGCCGATGGCCCGCAGCAGCATGGTCAGGGCCTCGTAGCCGGTGACGTTGCCGGTGGGGTCAAAGACGGTGTTGGCGGGATCGCGGCCCTTGATCAGGCCGGCGTTCCAGCAGTAGCCCACATAACCGGCGTACCACTTGTCGGCGGTCACGTCCTTGAAAGGGGCGTAGTTGGCGTACAGGCCGGCCTTGGCGTCGGTCACGTCGCCGCTCACCAGACGGTAGAGGACGGCGGCCATCTCCGCGCGGGTGATGTTGGCGGCGGGCTTGAAGTTGCCGTTGTCTCCGCTGAACACCCGCATGC
>ERZ808040.2385-NODE-2385-length-10551-cov-4.702120_pt1 | contig 10551 bp, 12 predicted proteins | sample MGYA00380191_ERZ808040 | MGnify/ENA primary metagenome ERZ808040 (study PRJEB31490, sample SAMN06133395) | mouse gut metagenome | isolation source: J6 | host: mice | place: China: Chengdu | collected 2015-05 ... | reverse complement strand
GAACGGGATGGGAAACCAGGTGGGTTCCATCACAAATTACGTTACTTCCATGATGGAAGTCCAATCTCGCTTCCAAAAGGAGTCAGCGGAATATAAGGAGCTGGAATACAGGATCGCCTGTGGGCAGCTTTACCAGCAGGCGGAACTGGACAAGATCAAAGGGATCGTGGCCTCCCCCATGCCCAGCCATTGGTACAATATGAAAGCCTGTGCCGATGACCGGTATCTGCAGTCCATATGCGCATACCGCAAACCCTATTTCATGATCTATATATATGAAGAAACCCGTCGTGAATACAGAAAGTACATAAAAGAAAGCAATGACAAATGCCGTGCTTTATATAACTGCTCTATTCAGAAGCTATACGACTGCAAAAGCGATCTTTCTGACGAACAGAAAGAATTCCTGTTTTGGTATGAGCTTAAAATGCCTGTGGGGACCGGCAGCTGCTCTATGAATAAAATATGCGCTTATGTGGAACGCCATCTGGACAGCTACAGGTCCCAACTCCATCAGGACTCTACTTTTGACTACAGGATATTGAAAGCCAAAAGGCGCTGTACCGAAAGCCACCGGCAGGCGCTCAGGGAACTGGAACAATATTATTGCGAGTGTGTCAGGGAATATAAAAAAGCAAAACAGCATGATAAGGGAGAATCCAACAAGGTCAGGCGCTTTCTGTATAGAAAATTTAATCAGGAAGCCAAAAGGATATGTCCCAATCGGGAAGAGCGGCTGAATATTATTCTGGATATCACTTATGCCGAAAAGGGGAACCGGCAGTTTTGCTGGGACACCATCGGGGAAGATATCGTCAGCAGGCTGGAAATCGAAAATGCCGGTTGAACGGCGGAATGGGAGGAAAAATGTACCTATTAAATGAAAAGGATTATATAAGGAATATATTGGCTGCAAAAAAGAAACCCGACGACCTGTCCATGGGATATTTGATAAATCTCCTCTCCAAGTATTACTATTCCCCTGAATCGGATGCCGTCACACTATCCGAGATTGTAAAGGAACAGATATTGGGATTTCACCTGGACAACTACCAGGAGTACCAATACCACAATAAAATCATCAGCGCCTGCCAGGAACTGTTTGAAGGGACTGCCGATACCAGCCTGAAGCAAAGGGAGTATATACCGGTCTATGAGCCGGAACTGCATTTGATACATTCTCTGCCTGGCGACCGGCAAAGGAAATTGATGTTTACAATTTATGCTGTCGCCAGATACATGGGATGTGACGGATGGGTCAATAAAAAGGACTCAAAAGGCATATTGGAGATTTTCAAACTGGCCAATGTCACTGCCACTTCCGAAAAGCGAAACGAACTGCTGCATGAATTTTACACAAGGGGAATTATCTCCTTCGGGAAAAGGATCAATAACCTGAATTTCAAAGTCCATTTGGAGGACTCCGGTGAAATTGTTTACAAAATAAAGGATTTTAACAACCTCGGGAACCAATACATAGGAAACTTTAAACAGGGATACCGGCAATGCAAAAGCTGCGGAAAAGCCTATAAAGTAAAATCCGAAAAGGATTATTCAAGCAGATATTGCGAAGCCTGTGCAATTGAAAGACGCAAATCGGCCAACCGTAAAAGCATGACGAAAGCCAGGGAAATGAAAAAATGTGTACAAAGCCATGTCTCATGAAACGCACTGTTTTCAAGGCTTTCACACCCTTCCGGAAGGAAATTGCCGTTTTCTTTTAATGGATATACTTGTCTCGCAAAGAAGGAGAAACAAAATGCAGAACAAAAAGAGCCTGTTAAAACTCTCTTCCGTCAACATCCTCCCAAACTTATCGGTCAGGATCCCTACCGTCGGAGAGATATTGGAGGATGAACAGCATTACTATAGCCTGGTCTCATCCCTCACAGCCACTCCGTATTATTACATGGTCCAGCTCGACGACATGGGAATTGATTTCACTACGGTGACGGATTACCAGTTGTTCATGATGCTGTTCCCTTCATTTGCCCAGGGGGATATCAGCATATTGTTTGGAGATACGGATTTGTCTGACATCAAGATGTGCAGAAGCAGCCAGAACGACATGTTTATTTTGCGCAGCGAGAAGATGGACATCACCATAGACGAATTTGTATATAGACAGATCGTGGAGACGGTCCGGAAAATAAACGGCCTCCAGAAGGACAACCGCAAGCCGGGCAATCATGAAGCCAAAGAATTCCGAATCAAATTAGAACGGAAAAAGCAAAAGCGGAATGCCAATAAACCGTATGAGCCTTACTTGGAAAAGCTGGTCGTGGCATTAGTAAACCGGCCCGAATTCAAATACAATTATGAGCAGGCCGAAAACCTGACCATATACCAGATCAACCAAAGCTTTGAACAGATTAAAACAAGCATCAATTTCGATAATACCATGATTGGCGTTTATTCCGGGACGATCAACACTTCTAAACTGAAAGACAAGTCTTGCCTGTCCTGGCTGCCAATCAAGTAACACCGGAAATAAGGCCCCTTTGGGGTCTTTATTTTAAATATTATAAACCTAACAGGAGGATTTAAAAATGTCAGTAGATGTTAGCAAGTTAATCATTACCGAGGTTGCACAGATCACAGCGTTTAACAATGCCGGCGAATTGGAGTTCATTATGGACGAAGTCCAGAATGGCACCATCAACAACACTCAGGAAAAGGCCGATGTCCAGGGCCGGAACGGAAGGAAGCTGGCTTCCCTGAAGAAGAGCAAGGCCGTGACCGTTTCCGCCACCAACGGCGTCCTTGTAGGCGGCGCTTTGGCTGCACAGACCGGCGCGGAGGTTGAGCAGGGCACCTTTAAAGTACGCATTACCGATGTCATGACAGTAAACAACAATACCGCCACCCTTTCCAAGACCGCAGTGGGCGTGTCCGGAGCAGAGATCGGAACCGTTTATATCAAGAATGCCAACGGATCCCTGGGCGAGAAGCTGGAACAGGATTCCGCTGCAGCAGCCGGAAAATTCACATATTCCCCTGCCACAAAGGAGCTCACCTTTGACGGGGTCGCAGACGGTACCGAAGTCGTTGCTTTTTACGACGTAGAAGTGGAATCCGCCAAGATCTCCAACGATTCGGAAAGATACAGCAAGGTGCTGAAGCTTTACATTGATGTAGTTCTCCAGGACAACTGCGACGTAGAGTATGCGGGCCAGGTCATCATCCAGAGAGCCGATGTTTCCGGAGAATTTGAGTTGACCCTGGGCGGCGACAGCTTTGCCCATTCCTTCCAGGCGGAATCCCTTGCCGGCGGATGCACCGGCTCCACAAACCTCTGGGATCTGATCGTTTACGGCGTCTAAAACAACAGGCTTCACGCGAGAGGGTGCTTACGCACCCTCTTTTTTCAGGAGTACACAAATGGCAAATAACGTACAAAAACCCTGCAGGATATGCGGGAAACCGTTCACCCCGTGTGGGGACTGTGAAAACGACAAATCCATGTTCCGCTGGAGAAGGGTTGCCTGTTCCCCCAAATGCGCCAAAGAATACTTTGCGAGAATAGACAGATCCAGACAGCTGCCGCCCAGGCGGCGGAATGAGAGGGAAAATGAATGTATATCTGGATAATGCGGCAATAGCAAGGCCGGACCAGGATAACCTTGCATACACAGCCGATAAACTCCGCCATAACTGGCACAACCCAAATTCCGTTTATGAAAACGGTGCAGATTCCAGGCATTTAATAGAAGAAGCAAAATTGGTGATATCCAAGGAAATCAACTGTTCCCCGGAGGAGATCATCTTCTGCAGCTGCGGCTCTGAAGCCAACGCCCTGGCTGCCGTGGGGTACCTAAGAGGGAATCACAGGACATCCTTTGTTACCAGCACAATAGAACACGGGAGCATTTTAGAGAATCCATATGCCGAAAAGAAGATCACCGTGGATCAGGAGGGGACTTTTCATTTGGCTGATATCGGCAGGATACATCATTCCCTCGTTTCGTTACAGACCGCAAATTCGGAAATCGGCACAATACAGGATATAAAAGGAATTGCCAAGCTGCTGCACGCAAATGACTGCATTATACATACGGACGCTGTTGCCGCTTTTGGGAAAATCAAAATAGATGTAAAAGACCTGGACATCGACATGATGACGGCCACCGGGCAAAAGATCGGCGGCATAACAGGCGCGTCCTTTTTATATAAAAAGAAAGCCATAAAGCTGGAACCCATAATATACGGCCATAACACTTTACGGGGCGGCACTCCTAATACTGCCGCTATTGCTTCCTTAGGGGAAGCAGTTGCAAAGCTTCGCCACTCTCCCGCTTCTTCCGCCAACCGGGATTATGTATACGGTTACATCATGGCCCACATCCCAGGCTGTTACTTAGTTGGGCCATCCATAGAATCGGGAAACAGGTTACCCCACAATTTGTATCTATGCTTCAGAGGGGTCGAGGGCCAGTCACTGATGATCCTGCTGGATATGGACGGCATCCAGGTCAGCACCGGTTCGGCATGCAGCAGCCGATCCCCTTCCCCCTCCGCTGTCCTCACATCCATCGGCATGAAAGAACCGGATATCTACAGCTGTATACGGATGACCTTCAGCGGAAAGGAAACGAAAGAAGAGTTGGATCATGTATGCAAAACAATGAAACAATGTGTTGAAACACTTAGAGCACTGACCAGCAGAGAGGAAGTGACCCTATGAACATTATCGGAAAATCCCAGTGTACCCCCCATCAAATGGCAGAATACCTGATCTCCAAGAACCCCGGGGCAAAGCCATGGGCATTGGAATATGCCAAGCTCTATTTGGAAGAGGGCGAAGCGGAAGGCGTGCGTGGGGACGGCGCATGGATCCAGTCCTGCATAGAGACCGGAAATTTCAAATTCAATGGAGGGACCGCCGTAACCTTCAGCCAAAATAATTTCTGCGGATTGGGCGTTACCGAAAAGGGAATGAAAGGACAGGCTTTCCAGACCCCCAGGCTGGGGATCAGGGCGCAGATCCAGCATTTAAAGGGTTATGCAACCCCTGCGCCGCTGAACCAGGCTTGTGTTGACCCCAGGTATCGGTATATCAACCCCAAAGGCAAAGCGCCGGCGTTTGAAGACCTTGCCGGGAAATGGGCGGTCCCGGGATATGATACCCGCAAGGCTTCCAGTTTGGAGGACGCCATGAAAAAAGGGATTGGCTATGGGTTTGATATCCTGTCCGGCGTCAGGAAAATGAAAAGTATCCCACTTTCAGGCAATGCCCATTTACCGTCCCTGGAGGAGGCAGATAAACCCATGTACAAAATAGCCATAGACGCCGGGCACGGCAGCAATACCGCCGGCAAAAGGACACCCGACGGTTACCGTGAGCATTGGATCAATGTAAAATGTGCGGATTATTTTCACAAAGCTTTAAAGCGATGTGGCTTTGAAGCCATAAAGACAGGCTGGAACGATACCGATTCCACAGATGACACGGACGTGGCACTGTCCGCAAGGCAAAAGCTGATCAAAAATGCACAGTGTGATATCTCCGTTTCCTGGCATGCCAATGCATTCGGGGATGGCAGAACTTATAACGACAGCCAGGGGATCGAAACCCTGATCCACAATAACCCTTCCTATGTAAAAGATTCCGGCGCCCTTGCCGTTAAAGTACAAAACAGGCTCGCCAAAGGCACCAGGCAGAAAAACCGCGGCGTAAAGGCGCAAAGCCTGGCAATGTGTAACTGCACCGCCATGGGGACCAACGCTTCCATACTGATCGAGATTGGATTTATGACAAACGAGTATGAAGCAAAGCTGATGCAAACCGACGCGTTTTGCATGGAGTGCGCTGAAGAAGCCGCCCAGGGCGTATGCGAATATCTGGGAACCCCTTACAGGAAACCGCTCAATCCCAATCCGGCGCCGTCCCCTGCCCCGTCCGCTCCTCAGCCTTCCCCGCAAACTGCTTATCCCCACACAGAGTTCGTAATGGACATACAAAAGGCTCTGGGCGCAAAGGCAGACGGCATTGCGGGAAACGAAACATTGTCCAGGACAATAACCGTTTCCCGCACCCAAAACAGGAACCATGCAGTTGTCCGCCCCATACAAAAATACCTTAACTCCGTAGGATACAGCTGCGGGACTGTAGACGGAATCGCAGGCGCCAGATTTGACGCCGCCGTGAAGGCATTCCAGAAAGCCAACGGCTGTGTTTCGGACGGCGAGATTACCGCCCGGAACCATACCTGGAAGAAATTATTAAAACTTTCCTGAAAGGCACGGCTACCGATATGAAAGAATTTAGTAAGAAGCTGTTGTTTGCGGATTATATGATTGCAGTGGCGCTCATCCTCGGCTTCTTTGTCTGCGTCGCCCTAAACGGCGCGTATACAAAAGAAATGTATGCCGCCATGTTGAGCTGTGGAACAGATCTCTCCTACTCCTCCATCCCCCAGTTATATCATTTAGACGGGTTTGGCATTTTGCTGGGGACTTGGGCCGCACAACTGGGCATTTCCAGCGGGGCATACTATATGATGTCCCGCAGCGACCACAAGATCCAGCTCCCCATGGCGATGTTAAACACAATGCCGGACGATATCAGGTCACAGCTTGATATGAACCAAATCATTACAACCGTACTCAGCACAACCGATAATTAGGAGGACTTTACCGATGACGACAACCATGTTCCTGATCCTGCTGTCCTGCTTTTCAGTACTCAGCAGCCTTGTGACGGAAGGCATTAAAAACATAGCGGCGGACCGAGCTAACTTATCCTATAACATTGTCGCACTGATTTCCGCCCTTATAATAGGGAGCGGAGGAACCGCCGCTTACTATCAGTTAAACGCCATCCCCTTTTCGGAAAACAATATCATATGTATGGCGCTTATGGGACTGGCAAGCGGGCTTGTATCCATGACTTCCTATGATAAAGTAAAACAGACAATCCAACAGCTTATTGACAAGCAGAAAATATAAGAAACGGACCAAATGTATGACAGAAATTATGGAATTGGCCAAAATAGACTTCCCCTATGTTTTCCTTGCGCTATTGGCGATGCTGATCGGTGTCAGGGCAGTCGTATCATTATTTGAATGGGCGGCAGGGAAACTGGGCCTGGAGACAAAATGGGTACGGAAGCAGCGGGAAGAACACGATATGCTTATGCAGACCGCCCAAAGCCTTGCCGTACTCCAGGAAAAACACGAAAAAGCGGTAGAACGCTCTGACCGGAGGGACGAAGAAATCTCTTCCGACATAAAAAAGCTCACCAGGATGTTTGTAGATAAAGAGATCGACGACATGCGCTGGGAAATCAACAACTTTGCCACAAAAGTGTCCGAGGGGACCCCCTACAACAAGGACAGCTTCAAGCATTGTATCCGCATTTATGAAAAATATGAAAAAATTCTGGAAGAAAACGGCTTGGAAAACGGTGAAGTCGAAATATCAATGGAACTGATCAACGACGCCTATAAGCAGAAATTAAAAGAAGGTTTACTCACAGAAAGGGAAAAGGTGAAAACATGGTAACACTATTCAGGCTGATAAGGACCTGGCAGCTAAAGGTAAAATGGAAGCTTGCACTCTGGGCATTCCTGGACAGGCAGGCGGCGGAGCTCACCAAGGCCCTGGAAAAGGGCGGGGACGGGGACTCCCCTTCCCCTTAAGGGGCCCTGCCTTTGCCGCCAAAGGCTGCACAGCACATGAACATTACACAGTAAAACAAGGAGGATGGTAAATTGGCTAATACTGATGGGCAGATTGTACTTGGTTTAGGTATACCAAAAACAGTCTCACAAATTAATGCTGATATCCAGAAATTAGAAAAACAGTTAAAACAGGTAAAAGCTACCGGCGCTTTAGACACAAGTCCCACTGTCAAAAAAATGAATGCCCAAATCTCTTCATTACAGTCACAGCTCAAAACGGTTGACCTCAGTGCAAACCTTGATACAAAGGGTGCCAGCGTAACATCCCAGCAAGCCGGCCAACAGATTGGGGATGGCATTGCCGATGGCATTAGGGATGCGGGCGGCAGGGTAGATGCAGAAGTGCAGGGGCTTGCCGAAAGGCTAAAATCCATCCAGCTCTCAATGGATAATGGCTATGGCGCCAGTGAGTACCAGAACCGTACCAATGCTGCTACTGCCCCTCCCCAATCTATTTTTGACAGCATGGAAGGGTTATCCGGCCAGGGGCTTGTCACACAGGCAGATAACCTCGGGCAGGGGTTTAAGGCAGCTACAGCATCAGCCGAACAGGCAAAAATTGCTTACGATAAGTATATGCAGCCTGTTTCAAATGAAAAGGCAGCATCACTAATCAATAGGATAAACACTGCCCTGGCAAAGAATGCAAAGCTCACCAATAAAGCAAAAGAAGAGTTACAAGGATATGCCAATGAATTAGGCAGGGGCGTTAACCTTAACAGGTGGGATGAGATCAATGGGATGCTGGAAAAGGCTGAAAATTCTATGCGTGGGCTTAGCCGCCTTGGTACATTTTTGAAAGGCCAGATGGCACAGGCCGCACAAAGCTTTGCACAAAGGTTCTCTGTGAGTTCCGCTGTTATGCGTGGCGTCTCTGAAACGGAAGAAGCCATATCAGAGTTGATTGGGCTTGACAGCATCCTCACTGAAATTAGCAAGGCATCTGGCCTGGCTAGGCAGCAGCTAAAAGGGCTGGGGAATGCTGCTTTTGATTCAGCATCAAAGTATGGCAGGTCTGCGTCTGATTATTTAACTGCCGTCCAGGGGATGTACCGTGCCGGCTTCAAAAATGCCGAAGGGATGGCTGGGTTGTCCCTGTTGGCGCAGGCCGCCGGCGGTATGGGGCCTGATTCTGCAAACAGCTATCTCATGGAAACAGATGCTGCCTATAATTACAAAGGCAGTGTTGAAGCCTTAAATAAAGTGTTAGATTCCCAGAACCATATAGCCAACAATGCTGCTGTCAGTATGCGGGATATGGCAGACGCCACATCTGAGGCCGCTTCCGTTGCTTCCCGGTATGGCGTTAAAATTGATGAATTATCTGCGCTAATTGCTGTTGCAGCATCAAGGACAAGGGGGGCAGGGGCAGAAGTAGGCACTGCCCTAAAAAATATTTTTGTTACCTTGCAGGATACAGCAAGCCAGCCTGTTGCTAACGCTTTTGAGTCTGTTGGGGTCTCAATGACAAAAATTGTGGGTGGGGCGGAGCAGTTAAAAACACCTGTTGAATTGCTAAAGGAACTGTCTGCTGCCTTTAATAAGCTCCCAGAGGGCGACGCAAGGCGGGCCAATATCCTTACGGATATTGGGCAAAATTACCATGCCGATACACTGTCTGCCATTTTATCAGGTTGGGAATCTTATGAGTCCATGCTGGGCCTGTATTCCCAGGGGATGGGCAGTGCTGCTGAAGAGGCAGAAAGAAGCGCCAATAATATTGAGGGAAGCTTAAATAGGTTAAGCAACACATGGACTGGCACGGTTGGCAATGTTATTAATTCTGACGCAATACTTGCCATTGTAAAATCGCTCAATGGATTGCTTTCTGTTATAAATAATATTACAGCCGCACTTGGCCCATTAGGAACTATTGGGCTCGGCGCAGGATTATTTGCTGGATCTAAAAATGTCGGCAGCCCTAAAATGTTTGGGTTCTCTTTTGTTTAAGAATATACCGACAGTATGTTAGTTCTGATGGATACATCAGTTTAGGGCATACGGTCTATGGGATACATAGATTTAAATGGACAGGCAATATGCTGGGAAAACGGTCAACCCCACACTACTCCCCCATTCTGGTGACAGGATGGGCTATAGTGACAATGTGTGGACTCCGTGGGTCAGCAGGGACAGGGCTCCAGTGTGCCCACCGGATTACATTCCGCAAAATACCTTGCCTGGATTTCTATCTGCAGCGTTAGATTTCCTAGGCGTAGCCACCGCTACGCCGCCGGAAACCTGCCATGCAGGCTGAACGAGGCGATGCGTTGGCATCGTTGAGTGGGGCCAACGCAGCAGACGGGAATTCAAGCAAGCCATCTGGCAGGATGTGAACGGCACAGCGCACTGGCAGCCAAGCCCTCACTGTAGCGACAACCCTGAGTAAAAGTTAGATGAAACGCTGCTTTTATAAGATGCGCTCGATACTATGCTGAGATATGGCAGTATATTATTCAGTAGGGCCTTATCCCCTACTCCCATGTCGTGGAATGATAAGAATGTCTATTTTGGAGTGGAGCCTAAAGTAGATAAGCCAAAAGAGTGATGCCGCCCTTCTATTTCTCAGTAGCAGCTGTTTGTATAGAAAGGGGTAAAACAAGAAAGGGTTTCCCTTAGCCGTAGGTGGGAAAGACAAGGGCGTCATCTGGTAGCTGGAACATTTGTTTTCGTATTAAAAACAAGCCTAAATAAAAAGACCTGTCATAATTGACAGATCTATTTTTTAGAGAGCAAGTGATATTAATGAATTAAAAATCAGAGTTACACTTGTTGCAATGAAAGTTCTTTGGGGACTATCCTAAAGTTTGTGTAAACCTCCAAACTGATGTAAGATAACATTACACAGTTTGGAGGTTTATTTATGTC
>ERZ808040.2383-NODE-2383-length-10557-cov-3.330916_pt1 | contig 10557 bp, 8 predicted proteins | sample MGYA00380191_ERZ808040 | MGnify/ENA primary metagenome ERZ808040 (study PRJEB31490, sample SAMN06133395) | mouse gut metagenome | isolation source: J6 | host: mice | place: China: Chengdu | collected 2015-05 ... | reverse complement strand
AGATGCTTACCTGCCTAAACTGGTTTCAGGTGAGTGGACGGGTACCATGTGCCTGACCGAATCGCATGCAGGTTCTGACCTGGGTATTATCCGTACCAAAGCCGAGCCACAAGCAGATGGCAGCTACGCCATTTCTGGCGAGAAAATCTTCATCTCTGCGGGTGAACACGACATGGCTGAAAACATCATCCATATCGTACTGGCACGTTTACCGGGCGCACCGAAAGGCACCAAAGGTATTTCATTATTCATCGTACCGAAGTTCAACCTGAATGCCGATGGCTCTATTGCCGATCGCAATGGCGTACGTTGTGGTTCAATCGAACATAAAATGGGGATCCACGGTAACGCAACCTGTGTGATCAACTTCGATAACGCGAAAGGCTTCCTGATTGGCCCTGAAAACCGTGGTCTGAACTGCATGTTCACCTTCATGAACACCGCACGTATCGGTACGGCAGTACAAGGTCTGGCAGCGTCTGAAGGTTCTTTCCAGGGTGCACTTGCCTACGCAAAAGACCGTCTGGCGATGCGTTCACTGTCTGGCCCTAAAAACCCGGAAAAAGAAGCAGATCCAATCATTGTGCATCCAGCTGTACGTAACATGCTGCTAACCCAAAAAGCATATGCAGAAGCAGGTCGTGCACTGGTTTACCTGTTGGCGCAATATGCGGACGTGGTTGAACATGCTGTAGAAGAAGCCGATCGTAAATTTGCAGACAATATCCTGTCTCTACTTACCCCAATCGCAAAAGCATTCCTGACTGAAACCGGTTCTGAAGCTGCGAAACACGGTGTGCAGGTCTTCGGTGGTCATGGCTTCATTTCTGAGCATGGCATGGAGCAAATCGTACGTGATACACGTATTGCCTGTTTGTACGAAGGTACCACTGAAATTCAGGCGCTGGACTTGTTAGGTCGTAAAGTGTTGGGTACTCAAGGTGCGATGTTGAAAGACTTCACCAAGATGATCCACAAATTTGCTGAAGCGCACAAAGACAATGCTGCAATGAAAGAATTCGTTGAGCCATTGGCTGCCTTGAACAAGGAATGGGGCGACCTGACCATGCAAATTGGTATGCGTGCGATGCAAAACCCTGAAGAAGTCGGTGCAGCTGCGGTCGATTACCTGTACTTCTCTGGTTATGTCACCCTGGCTTACCTATGGGCACGTATGGCACTGGTTGCTCAAGAGCAACTGGCTGCTGGCACCACTGAAGTTGACTTCTACAATGCCAAAGTGACCACTGCACGCTTCTACTTCAAGAAAATCCTGCCACGCGTTCGTTCACATGTTGACGTGATCGCAACAGGTGTAGAGCCATTGATGAACCTGGATGCAGAACATTTCGCATTCTAAGTTAGAATCAGACTAATCGCATCACAGAAAAAGGACGGTCAATGAACAGACAGTCCTTTTTCTTTATAACGAGTTACAGAATTAACCTTTAGTCGTCTAACATTCAGATTTTGAGTGTTTTAGACTGATTAAAACTTATTTAATCAAACAATAAACAGGTGACACACCATGCCAATTTATAACGCGCCACTTGCCGATATGAAATTCATCCTCAACGATGTCTTTAATGCAGAACAATTCTGGCAAGCCAATGAAAATTTAGCGCACCTCGATGCTGCAACAGCAGAAGCTATTCTGGAAGAAATGGCGAAATTTGCGCAAAACGTGACCCTGCCACTCAACCGTAGCGGTGATGAAGAAGGCGCAAAATATGAAAATGGCAATGTGACTACCCCTGCTGGCTTTAAAGAAGCCTTTAAACAATATGCCGAAGGCGGCTGGATCGGGTTGGGCGCAGATACCGAATGGGGCGGCCAGGAAATGCCGAAAATGCTAACGGTACTTTCTGATGAAATGCTGTTTGCCACCAACCCGTCTTTCATGCTGTATCCGCTGCTGTCTGTCGGTGCAGGTATGGCATTAAACAGCTATGCTTCACAAGCGCAAAAAGAAACCTATTTACCTAAAATTTATTCGGGTGAATGGTCGGGCACCATGTGCTTAACTGAACCACATGCCGGTACTGATCTGGGGATTATCAAGACTAAAGCTGAACGCAATGAGGATGGTAGCTATAGCATCACCGGCACCAAGATTTTCATCACTGGTGGTGACCACGACCTGGCGGAAAACATCATTCATTTAGTTCTGGCCAAAACACCAGATGCACCTGCGGGTTCACGTGGTATTTCCCTGTTCATCGTACCGAAATTCCTGGTCAATGAAGATGGTTCTGTTGGCGAACGCAATCCTGTAGGGCCAGGTTCTATCGAACACAAAATGGGCATTAAAGCTTCTGCGACCTGTGTCATGAATTTTGATGGCGCTAAAGGTTATCTGGTGGGTAAAGAAAACGAAGGTCTGGCTGCGATGTTCGTGATGATGAACTACGAACGCCTGTCCATGGGAATTCAGGGCTTAGGTGCTTCTGAATTTGCTTATCAAAATGCTGCACAATACGCGACCGATCGTTTACAGGGTCGCAGTGCGGCTGGTGTTCAATCACCAAGCAAACCGGCGGACAGTATTCTGGTGCATGGTGATGTACGCCGTATGCTGCTGAATGTACGTGCCAACAATGAAGCGTCTCGTGCCTTTGCAGTCTATGTCGGTCAGCAACTGGACATTACCAAGTTCTCTACCGATCCAGAAGCGGTGAAAAAAGCCAATGACCGCGTGGCACTACTCACGCCAATCGCAAAAGCCTATTTAACCGATACTGCCTTCCAGGCAACATTAGATGCGCAAATGGTGTTTGGTGGTCATGGCTATATCCGTGAATGGGGCGTGGAACAATGTATCCGTGACCTGCGTATTTCTCAGATCTATGAAGGCACCAACGGCGTACAGTCACAAGATTTAATCGGTCGTAAAACCATTAAATGTGGCGGTGAATATATCTCTGAATATATCTCTGAAATCCGTGACTTTGCCAACAGTCTGGATGCAGACCTAAACTTCATTAAAGACGCCACTTTGGATGCAGCGACTGAAGTCGAATCGGTGACTCAGTTTATTCTGGAAGCAGCAAGAGAAAGTCATGATTTCCCGAACTCGACCGCGGTCGACTATCTGCACGCTGTCGGTCTGCTCAGCTTCTCGTATATGTTCGCGCGTATTGCCAATGCTGCGAAAAATAAAGAGGGCGAGTTCTATCAAAACAAACTGGCTTTGGCGAATTATTTTGTGCAACGCATTCTACCTGAGCTGGCTCTACGCATCACCAAAGTAAAATCAGGTTCTGACCTGATCATGAACTTCTCTGAAGATTACTTCACGACTCAAGCTTAAGCTGAAACAGCCATAAACAAAAACGCCTGCTTGATGCAGGCGTTTTTATTACAATTCGAAACTTAAACTTTCTGAATCATTAAAGAATCCGGTTGATTATTGCTTTTCGGATTCAGATGTTTATTCACAATTTTGATATTCCCCTCTGACTCTAAAGACTCGCAGAGTTCCACCACCTTTTGCATATCTTCAGCCTTAATGCCTACGCCGAGGATTAATTTTTTTCCGGCTTCTAATTGGTCAATTTTTGTTTGAATTTTATCTAACACTTTTTTCTCCTATTTATTCAATGTACCACCCATACAATATAGCAATTTAGTCTAAAAAAAGCGCAAAAGTTCAAATAATTTAATCTTTATTTTTCATCCAATCATTCTGTGCATAATTTTTGCAGGTTATTCTATAAGTATTGTTTATATCACATAAAAATCAGGAGGATCTTATGCCGAAACCCCATCCCAAAGTTGAAAAACTTGAAGCCCTCCTCGACCGTTTTGGTAATCTTGCTGTAGAAAGTTTTCATTATATTGCGCTGTTTATTATTGGCTGTATGGTGATCTGGTCCGCTGGCCATACCGTCATCGATATTCTGACCGTGAAACAGTTCGCCACCATTGACGATATTCTTTTACTGTTCATCTATCTCGAACTCGGTGCCATGGTGGGGATCTATTTTAAAACCAATCATATGCCGGTACGCTTCCTGATTTATATTGCCATTACCGCACTGACCCGCTTGCTCATTGCGGACATTCAGCACACGCATAAAGCCAGTATGGATCTGGTGATTATTACCGGTTCGATCCTGATTATGGCATTTGCCATTTTAGTGGTGCGCTATGCGTCATGGACCTATCCATCGGTAATTCGTGACAAACACAGCGAGAAACCAGTGCCACAAGGCAAAACGCCTCGTCCGGAAGATGATGAGTTGGCTTGATATAAAAAATCCCCCTTGAATAAAGGAGGATTTTTAACTTAACGATTCGGCACCAGCACATAACGTCCATTTTCATAAATCCAGTAACTGCCACGCGGTGGTGCAGGTAAGCCCAGACGCTGCCAGTCACTGATAACGCTATATCTTGAACTTTCAATTCGAGCCACATTCGGATCGCCATTCACCCAGCTATAGCTATTGGAATTTTGATAAATCGTGGTCGGTGCCTGATACTGGATATTGAGACCACTTTGACTTTGAGCCGGCGGATAACCCCAATGGGTCGGTCGTTGCGGGTAATGTGGTCTAGGTGGCATCGGACGCTGCGGATAAGAGTGCCGTGGTGGATCATAAGAGCGTGATGGTGCAGCGCGGTAATTCGGCTTAGAACGTTCAACCCCTGTATATCCGCCCCAAGCGTTTCCGGCCATCGTCTGTGCAGAAGCCCCCAATAGCAATGCAGCAAATATTGCACTCAATAACACTATTTTCATTTGAGCTTCCTCTCAATCACTCGTTTATATTTTAAACAAAATAAATGCAGAAAATATGAATACGCTTACTGACCCTGCAATTTTTTGTAATGTGCCTGCGTATTTTCAATCTAGCAGGCCCATCGGCAGGCGACTGCTTTATGCTAAAATCACTTTTTTAATGTTTCGAGTTGAATACTGTGTCTGATTTAAATTTCGATCGTTTACATGAATATTTTTCTAAAGTGCCGAGTGTTCAAAAAGAACGGATTGATAGCTATGGTTCAGATGGCAAACAGGCATGGTGGTTTAAATTTCAGATCAATGTAGATCATCCGCTGGCTTGGCAGACCGTACAGGAACTAGGTCATGTCCTGAATTATATTTCTAAAAATGAACGTCTTCCGACTCAGTTCCTGCCAGTATCGCCACCACCGTATATGAATGGTGTCGCCAAAGATTTCTTGTCTTGGGTGATTCAATGTAATCATGCCAATTTCCCGCCAGATGTAGTCTGTGACTGGCTAGAAGCGCGTTTACCCAATCCGGTCGACCATGAAGAGCAATGGAAAATTAAAACGGATCTTGCTGAACTTGAAGCATTGTCCGATAAAGAACTGGATGAACTGGTTCCACCGAATCCGGAGCCTTAAAAAATCCCTCCTACCCTCCCTTTAAAAAAGGGAGGTAAAGTCCCTCTTTTCAAAAGAGGGATTTAGGGAGATTATTAGAGATGCTAAAACGTCGACCAGCCGCTCCATTCCATAAAGCGGTACAGCCAATATTTAGACCATGAATTGTCTTCATATTGTCTATAGTCCACACTCATCACACGGCCATTCAGATTTGACCATGCACCATCAAAATATTGTTGGGCATCTTTAAACACTTCTGCCTGATGCTGACCCAGCACGCGCATATTGGTTTCCAGATTATAGTTTTTCAGATTGCGTGCGGTGAAATTGGCCGAACCTAAAATCATTTCAGCCTGCTGAGTATTACGCTTGATCAATATTTTGCTATGACATTGCTCACCCTGGGTATTGCACCAGCGTACATCAATGCCTGCCTTGTGCAGTTCCGAAGCCACCTGTCGGTTTGGAATCCCGTTTTTCTCACGGCCAAAGGCATCTTTATTGGGATCGAGTAAAACCCGAACCTTAACTCCGCGTTCATGGGCCGCAATCAGACTTTTAATAATCTTGCGCTCGGACAGATAAAACATGGCCAAATCAATCTGTTCATTTTCTTTCGCCTTCTGAATCAGATTTAAAGTCGCATCATAAATGGCTTTTTCCGTCAGTACCTGAACTTGTGGCTGGGTATTTTCTGCCTGAAAATCGCCCGCGATAATGGCTGGCATATTGGCCTGTGACATGATGCCGACCGATTGTTCTGTTCTCAGAATATCCACGGCTGTGGTTCCCCAGACCAATAAACCGATATTGGAATGCCGCGAACTCCCATCATGCGGATTCATGGAGGTGACCAGCGCTTTCCAGCCCTGATCGGTGTCTACTACCAAGGTTTTACGATGATTGGCTTTAAAGTTAAATAAATCAAAATAACTGCGCAGAGTAATTTTTTCTGGGCCAAATGGATTCGGTAACCAGCCTTTTTCCGGATTATTACCAATGCCCTGGCAACATAAATACCAGAACCCCGACCAGCTCGGATTGGACGCCCGCAAAGGGATCAGATTGGTTTCAATTACATCGATACCATGCTGACGTAACTTGCGATACTGCTCGGACTGAATTCCGCCATAGACTGAATTGATCGGATCGGTAATGAACTTGATTTCAACTTGCGGTTGCAGCAGACGTTTACTGATTAAGGCATCGCTCAACTGTTGACTCAATGCCTGATGTTCCTGTGTCGAGGCACCGGTTTGCTGATTAAATAAAAACAGATCCAGCACAATCAGTGATTTGGCCTCTTCAATCATCTTCAGCATTTCATTAAAAATACGATGATCTAAGTGCTGTTTTCCTTGTGCATCCAGATAAGTCCGATCGGCCAGAAACTTGACTTCGGCATGGCGCAGCTTGCCGGTGTAATTCAGACCTTCTGGTAAAGGCTTATAAGTATGATAAACAGCAGATGCCAGATAACTGACCGCCAGTAGACTGATAATCAATGCCGCATAACGGCGATTTGACCAGTTCAGTTTATTGTGAATTCGTTGAAAGATACGCATAAGAAAAAACCTAACCCAATATGCTCAGGCTAGGTTTTATCAGATGATTTTTCAAGTCAATTTCAGTGACATCTCTTTGATTTGGTCAGTTATTTCATCACTACTTTAGAAATCATACTGCACACCGACGCTAAAGTTACGACCGACTTGCGGAATATTCGACAGGAATGAAGTATGGGAATAGACCTGATCATCGAGCAGGTTATTGGCCTTGAAATACACCCGATAAGCCTTGTTATCTGCAAGGGTATTGGTATAGCTTAAGCCAACATTCACCATATTGTAGCCTTGGGTTTCATCTTCATAGCTGGCGATTTTGTCCTGATTAAAGACATGATAATACTCAGCCAAACCTGACCAGCCATCGGCAAAGTCTGCTTCGACTTTGGTGCCTAAGCGACCTGCAGGTACCCGTGGTGCATTTTCACCTTCAATCTTGCCACGCACATAATCCCCAAAGACGCTGAGCTTATACATATCATTGATCTGATACCCGGCTTGTGCTTCTGTACCATAGAATCTGGCTTTGTCTTGGGTATAGTCGACCAAGCGGAAGTCACCTTCACTATCTGTAGTTGAACCATAAATATAGTTATCAAACCAGTTGTGATAGACATGCACGTGATAGTCGAGTTTATCGCCTTCATAATGCAGACCTAATTCAAGATTATTTGATTTCTCGACATCCAGATCTTCATTCCCTCGCTCATAAGTATTGGTTGCGAAGTGAATCCCATCTGCATAGAGTTCCTGAGCAAGTGGCAAACGTTGTTGATGTGAACCCACTACAGAAAGCTTATAGTTTGGTGCAAATTCCCAATTGGCAGCCGCGGATGCAGATACACCTGTATCAGAATAATCTTTTTTACGACGAGAGTCGACATCCACTTTTTGATGCTCAACGCGTGCGCCCAACTCAACATGCACATCGCCAAGTTGCTTATGCTCTAACCCAAATAAACTGTATTTTTCAGTTTTGGTATCAGGCATCACGACAGCCTCATGGAAATGGTCATCATGTGGCTCTAATTGACCTGAAAGATCAATCTTTTGTTGGCTATATTGCGCTCCAACTACACCTTCCCAACCTGCAACTGGCACATGTACCAACTCTAAACGACTGTCATAACCTTTACTTTTAAAGTTACTGATCACTTCACTTTCTTCAAGCTCATCATGTTCATAGTCAGTAAAACTGGCATGTGCACGTAGTTTTTCAACACCGGCAAACGGGTTATTCAGTTCGGTACGCAGATCATAACGATGGGACTCTAAATCGACCCATGGTCCGCCATGCGCATGTTCGCCTTCTTCAGTACCATCATCATGTGGAGGACATGCCAATTGAGTGCGATCATTCTCATGAGGCCCACAGCCATGATATTCATGACTATGACCTGGTAAACCATATTGATCCTGACGGTTGCTATAAGACAGCCCGACAAAACCACGGTCATGAACCCATGATCCGCCAATATTTACTGTCTGCCCTTCAACAAAAGTATTGCCCACACGACGTTCTTTTTCTAATTCGTCATCATGCTCATGAAAATAATCCGGAGCAATATAATCATTGACGTTACGCTTTGAGCCTTCTACACGCAAAGCAAAGTTTTCACCAATACCCGCTGTCACACCAGCACTTGCCAGCTTTTCATCACTGCCTGAGTTATAACGCAGGCCGACTGTACCTTCTAAACCATCTTCAGGCATTTGAGTTGGAATTTTGTGATCAGTGACATTCACCAGACCACCGACTGTACCAGCACCATAAAGCAGCGTAGATGGACCACGAATCACTTCAACCTGTTTGGCAAGAATCGGATCAACGGTGACAGCATGGTCAGGAGATAAAGTGGACACATCCGCTGTTTCAGACGCATGCTGCAATACTTTTACGCGTGGACCATCCTGACCACGAATAACGGGACGACTCGAGCCTGAACCATATTGATTAGAATAAACACCAAGCTCATCTGCCAAGGCATCACCAATGGTGGTGGCGCGTTCAGACAGTGCTTTCTGATCCACGACATGATCTGCAACCGCAAAATCTGCCGCAGTCTGCACCAATGGATGAGCTTGCACCTGAATCGTGTCCATGGTCTGAACAGGAATAGAAGATGAGGATTGCTCTGCAAATACTGTAGGCGCAACTACAGCAAAAATTGACAATGTTATTAGATTCTTAGGAAAGGACATGACCGAAGCTCAAATTCAGTAATCTGGGTGAATGTTATAATATAACATTTCATTGTTTTTGCAATCCTTTACGATAATCCTTCGCATATTTTATTAAAATGTGTTTTCTGGTTATTTTCATCTTTAAAAAAACTTTTATGCCCTTTACCCTGTCTCATGCTGTACTTGCGCCACCTCTTTCACGTTTAAGCGGAAACCGGCTTCCGATTGCTGCATTGGCGATTGGCTGTATGGTGCCCGATTTACATCGTCTGTTTAGTTCCAGCAATTCGAATGTTACGCATTTATGGTCCTCGCTGATTCATCCGGACCTGTGGATCGGATTGGGCTTTTGTGCAATCTGGTATGCTCTATATCGGCCAGCCATTTACCGCTTTGTCGGAATTCAGCATGATCTAAATATTCACACTCTCATTTCAGCATTCAAGTTTTTTCTGGCAGTTTGTCTGGCGGTGATCATCGGTACTGCCACGCATTTAATCTGGGATGGTTTGACTCATGTAGACTTTCGTACTTTTGCTTTTCATGATTTTCTAGCACGACCATTTCAGCTTTTTGGACACAGTTATCCGCTGCATCGAATTTTACAAATCGGCACTTCCTTTCTGGCCTTACCGTTTATGCTGTGGATGAGCGTGCATTACTATAAAAAACATCAGCAATATCTGGCAGTGAACCTGAAAATCAAAGCTTATGCCTGCGGATTATTGCTGTTTTCGATATTCACTGGCCTATTTTCAGTCTGGGATTATGCACGTTATATCTCTACAGAAGTCTGGCAATCCGATCTGTACTATTTTACCGGCCGTTCCATCAATCAATTCAGCCAGGGTTTTCTGATCACCTTTAGTCTGGGCTGTTTGCTGTTTTTATTTTTAGACAGAGGTCGCAGGATGGGTTAAACAAAGCACTGGCTTTTCCTCTATTCACTTTAAAATGATATTGTTTTTGACCCAAGTTCTTGTGACAACATGCCCAAAGAGGCATAATCCTACCTTTACTCAAAGCGGTACGCTGTTTACGTATTCGCTGACCTTAACCCATATAGTTGGATTTCTAACGCTATGATGCGAACTCATTACTGCGGTTCTTTAACCGAAACTCAAATTGACCAGACTGTAACATTATGCGGTTGGGTTCACCGTCGCCGCGACCACGGTGGTGTGATTTTCCTTGATATGCGTGACCGTGACGGTCTTGTTCAAGTGGTTATTGACCCGGATACCCCTGAAGCATTCGCAACTGCGGACAAAGTACGTTCAGAATTCGTATTAAAAATTACAGGCCGTGTACGTCGCCGTTATGAAGGCACAGAAAATGCCAATATGGTGAGCGGTCAGATCGAAGTCTTGGGTAAAGAAATTGAAGTTCTTGCTCAGTCAGACACTCCGCCATTCCCTTTGAATGACGAAAACACCAATATTTCTGAAGA
>ERZ808040.2381-NODE-2381-length-10565-cov-6.969584_pt1 | contig 10565 bp, 10 predicted proteins | sample MGYA00380191_ERZ808040 | MGnify/ENA primary metagenome ERZ808040 (study PRJEB31490, sample SAMN06133395) | mouse gut metagenome | isolation source: J6 | host: mice | place: China: Chengdu | collected 2015-05 ... | reverse complement strand
CTCCAAACGCCCCAAATCAGACGCTTTTTCCTGCAATCGGTCTATGGTGTCGCTCTGCTCCATGACCTTATCCGTCAAGCGATTAATCTGCTTCTGTTGCCCGTCCAATTTGGCGGTCAGCTTCTTGCTTTGTTCCATAAGCTGTACGCATTTGATAGTCAGATTTTTTACTACCTCTTTCAATCTCTCCACAAGCGGAAGTGCCTTTTTATCCCGATAATTCTTTGCGCTCATCAATGCGCCCGGCTCTGCTAGCTGCCATTTCACATCTTCATCATAAGCGTGTATATTACGCTCCATGACTTCCTTTGACTGCGCCATTTTGTTAATGCCCTGCTGTAACTTTTTCTGCTGTTTCTCCAATTTTTCATTTTCGGATAACAGCTTTTCTTTATCCTCTGCCAATATTTCCGTCTGTTCTTTCAAAAGAAGATTTGTAGCGGAAAGTTCTGATACTTCCCGCCGGATCGCTTCTCCCTCTTTCCGTATCTGCTCCGTTTCCTGTCCTGCCGTTATCTGCTGATGAAGAATATCGGATAATTTCTCTTTACTGCCGGAGATTGTCTGCTCCAGTTCCGCAACTTCTTTTGCACGCTCCTTTTTCTCGAAATCCAAAACAGATAAATGCTTCTCATGCGTTTCCTTTTTCTCCCACTCAATACCATGCTGTAACATAATCTCCGCAAGCCGTTCTTTCTCTGCCGCTACCCACTGGTTGCGTTCCGTTTCGCTCCTTGTGCTGCCCTTAAATCCAAGTTCCGCAAGTGCCTTTTTAACGATACCCTTGTTTCAAGCCCTCTCTTACTTCCAGTCGTATAAGGTATAAAATCTATATGCAGATGTGGCGTGGCTTCGTCCATGTGGAGATAAGCAGAGCACACCCTCAATGTAGGATTGCGCTGTTGGAAGTCCTGCATATATTCATCAAGTATTTTTGCCGCAAGCTATCCGTCCTCTGTCTTTGCTCCCATATCATCCTTGTTGCCTATCTGCAAAATAATCTCATGGAATGGCTTCTCCTGTTTGCCGGAACAGATTTTCTCATAGTAGTCATCAATCCGACGGTCACTTCTGGTCTGCTTCTCATTGTACCGGGCGAGTGCTTCATCAAATAATTCATGGTATACGTCCTTGATATTTTCATTGCAATATTCCACATTCAGGCAACTCCGCTCCGGGTCAGTGTTCTTTGCTTGGAATTTTCTGCTGTTATGGTTGACAGAGCCTTTCCCTGTCATAACGCTGATTGTCCGTTTCAATATATTTCCCTTTCTCCCTATCGGGTAATGAGCGCCGGATACGGCGCATAGCCTTTGTTACTTTCTGCGAAAGTAACGCAAAAGCACTTTCGACAGGCTACGCTCTATCAAAAGTGCCTTTGCGCCCTGCCGGGAGCATTGCCACGCTTACGCCGGCAAATAGCTTCGCCTTTTCGTCTACTCATTTCATCCATGCGAAAGCGCATCTCAATCAAGTCCGCAACAATGCAAAGTCTATATATTTTGCAACCTTGCAATATTCATCTCCGCAAAATCTTTATAATTTGCATTGTTGCGTTCTTCCTTTTATTCCGGCTTGGCCTTATCCAATTCCCAATACCAAGAATTGTTTATCTTCCTCGCCCGAATGCCAAGCTCCCTTTTTGCATTTTCCAATGTACTCTTTGAAATTCCCTGCTCGTCCTCCATATCAAAAATCTCATTGCTCTGAATCGCATCAGAAGTCAAAGCCAGTTCCCTAAGCATTTGCTTCGCCTGTTCCATTTTATTTGCTTTTGGGGCAATGCTGCCTAAGACTTCATCAGCCGTAATCTCATAATCTCCAAGCCATTGAAAACCGTCCTCCGACAATGCAAATGCTTTCGGGTGTCCGAATGCAGCAAGGTTATTTTTAAATTCCCGTCCAGAACAGAATTTCAAAAATCACGTAATAGCGACTTCCAACCTCAATCGTACTGATAAATTTGTCATATTCCTCTTTTGTCCAAAAGTCCAGTTTATCCGCATCCGGCTTTCCCATCTTTTTCACTCGTTTGCATGGGTTATTCGTCAAATTGTAAATACTGCTTGCATGAGTGAATAATGTGGTAATTTGATTTTGCACCATGCGAAGATAGGTCTGCGCATACCCCTTTTTCCTCATTGCGTTCTACCACTGGATAATATCTGACGGAGTAATCTCATTCATTTTCTTATTTTGAAAATGTGGCAGTATATGAGCTTCTATCATATATCTTTTATTCTTGATAGAACGCTCTTTCAGCTCACCCTCTTTGTCACGAAAATATATCTCCACAAATGCTCCCATCGTCATATCCATGTTGGCATTAGCAGATAATTTGAAATTATTTTCCCACTCCAACGCTTCTTTCTTCGTTTTAAACCCACGTTTCTGCTTTTTCTTCTTGTTCCCCTGCCAATCCTCATAGTAGAACAGGCTAAGCCATGTATTCCGCTTTTCATCCTTGTATGCCGGCATTTTTCTTTCCCTCCTTTATGCTGTTTGATAATCATAAAACTTCTTCTCCCAAAATGCTCTGGGAATTTTCCCCGTTACCACAATAAAGCCGGACTTTTCTAATTCTTCATTAAGCTGCCTTATTACCTTATACGCATGACCTTTGGAAACACCCAGCTCATTTGCAACATCTTCTGCACTCATTAAATAGTTTGTTTACATTCAATCCTCCTAAAATTTAAAATTTAATATAAATATTTAATTTTTTGTATTTTTATCTTAATATTTGTTTTTTTAGATATGTCAAGTAAAAATATTAAAATTTGAATATTTCTATTTATTATTGTTGAAATTGTGGTATAATAATTAAAAATCTAATGCGAGGTGAGAATATGCGAATAGCGCATTATTTACATGTAGACAAACGTTTGAAGTCCTTTCGTATGGGAGCTGATATGTCTCAAAAAGAAATGGCTGCGAAATTGGAACTGTCTGTTCCGACTTATTCTAATTATGAAAACGGTTATAGCGAACCGCCTATGGAAGTAATACAAAAATTCTGTTCCATAATTGGTATTAAAGAAGAACTATTTTTTGGATACACAATTAAACCCAACGAAGAATTGAGCATTAGCACATATTCAGATATTTTAAAGGTAATTATGGAATTGATAAGAGCAGGTATTCCAGTAGAATGTTCTACTTCTGTCAACACAGCTACTCGACGCTTAGTGGCATCCATTAATATAGAAAGTCCGCAGATTGCATCCCTTGTGTCACGTTGGAACGAATTGAACAAGGAGCTTGAGAGCGAGAAAATTGATACTGATGAATACAATATATGGATAGATAGTCTGATGAACTCATTTAATATTCCAGTAGAGAACTATTAAATTTAGGGAGAGAAAATATTGTTTTCTCTCCCCATGAAAAATAATTATTTAGCACTATTTATGTAATATTAGACTTCAAAACCTTCTTTGGAATCATCTGATATTAAAGAGCAATGATCTGCATCATCCTGCTGTTTTCTTCTTAACGCTTCTCTAAATATCTGTTTCACTTTCTCTGACTTTATTTCAATCTTTGACAGTTCCTCTTTCGTAACACACTTACCATTTACATAAATTGTTGTCACTCTATTACCTCCGTATATTGTATAACAAATTTTTAGAACCATACTAGAACCACAGAACATTTTAGAACTATTTTTCTGCGTAAAAAGGCTTTCGGAGAAACCCACGAAAGCCTTGATTTTACTGAATAAATTATATTACTCGATGATTGTCACTACACGACCAGAACCTACTGTACGTCCACCCTCACGGTTTTCTATGGAAAATGATGCTCACACAAGCTTGCACCGAATCTTCCAAATGTCTTCATCACAGAGTCCAATTTTCCTAAAGTACTTGTCTGTGTCGCCATACATTTTTCTGAATAAATTCAAAAATTCTTTCATATACATTTCGCAGGGTATCACAATATTCATATCAATTTCAGGATAGTTCTTATGTACCAATTCCAAACGTTCTTTGCCGTACTCCCTCGTAAGCACATAATTATCTATAATATCTTTATCACATACTCCTGCATGAAGGAGTAAAATTGCTGCAACTACACCCGTTCTGTCCTTTCCCGCAGTACAGTTAAACATCACGCCTGTTTTCGCAGCTGCAATACATCGAAACACCTCTGGGATGGCTTTTGATGATGCAATAGCCATATAACTCGCCGGAACTTCATTCACCGATTCCGGTACACCGCTTCCCTCCTCTATCTGAAAATTACAATATGTAAAACCCTCTTTTCCTGCAAATCCACTTGGCTTTCGCGCGACATCTTTGGCACCCCGCATATCAATAATTGTTGTAATCCCATGTGTTCTTAAATAATCATAATCTTCCTGACAGGGATAATTCTGGACATCACTGCGAATCAATGATTCCTCACGGGTCAATATTCCCGATTTTGTACGATAACCACCTAAATCTCTCGTATTCTGTGTAGTTTTCAACAAACTAAATGGCATGCTATTCCATGCTTTATCATAAGCATCCACATAGTGTTTACCTTCTTTGCTTGCTTTTAATTCCTTCGTACAATTCTCTTTTGCGATCGCTACAAATTCATCTGCCATTTCTGGCGTGAAGAAAAACGATTCCCCCTCCGGTTTATCACTATAATCCAATCCCATATCATTCAAAAATGGCTCTATTTCAAACGGATATATAGAATAGATTTTTTCACATTCCAGTTTAGGAACCGACTTGATATCATTTTTTAAACCATATTTTTTTATAGCGTATGCGTTTATGAGGCGGTAATCATGATGAAGCCTCTCCACATTCCCCGGAATTGTAGGATTCCATTTGTACTTATCGTATATTATTTCTCGAAATATGAGATCCTGAATCAGATGCATGTAATATCCTAAATACAGTTCATCTTCCATCTGATCGTTAAATTTTGCAAGATATCCATCCAAGTCATACATCTTTTTACTTTTCCCACAAACAAATCTTTTGAAATGGCTGTCTGATTTACAGAATGCAGGGTTGTAAGCGTCCGGTAATATACACCCTAATCGAAATCGATTGGTATCCTTTATCAAAAATTCCTTTATCAATCCTTCTGCAACAGCCAGGTGCAGCAATCTTGACGGCATATATTCACAACCTTTCAAATATGTTTAAAAGTGGTAAGAACCTTTCAATTTTGTTCTTACCACTTTTCGTCCATAAGCACGAAATCATTCCATCCATATCAGACTTCATCCATGCTTTCCATGAAGTTCCCACCCCTGCCACCCACTTAAAAAACCTCCGCTACTGCGCTGCCCTCTTTTACAAACGCAATAAACTTCTCAAGCGGTGCCACACAGTCCAGCCACCTGCCGCCCTCATAAACTTCCTTGCTGTTCACGTCCACAAAACGCCCCTTTGGCAGATACACCCTGCGCTCCGTGCAGCCCTGCGCGGTGATCGGCGCGAACAAAATATCCTCCCCGAAGAAATACTGATCCTCGAGTTCATAGCATACTGCATCTTCCGGATAATCAAAAAACATCGGACGCATCAGAGGCTTGCCCTCGTTCGACGCAATCTCCATATAATGGCAGATGTACGGCTTTAACCTCTCCCTAAGCTCCACGAGCCCCTTTAGGATGCCATACGCCTGATCGCCAAAGCTCCAGAGCTCATTGTCGCCCCCGCTCCTCTCCTTCACACCCGGATGCCTCTCCGCCTGCCCCGGAGTGCGAAGCCTTGAGCCATGAAGCCGCATGACCGGGCAGAACACACCAAACTGCGCCCAGCGCACGATCAGTTCCTTAAAATAATCGCTCGTAATATCCCCGGAATGGAAACCGCCAATATCGCTGTTCCACCACGGAATCCCGCACATCGCCATCGAGAGCCCTGTCTTCACGCTCATGCGCAGTGCATCAAAGTTGGAAGCAATATCCCCGTTCCACACGAGTGAGCCGAATTTCTGACTACCCGGGTACGCAGCGCGGGTCAAAAGAATGATTTCTTCCTCTCCCTCCTTTTTCAGCCCGTCATAAAACATCTTGCTGTAATAATACGGGTAGAGCATCGCTGACTGCGCACCGTTCCCCGCATAAAACTTCAAATTGGAATACTGCTGTGGATGGACTTCCGGCTCCGCCTCGTCCAGCCAGAAGTTGTGGATTCCTTTGTCATAATAATTCTGTTTTACTTTATCCCACACAAAAGGCCCGGTCTTTGGGTTCGTAGCGTCAATAAAGGTCTGCTGTCCATAAAACTCAAACGTCCCATACTGCCCGTTCTCCGTGCGCACAAGCAGGTTTTCGTCGTCCATCGCCCGGTAATTCTCACTCGCCGGATTGATGGTCGGCCAGATAGAGACAACCGGCTGAACCCCCATTTCCTTTAATTCCCTGCACATTGCCTCCGGGTCAGGCCAGTATTTCGGGTCAAATTTCCATTCACCCTGCTCCGTCCAATGAAAATAGTCAATGACGATCGCTGCGAGAGCAATCCCCCTCCTCTTATATTCCCTGGCTGTTTCAAGCACCTCATCCTGGCTCTCATAGCGCAGCTTGCTCTGCCAGAAGCCCGCCGCCCATTCCGGGAAACGGGGCGCGTAACCGGTGAGGTCACAGTATTTTTTTAAGACTTCCGCCGGGGTTTTTCCGCCGTACACCAGATAATCCGCCTGATAAGCGCTGTCTGCCACCCACATGGTATGGTTCTTTGTCGTCTCGCAGCGCCCTGGTGCGGGATTATTCCAGAAAAAACCGTAGCCAAGCGAGGAGTACAGCACCGGAACCGCCGACTTGGTATTATAATGCTGCAGGTTGCAGGTGCTTCCCTTCCGGTCAAAGATATCCTCCTGCTCCTGTCCAAGCCCGTAAAAATGCTCGCCCGGATTCGCGTCAAAAATCACCTTAATCTGGTAGTGGTCGCCCTCCGTATGTACATTCCGCCCGGTATAATCCCCTTCGAACTTCGTGTGAAGGATCTGTTTCCCGTCCCGATACCAGGTGAGCACGCCGCCGTACCACGGGTTGCCCGCCTCCACCTTTACAGATATCATCCCGTTCGTCAATGTGGCACATTGGCTGTCCCCGGTGACAACACCCTCCGCTTCCTCCGCCGGCGCAAGCAGCGTCCAGTTTTCGTCCGAAAGCCTGCTGTTTTTTGTGGAGCGGCAGCGGATACAGTTTTTTCCGTACGCCTCGACTACGGTCAGCTCATCGCGGCGCTGGAAGATGATCTTTTGGTTTTCAAGTGTTAAAATCCCCATAAGTTGATACCTCCGTTTTTTGGGGGCTGTGAAAAGGACAGTTATGTGAAATATCACGGTTAGAACATTCACCACTTCGATGCCATATCTTTTATGCGGAGGATGTTTCACGATCGTCCCTGCCTCTTCGCCCATATGCTTTGTTGCAACTTAAATCTGTCCGATTATATCCATGTATTCTATCGGGTAGATTTAGCCTCCAGTTCGTATAAAAATTATATCAACTTTCCTTTTGGAAATCTTGCATTATTGTAAGAGATACTTGCACTATTCTGCTTTTTACCTTATACTTGTGATATGCAGCACTGCACCCGGAAAACTGCATTTTCCAGAAAACAGCTTTTATGCAGAAAGCCATATTTACCAATAATCCAGACTCACCGGAAGATGAAACAGAAAGAAGGTATCCCCATGCCCGAAAACAGTAAGCCCCACAAGGAATTACCCGTAGAAAACATCGTACACCGCACCTCCTCGCGCCCATTCTCCCTCTACCGCACCGTGGTGAATAGAGAGGATTCCTGCGCCCTCTACCTCCATTGCCACCCGGAGGCGGAAATCTTTTATCTCGAACAAGGCGCAGTGGAATTTCATGTCGAAAACCGTACCTTTTTCCTGCAGGCCGGGGAAGGAATCTTTATACCGCCAAACCAGATCCACACCGCGGCCAATCGAACGGACGCGGCACTTTTATGCTGCCACCGGGCTATCGTATTTGACCACCGCATGCTGGAGCAGAGCCTGCCGCCCTACTGCCAGGGCTACTTTGCGCCGCTTAAGCTATGGCGCTACGACTGCATCTATCCGGTCACACGGGATAAGGCAGAGAACGCCCGGCTTTTGGTACTGCTGCCTTCCATCTTTTTCCTCCCGGAAACCGAACTTGAACGATATGAACTTTCTTTGCTCGGCACTTTGTTTCTCTGCTGGCAGGAATTATACAATCTTTGCTTTTCCAAACTCAATGCCTCGGTTTCCGACCATGCCCTGCGCAGGGAAATCCAAAAAAGCCTCGATTTTTTGCAGGAAAGCTTTGCGGATTCCCTCACGCTGTCGGAGCTTTCAAAAAGGGCAGGGTTTAGCGAAAGCTACTTTAGCCACAGCTTCAAAAACTGTACCGGATACACCCCCTTTGAGTATTTGAACCGCCTGCGCATTGTAAAAAGCTGTGAGTTGCTGATCCGAACGGACACAAAAATAACTGAGATCGCCTCCCTCTGCGGGTTTAACAATATCAGTTATTTTAACCGTACCTTTTACAAGATCATGGGAATTTCGCCTTCGGGTTATCGGGGAAGCCTTGGTGGGAAGCAAAAACATATCTGAATTCACCTCCCCCATTCACTGCCTATCTCAAAATATGCCACACATCATCCCCTGAAAACCCACATTTCCGGTATAATCCTTCCGGATCCGCCGGATTACCGCACTGGCCAGACACCGTGACAAACCGCGCAATATCCCGCATCCGCCAGAGAAGTTCGAGAACAATGTAACTTCCAAGACCGCATCCGCGATGATCCTCCGACACCTGAATCCACTCCAGTACACCCTCGCCGATCTCGCGGTCCAACTCGGCAATTCCCGTCGCAGCAATTTTTCCGGTTCGGTCATCCCTTACCGCCAGCCATAAATCCGCACAGTATACCTTCCTCGCAGTGCAGTCCCGCAATTCCGCTTCCGAAATGCCGATGTCACTATAGCAGCTACTGATATGTCCCGCAAAATCCCCGGGCGCTGCGCTGCATAGCGAATACCCTTCCGGCAGAACCGGGGCGGACAAGCCCTGTAAATGGTGAATCAGGCGGAAATATGGTTCATCGCCGTATTGTTGATATTCCCCGGCTTTATAATCGTCCTGATGAAGGATCTTCATACCGTCCGGAACAGGAAACGCCTGCTGCTTCCAGTAGGGAACGGATGCTGCCCTACAGGGATTTTTCAGATATTCCTCTTTTGCAATCACACGCATTGTCGTCACTTCCTCCTGAAACAAGCATCTCATTACATCCCCATATCTTTCTCCGTGCCGCACAAGCCCCTGGCACTTATCCGGCAGCCCCAGACTCTAAAATCCTGAACATCTTACGCCCGCAGTCAATCTCCGCCATCGCCCCGATCGGAATCACGGTCATCGGCGTTCTGTGGACAAAATCGACATTGGACAAGACCGGAATATCCTCCCTGCCGGCCTCATACTTCAGAAACTTAACCAATATCCCCTCCTCTTCATCATTTAGCGGGCCGGTGATCAATCCCGCAGCATTCCGGAACATCCCTGCAGCATCCAGTGCCCGCAGGTCATGCAGCCCCGCCAAAGTACTTCCATAAGGCGATCCGCACTCCAGCATGATGATGCATTCCCTAAAGAAGTCCGGCTCCGGGAAAAATTTGGTTCCCATGATCTGCCGCAATGGTCCCGCACATCCGCCGAAAATCCTTCCCCGCACCGTTTTATTCCCCTGCACGATCTTATAGCCGGTATTCTGCGTCCACGTGATATCATTTTTATCGACGTTTCTCCACTCAATCTGCGTATATTTCCGGCAGGGCAGTATATCGCCTATTTCTCCGGCAGAAAACAGGCATCTCGTTATCGCCTCTTTCGTATCATCATCGAGTGCGGCAGGCTGGGCGATCGGTGTCAATAAATTTGGGCCGTAGTAGGCTCTTATTCCCGCCTTTGCAAAAACTGCAACCCATGTGGTAATGTCGGAAAATCCCATAAATATTTTCGGATTGTTTTTTATAACATCCAGATCAATATAGGGAAGTACCCTGTAAGAATCATCACCGCCCATCATGCAGATAATTCCGTTTACCTCCTGATTCTGCATCGCCCACATCAAATCCCCGGCGCGCACCTCAGGATGCCGATACAGATAATCGCTTCCGGCTAAAGCATTCGGTGTCGCAATAACGTGGACACCCCAGATTTCTTCCAGCCGCCTTTTGCCGGATTCATACCTCCACAGCATATCCGGATCGCCCGCCCTGCCCCCGGAAATGGAGATCAGGGCAACGGTATCGCCGCTTTTTAATGCGTTTGGCACCTTCAGTTCATGCATAATTATACCCCCGTACCGTGCCGCAGGCAAGCCTGTGGCACGGTTTTAATAAAAAGTTGAATCGTGTCTTTCGCTCGGGCTTCCCTCTGCGTTCTACATCGTCGCCTTCGCCAGCTGCCACACAACCTCGCTGAAGTATCTCGCCGGGATATCCCGCAGAAACAGCGCCTTGTCCTTGTCCGCCTCATCGTACACATAGCTTCCCCGCTCGATGGTTCCGGCTCTGTAAAATCTCGCGTCATAAACCGT
>ERZ808040.2378-NODE-2378-length-10581-cov-3.265518_pt1 | contig 10581 bp, 12 predicted proteins | sample MGYA00380191_ERZ808040 | MGnify/ENA primary metagenome ERZ808040 (study PRJEB31490, sample SAMN06133395) | mouse gut metagenome | isolation source: J6 | host: mice | place: China: Chengdu | collected 2015-05 ... | reverse complement strand
CTTCACTTTTGGGAGTTTATGGGCCTGCTCACATCGCTGCCCGAATGCGCCTATACGCGCGTGGTGGATATACGCGCAAGGAAAATCACGCCCAAAATGGGGAAGGAAGAAAAAAAGGCATATACTGAGCTTAAAAAGGTATACGCACTGGATAATCCAAGAGAGACGGCATACACGGACAGTCAGAAGGATGCCATCGACGATTTTGACCGCATGACGGAAGAACAGAAAAAAATCAGGGAAAGCAGGAGGCTGGCGGCGGAAGCTTTTAAGGATATGGTGATGTGATGACAGACAGGGAGATCGGAAAAACCGCCCGGGAGATTGCCGAACGGGGGAATACCGCGGAAATTAAGCGGAATAAGGAGGGGATCATTATACTGGAGGTGGGCAGAAAGATCGTGAGGGCAGAGCCTGTATTGGCAGAGAGCAGCCCTCCGCCCAGGGATGTATGAATACGGAGAGGCTCATGAAAGAGGTCATGGGTAACAGCTAAGCGGTGCTTTAGATGCATGTAATGTGTGTCTATGGCACCTTTTTATTTGAGGTGAATTATGGCGCAATATGATGATAGCATAAGGATAAATGCAGAATTTGATACCAAAGAAGCAAAAAAAGAATTAAAAAATCTTAAAAGCAGTATTGAGGAAACTGCCGAAAAGATTACCCTTCTGCGCTCTAAGATGGATGCGCTGAAGGATGTGAGAATACCTACGCAGGAATACAAGGAGATTCAGGCGCAGATTGAAAAAACAAAAAATAAAATTAAAAATGTGGAGGAACAGCAGGAAAAGTTTTTGGCTACCGGAGGAAACAGTTCTTCGACTGCATTTCGGAGAATGCAGTATGATCTTGACCGGCTGAGAAGCTCGCTTCCGGAATTTGAAAGCGGTCTACAGCAGCTTGTTGATACCGGAAATGCGTTCACTCTCGGAAAGGATACGGAACAATATGCCCAGATGTCCAGGGATATGGAGAGGCTTAATGCCAGAATGAATTCCGACACGCAGCGTCAGACAGGGCTGCAGTCAGCTCTTGCGGCTGAAGAACAGCGTATTGCGGACATCAAAACCAATGCTTCTGCATCAAGCAAAAGGGTTATTAAAATGCTGGAACGCAGGCAGCAGTTAACGGAAAAACTGAAGGACATGGAGAAGGCCGGTGTTGGGTACGGATATAAGGATTATGAAGATGCGCAGGAAGAACTGTCTGGAATAGATAAAAAATTAGACAAGTACAAAAGCAATCTTGATAAAATCCCTAAATTGTTTTCACGTATGAAGGACTTTTCCAAAACAGCATTTAAAGTAATTCGGTCGGGACTGTCATCTGTTGGGAAAATAGGCATAAAAGCATTCACGGCATTTGGAAGTTTTGCTAAAATGACCTTTTCAGGATTAGGGACCATTGCAAAAAAGGCGTTTTCCGGCATATCAGGCTTTTTAAAGAACACCGTCGGATCATTTCTAGGTTTCGAGGGGATAAGCTCCGAAATTAAAAAAGGCTTTGAAAATTTTGAGGGATATTCCGATCAATATGCCCAAAGCCTGCAGAATATGAGGGGCGCCATGACAACCCTGGGCAATCAATGTGCTGCTGCATTTGCGCCCTTAGCACAGACGGTCGTTCCGTGGATAACGCAGTTTACAAACGTCCTTTCCACAGCTATGTCCCATGTAACGCAATTTATAGCTGCTTTAAGCGGCAAAAGCTCGTTTACAAAGGCTAAGAAAGCCCAGGATGATTACAATAAATCTCTTGGCGGTACGGCGAAGGCAGCAGATAAGGCCAGAGGCGCGCTGGCTGGCTTTGACAGTCTTGATGTACTGGAAACCAATCAGGACGCCGGACAAGAAGAGGATTCCCCAGGGGAAATGTTTGAGGAAGGTCCTATTGAGAATTCAGTGGTAAACCTTACAGACACATTAAAAGAGTTTGTCTATGGCGAAGACTGGCTGGGAATGGGGGCATATATATCACAGAACCTCAATGCCGGCCTTCAGGAAATCTATGATTTCTTAAGCTGGGATTCATTCGGGCCGCAGATTACATATTTTGTAACAGCATTTACAAATACCCTGAACGGGCTTGTCAGTGGCTTTAACTGGAATCTGCTTGGGAATACAATAGGAGCCGGAATTAATATTGTCGTGAACACCTTGGGGCTGCTTACTACAGGTATTGACTGGGAAAGCCTTGGCGGCGGATTGTCAGAAGGAATAAATGGGCTGGTAAATGAAGTTGACTTTACCAATATAGGGAATTTAATCGGGGCGCAGCTCATGATTCTTCCCAGTATCCTGTGTGGATTTATCACTCAGCTTAATTGGACAGAAGTTGGAAGTGCCTTAAGCGAATTGGTAAATGCAATTAATCTGTCTGAGATCGGGCAGACGCTGGGGTCCGGTTTAACAGGAATGTTCCAGGGAGCCATCGATTTTTCAAAGACATTTAACTGGGAGGGGCTTGGAAACAATATCTCGGGAGGAATAAACGGGTTTTTTGAAAAGTTTGACGGGGCAAAGCTTGCTCAGTCGGCAACCTCTCTTTTAGGCGGATTGCTGGATACGCTGATTCAGACCATAAGCACCATAGACTGGGCGCAAATTTGGAGAGATATTATTGATTTCTTAGTAAACGTAGATTGGCTTGAGCTTATAGGGAAAATATTGACGGCAGCCGGAGAATTGATATTTGGAATTTTTGAAGGGTTGGTACAGGCAATTGTAGAAACGGATTGGGGTGCTGTTTGGGATAGCATTGTGAAGTCCTTCAAGGATTTCTTCGGAATTCACTCTCCCTCCACACTTATGGAAGATCAGGGTAATTTCCTTATGGAAGGCTTGTTCGGCGGTGTGTCGGCGCTGGTGGAAAAGGTGGTATCCGTATTTACGGATATTAAAGAAAAGGTATTGGAAGTATGGGAGAAGGTAAAATCTAAAACAGAAGAAATATGGAACGGAATTAAAGACACAATTAAAGGACCAATCAACGCAATCCTGGAATTTATAGAATTTTTGGTAAATGGGGCCATTGACGGTATCAATGGAATTATAGAAAAATTGGAAAGCTTTGCGACTATCAAGAACCCTTTTACCGGCAAGGTTGTGTGGAGCCTGGATCTGCCGGAGGTTCCTCGGGTTTCCCTCCCCCGCCTTGCCACCGGCGCAGTCATCCGTGGAGGAAATCCCTTTATGGCGATTCTGGGAGACCAGCCGGCAGGGCACACCAACATAGAAGCGCCGCTTTCGACGATTGAGCAGGCGGTGGAGAACGTCATGGGCAGGAGCGGATACGGAAGGGAAAGCGTGCCTGTGACAATAAATCTTAATTATGACGGAGAAACCTTTGCACGTCTGTCCATCTCAAATATTTTGTCGGAGCTTGGACGGCAGGGGTATAACGTGGATATGCTGGGGGTGACATGATGAAATTTGGAAAAGGAATAATTGTTGATGGGATATATTACGATATCCCCATGGTATCTTTGAAAAGAAATGCCGACTTTCTGGACAAATATGCGGAACGGACGGAGGACGGGGAGCTGCACCGGGAGCTGATCGGGGTGTACTATAATTACACCCTGACAGTGGGCACAAGCGGAGATTTCGGCAATACGGATTATGGCGCGTTTTGGGACAAGATGACGGAGCCTGTGGAATTTCACGAAATATCGGTACCTGTGCCTGACGGGTATTATATATTTACCGGTTACATATCCAGCGTATCGGACGAGTACAAGAGGCTACTGGACAACCAGGCGGAGTTTACGGGATTTACCTGCAAGCTGACGGCGAAATCCCCGGCGAGGAGACCAAGATGAATACGGAATTTTTAGTTGAATACAACCTGGTTGATACAACCGCGCTGCAGGATGCCGCGGAGAGCTCAGGCAGTAACTCCCCATTTGCCGATATAAGCGGGATCAAAGAAAATACTGCGGTGCAAAAATACGCCACATTGGAGCACAATTTCTTTGTCCTGGACGGCAGCAGGGAAGAATTTCCCGACAATCCCAGTGGCTTTGCATACTTTTCAAGCGGTCAGTCAGACGAAAACGGCTTGTTTCAGAGCGAGCAGTCTGTCACGGTCCGGTTTACGAAAAACCATACCAGCGCAGGGTTTACCCTGTATTTTCTGGAGACCTGCCCTTTGGAGCTGGAAATCCTCTGGTATGATCTGGACGGAGGACTGAAATGTAAGAGAAAATTCTATCCTGACGCACTGACATATTTCTGCGAGCATCCGGTTGAGGACTACGGAGGGATAAAGGTGGTATTTTTAAAGGCCCTTCCCTGGCACAACGTCAAGCTGCAGCACATTCAATATGGTACGAGCATAAGCTGGGACAGCGATGCCATAAAGTCCGGGAAGATCGTAAGCGATGCGGACCCCGTCGGCGATAAAATTGCGACAGATACGCTTACCTTTGATTTTGTGGACAAATATGACAGGTTTAACCTGGGAAATCCCCAGGGACTGCATAAGACCTTCCAGCGCAGTCAGCACATGACGGCATATGAGGTGGTTGAAGGCAGAAAAATTCTGCTTGGAAGCTTTTTTCTGGAGTCCGGCAGTACCTCCAAAAATATATGCAGGATAGAAGCAATAGACCTGAAAGGCATGCTTGGCAGCGCGGACTTTACGGAAGGCAGGATATATAACGGAGACAGGGCGGGAGGCGTAATCGCGGAAATTATGGCGGCGGCCGGAATTGAGGATTACACGGTTGACGAGGAAACGACAGAAACGCCGTTATATGGAACGCTTGGCATACAAACCTGCCAAAAGGCGCTCAGGGAAGTTTTGTTCGCATGCGGCAGCATTGTCAGGACATCGCGGCAGACCGGTCTTTCCATTTGTAAAAGTGACAGGGCGGTGAAGTTAAAGATAAGGCGCGGCAGAAAGTTTGAAACCGCCATTCAGGGGGACCGTTATGTATCGGATGTAAGCGTAAAGTATAAAACCTGGAGGCTGGAGGATAAGGTAACCGAACTTGCAAAGGGAACATATGAAGAAGGGACCCATATGATACGGTTCTTCGCTCCTGCCGCGAATCTGACGGTAAACGTCGGCCGTATACGGAAACAGATGCCGTATTATGTGATTTTGGAAGTACCGGCGCAGACCCGGGCAGAAATTGTGGTTTCCGGGCAAAAATACGCAGGCGAGGAATTGGCGGTTACGTCAGGCATAGAGAAGCTCAAAAGCGGAGAGGTCCGGAACACAAAGACATTTTCCGGGTCGCTGCTTAACTTTGAGTCCGCAAAGCATAAAGCCGACAGCATACTTGACTATTACCAGCTGCAGCAGGTCATCAAAACAAAGTATATAGCCGGGGAAGAAAGAGCCGGCGACTGGGCGGAGATTGAAAACCCATCTAAAGCTCACGGCAGTTTTGTAGCGGCGATAGAGTCTGTAACTACCGACCTGACCGGAGGGTTTATCAGTACGGCAAAATGCAGGGGCTATTTCAAAATATTGACGGAGACTTATCTTGCCGGTGAAATGATTGCCGGGGAGGATATAGGGATCATATAGTTTTGAAAGCAAGCTTTTAAATATTGATTATTATGTGCGCTGAAGCGCGCAGGGAGGTATAAAAATGAAATATCCTGAACAGACGGATAACTATGATATAGAAATCATTAACGAGAATTTTATTGAACTGGAGCTGGGAGCAGTGATACTCGGGCAGGATCTGCAGGATGAGGTGAACCGGGCCAAGGCGGCGGAGAAAAGCAATGCCGACAGCATATCCGCCGAAGCAGAAAGGGCAGCGGCGGCCGAGAATCAGCTTGCGGCTGATATCCAAAGCGAGGCAGAACGGGCGGCATCCAAGGAAACCATGCTGGAGAACAGCTTCGCTGCCGAAGCTCAGAGCATTCGGCAGCTGGTTGATACCGCTTATGGTAACGCAAACGATTATACGGACACAAAAATAGCAGACCTGATAGGAGGCGCCCCGTCGACGCTTGATACCCTGGGGGAGATTGCCCAGGCAATGCGGGATAACGAAAGCGTTGTGGATGCCTTGGACGAGGCTGTGGGAAAGAAAGCAAACGCCTCCGAGCTGGACAGCCATATAAAGGACAGGGCTAACCCCCACCTGGTGACAAAGGAACAGGTAGGTCTGGGAAATGTGGGCAATTATAAAGCGGTTTCCACCTCGGCGTCCCAGGGGCTGACAGATGCGGAAAAGGCCAATGCACGCAGCAACATAGGCGCGGGCACAAGCTCCTTTTCCGGCAATTACAATGACCTTGCTAATAAACCGGCGATACCTTCCATTCCGGCGTCCCTGCCTGCCAATGGGGGTAATGCGGATACGGTGGACGGCAAGCACGCCAGTGATCTGCAGAACTACAACAATCTGACGAACAGACCCTCCATTCCCGCGGCAGTGGCGGTCAAGGGCAGCGCGGAAGCAAGCTACAGAACGGGAAATGTAAATATTACCCCTGCGAATATCGGGTTGGGAAACGTCAACAATACGGCGGATGCCAATAAATCGGTAAACTACGCAAACAGCGCGGGATACGCAAATTCTGCGGGCAGCGTGGCATACGGAAACGTCACCGGGCGCCCCACCTTCAGCCTGTCCGGCAGCACATTAAATATAAATTTATAACGAGAGGAGGCAGATAACATATGTCAATTATTGTAAACGGAGCTTCAATACCGACAAACGGAGATTATATCGTTGTAAACGGCGTAAAGGTTGAAAAGGTTACTGTGAATGGCGTTACGGTGTGGGAAAAGGAAACCCATCAGGCAAAAAACGCGCCGCCCTTTTTGAGTGCTGGGTGGAGGACTCTAAGTACAGACACTTCAGAATGGATACAGGTGCAGCCATGGCAGTTGTCATATGACGCTGGAATGGGGGGATACATAATTAATGCGGACTTTTTTGATAAAGGAACAATGTTTGTTTCCGAAAGTGAAATTTATGTTGATTTTGTGGTTATAAATGATTATTTTCAATGGTCAACATATAACAGTTTTATTCTTTATTCCCCATTAATCAGCACAAACTCCTTTAGTTTTTTTGAAATTTTGGGTAGAGATAATGTTTATTTTGAGCCTATAAGAACTAAATATGATGTAATCCGTTTTAGCAACGATGGTGTTAATTGGACAAATTGGCTGATAGGAAACAGCTCAAATAAATCATATAAATATGCTCAAGTTGGGGTTTTCTTAGGAGCTGAAAATTCAGACGATGAGAATACAAGATATGATTATCAACTGAGTGCTGTACAGTTTAGCTAAAGATACATATCAAATAGCAGGAATATATGGGAGAAGATATGAATCACGCATTTCTAAAAGAATACACCCATGGGCAGTTGAAAAAGTACGTCCATAAACAGTTGTCATATACATATTGGTTTGTGTTTGTCCATGACCGCACGCAGGAGGATGTTCTCCGCGTTGCCAGACTGAACGATAAATATTTGAATCTGGAAATAACAAAGGAGGAAAGGGACGAGTGGCTTGCGGGAATAAAGGGGGCACTGAATGCTTCCGACCTGCAGCGGATAGAGTGGAACACAAGGCTTATAGGGGAGCTTGAGCTTCTGAGACTCACCCTTTCCGTCAGAGAATGGGAGCGCCCGGATATCCCAAGGGTAAGCGATTTTACCCGGCTGCTTGACAATGTCCGGCAGATCAGGGAGGCGGGAATGACCCTGCCGGATACGCCCCAGGTTCCGGAACATCCGCTTAACACATACCAAAAGTGGAATGACATAGAAAAAATATTGCATGACGCAGTGCTTGTGCATGAAAGAACCTTAAAAAATTTAGATCGCTGCGGCGAGATATACATAGGAGAAAGGATTGGTGTTTTATAATGGCATTTGTAAAAAAAGAGTGGAAGGACAGATTTACGGAGTTTGCGGGAAGAAGGCGCTTGACGGATGTGGAAACGGGCGCAGAGACAGTGGTGGACGTTGAACGGGATGAGGGTCTTGTTTCACAGGCAGGAGATGCCTTTTCCGCGGTTAATATGAATGACCTGGAGCAGAGGATATATGATGCTCTTGAACCCCAGAATATTACGGCAGAATCCGCTAAGTACGCGGACAATGCCGGTCACGCCCAGACCGCGGAGGCAGCTGCGTATGCCGACAGCGCAGGCAGTGTGGCATACGGAAACGTCACCGGGCGTCCCACCTTCAGCCTGTCCGATACTACTTTAACTATCACATTATAGTAAAAATGGAGGAGCTGTATATGGACGGTAATTATATATTAAGGCAGGAGCATCAGGAGTTTACCCGCCGGATTGACGCGGAGAACGAGCGGCAGAACCGCCGCATACAGTTCCTGGAGGACAGTGTCCGGCAGATCAATGCCCTGACCGTCTCCGTGGAAAAGATGGCGGTCAATATGGAAAATATGCTGGTGGAACAGAAAAAGCTCAGCGAACGAATCGGAATAATTGAAAAGGAACCGGCAGAGGCTCATAAGCAGATCAAGCTGTCCGTTATTACTACGGTGATCTGCGCTATAGCAGGAGCCGTAGCCGGTGCGGTGCTGGCCCTGCTATAGGGAGCGGCAAAAAACGGAGGAGAAAGTAAAATGACAATAACGGCATTTATGGTTATTTTGACCGCCTGCGCGGCGGCAACATCCCTTTTAACGGAGGGAATAAAGAAGCTTCTGGATGGAATGAGGGTAAAATATGCATCCAATATTTTAGTATTATTTGTGGCAGTAATCGTCGGGTGCGGCGCGACAGCACTGTACTATATCAACTTGGAGGTGCCTTTTACCGCCCTGAACTGCGTATATCTTGCGCTGATGGGCGTGGCAAACTGGCTGGGGGCAACGCTGGGGTATGACAAGGTACGGCAGACGGCCGCCCAGATCGGAAACGCAAAATAAAAGGGGGAGAATTGCTATGATCGGCACAAATTATGAGCTGGCGGCAGCTTTAAAAGACATTGCAGACAACTATAAAACGCTTTATGTCATGGGCTGCTTTGGCGCTCCCATGAATGCCGCCAATAAAAAGCGGTACTGTAATAACCATGCCTATAACCGCCGTGGAGACCGCACGGAAATGATCCTTGCGGCCTCCGGGGACACGTTTGGATTTGACTGCGTATGCCTGATTAAGGGTGTCCTATGGGGCTGGTGCGGGGATACCGGGCAAAACTATGGAGGCGCAAAATATGCATCCAACGGGGTGCCGGATATAAACGCCGATACCATGATAAAAAAATGCCGGGATGTCTCAACGGATTTCTGCAGGCTGGAGGTGGGAGAGGCGGTCTGGCTCCCGGGACATATCGGGGTCTACATAGGGAAGGGTCTTGCGGTGGAATGTACTCCGGCCTTTAGAAACTGTGTGCAGATTACCGCGGTACAGAATATGGGCCGCATATCCGGATACAGCGCCCGGAAATGGTCAAAGCACGGCAGGCTTCCGTATATATGCTATATAAACAATGGGGAGGACATAACGGGAACGCCTTCAGACAGCCCTTTAACCCCTTCGTCTCCCTGTCATGTTGTCAAAAGGGGGGATACTCTGTATGCGATAGCAAAAAAATACGATACAACCATAGACAGGATCTTGGAAAAGAACAGGGAAAATTACCCAAAAATAAAAGCGGATTATATTGTATCCGGGTGGAAGCTTACATTATAAAATAAGAACGGCTGCCCCGGGGAGGATAGAATATTTTTGAAATATTTTTTTATCCTCCCTGGGGCATTATTTTTTTGTCTGAAGCTGTTCGGTGCTGCTGTACCGGGCTCGTTATCCTTATTTAAAGGAATTAAAAGCGTCAACAAGCTCCTGAGGAACATTATTGCCAAACAAAACAAATTTTCCATTAATCGAGACAGCCTTAGTAGTAAATCCATTCATCCCTTCAAGCGAAATTTCCTCTCCGTTTTTCAATTTTATGTATTTTTCGGATTCGGTATCGTATTCGTATATTTCCCCGACAGAGTCCTTATATTTAAAGCCAGCGATGCCTCCAACCATTTCGGCTGCCATCTGGACGCGCTCTCCAGACAAAACGCCGCTATCCAATAAGTAATTTTCAATATCTTCCAGAGTTTTTTCGGACTCTTTGTTTGAGGAACTATTGGAAGGTTCTGTTGGCTTCTCTGTTACTGCCGGAGTGTTGATGTTTGACGGTTCATTTCCGCCACATGCAGCCATAGTTACGGATAAAGTAATGGCAAATAAAGCTGCTGCTAATTTCTTTTTCATAAGTAGGTTCCCTCTTTTCTTTAACTTTTATTAAAACGCCATAGCGGTTTAATCATTAAGCACTAAAATTCAAGGTTATGAATATTTTTGTTAAAAAGCTCTTTAAGTTATGTGCTGTAAGGCATTGCTAAGAAATGCCTTTTTTATTCGTTTGCAAGAATCCTAATTATAATACATTTTCCGCAATTAGTCAAAATATTTTGTGCAGTATTATTTTTCAGGGATATGAGGAGTGAACTATCGTATCATCATTTATGAAAGGTATTTGAAAGGGGTAAAGGTACTGATATTTTGACAAAAAAATGGAAGCAAAGGGGCTCGAACCCTTGGCCTCCCGCTAGTCAGGA
>ERZ808040.2377-NODE-2377-length-10585-cov-6.127236_pt1 | contig 10585 bp, 6 predicted proteins | sample MGYA00380191_ERZ808040 | MGnify/ENA primary metagenome ERZ808040 (study PRJEB31490, sample SAMN06133395) | mouse gut metagenome | isolation source: J6 | host: mice | place: China: Chengdu | collected 2015-05 ... | reverse complement strand
ATGCCCTCCCGGTCGCACAGGTCGTACATCTCCTCGGCGTAGGGGTAGTGGCTGGTGCGGAAGGAGTTGGCCCCCAGCCAGCGGATGAGGGAGGCGTCCTTCACGTTGAGGCACTGGTCCAGCCCCCGGCCCCGGAAGAAGGAGTCCTCGTGCTTGCCGAAACCCTTGAAATAGAAGGGCCTGCCGTTGATGAGGAAGCGGGTTCCCTCCACCTTCACCGTGCGCACGCCGAAGGTCTGCTCGTACTCGTCGTCCCAGAAGGAGGCCCGCAGCCGGTAGAGATAGGCCGCGCCGGGGTTCCACAGCTTCACGCCGGGGATGACGGCCCGGCCGTTGGCCCCTTTGCTCCGGGCCACCTCCGCGCCCTCCTGGTCCAGGATGGACACGCTGACCTCGCCCTGGCCCACCGTCTCCACGGCGTAGTCCACCACGCCGTCCCCCCCATCCACGTCCGTGACGATGGAGATGTCCTTGATATACGCCCGGGGCGTGGTGTACAGCGTCACGGGCCGGGTGATGCCCGCGTAGTTGAAGAAGTCGAAATTGGGCCGGTTCTGGGGCCTGCACCGGGTTTTGGCCAGCTCGATGGAGGGGATGCCGGGGTTGTCCGACCCGAAAAAGGCCACGCCCCCCTCGTTGCCCACGGGCAGGGTGGAGAAGTCCACCCGGTTGTCCACCGCCACGGTGAGCCGGTTCTCCTCCGGGGCCAGGTGCTCGTCCACCTCAAACTCAAAGGGCAGGAAGCCCCCCTTGTGCTCCCCCAGCTTATGGCCGTTGAGCCACACCTGAGCGGCGTGGGTCACGGCGCCGAAGCGCAGCACCACCCGCTCCCCCGCCAGCGCCCGGGGCACGGTGAAGGTGCGCTGGTACACCGCCCAGCCATAGTGGGCGCGGAGGTTCACGTGGTCCTTCTGGTCGTTGTAGGAGGCGGGCACCGCCATGGTCATGGGGTCCGGCAGAGGGCCGTCCGCCCAGTCCCGGGGCCATTGGTCCGCCCCGGCGGTCTGGAAGTCCCACACACCCCCCAGGTCAAGGACCATCCGGGCGCCGTTCATTTTGGGATACAGCATCGTTCATTCTCCTCTCCTCTTCTGATTCCTGGGCATGACCGTCATCGCGGCCCGCCACTGCTGCTGCTCCACCCGCACCAGATTTTCCCGCAGCGGGACCTGGAGGGAAAAGTCCTCCAGCCGGTCGGGCAGGCGGGGCTGGAAGCGGAAGCCGCCGGGCCAGTCCGGGTCGGGCTTCACCCCCGCCAGCTCCTCGATGATCAGCGGGATGGCCCCGCTGGCCCAGGGATGGCACAGGCTGGTGTTCCACTTCTGGTCCTTCCCCCACGCCTCAAAGCAGGCGGAGGCCCCCTCCCGGAGCATGTTGCGCCAGCCGTACTGGTCCTCCCGGGTGAGCAGCCGGTACAGGGTCTTGTACCGCCCCATCCGGCCCAGCCCCCGCAGGGCGAAGTACATGGGCAGCGGCCCGCACGCCCGGCCCGGAGTGCACAGCAGCCGCTCATAGGCGTCCTCCCCCACGGCGGGGGTCAGCCCGAAGCAGGCGGGGTACAGGTTGGCGTGGAGGGAGCAGTGGGCGCTGCCCTCGCTGTCGGCGAACAGCTTCCGGTCCCAGCGCCAGAAGGTTTTCAGAAACGCCGTCCCCACCCGCTGGGACCAGTGGGTCCGGGGCAGGTCCAGCACCCGCTCCATCTTCTCCTTCATCAGCAGGAAGCCGAACCACAGGGCGTTGACCACGTTGTGGCACCCCTCCCCCACCTCCGGGCGGGTGAGGGGAAAGTCGTAGCCGTCCCGGTACTGCTCCGGCCAGTCCACCATGTTCCAGCCGTGGGTCACATGTTCCAGCAGGCCGTCGGGGCGCTGATACCGGGCAAAATGCGCCTCGATCCCCTCCACGGCGGGCCAGCACTCCCGCAGAAACGCCCGGTCCCCGGTGAAGTCGTAGTCCGTCAGGGGCAGGGCGGGAAACATCAGGGAGTAGTCGGCAATCTCCTGCATCAGCGAGCCGGGGGCCACCGCCAGCAGAGACGGCGCCACCCGGGCGGAGGCCATGAAGTCCCGGACGCACTTGCGCAGCAGGTCCGTTTTCCCCGTCAGCCACACCTGGCTCCGGGCGGTGACCACCGCGTCCCCCAGGTACTGGCCCTTCTCCCGGCTGGGGCAGTCCAGATAGCTCTCCTGGCTCCCGCACCGCACGGCGTTTTTGCAGATCTGGAAGATTTCCTCCAGCTGGTCCGCCCCGCAGGACAGGGTGCACAGCCCCTCGTCCATGGGGTAGTGCCGCTCCCACACCCAGCACCGGGCCAGCTCCGCGCCGTCCTCCAGCCCCAGCACCTCCACGTAGCGGAACGCCTTGTAGTCGTACTGGTGGAGGACGCTCTCCCCCTCCCGGAGGGTCCAGACCTCCTCATAGCGGCAGCCGCAGCGCAGGTCAAACCGCACCCGGCCCGACTCGTCCAGCTCCTCGCCGAAGCGGAGGGTGAGCCGCTGCCCCGCCCGCCCCAGGGCCTCCGCGTGGAGCGTCCCTGTCCGCTCACGGCCGAAGTCCAGCAGGACGCCGCCGGGCACCGGACGGCATTCCGCCGGGTCCACCCGGTTCCGCTGAAGGTTGACGGCGGGCCGGGGCGCCAGCCGGTAATCCGCCCACTCCGCCGGCTCCATGCGGCCCCAGCCCCGCTCGCTGAAATGGGGGCGCTCCCAGCCCTCGGGCCAGCGCCGGCTGTCAAAGTTCTCCAGAAACTGAGTGTCATACCCCACAGGGTCCCCGGAGTAGGCCCGGCACACCTGATACCGCCAGTCCATGCCGCGCCGGTCCGGCTTCCCGCCGTCCCGGACAAACTCCGCCCACAGGGCAAACCGGCCGTCCCCGCTGTTCCACACCCGGTTCACCAGCCCCTGGTAGTAGAGGTGGAGGGCCACCGTCACCGTCCGCCCCCCTTCCACCGGGTACTCCTGGTAGCGGTACCGGTCATGGTAGGCGGGGGCGGGCCCCTGGCCCAGCCACCGGCCGTTCAGCCAGGCGTGGTAATAGTCGTCGGCGCTGATCCGCAGCGTCCAGGCCCCCGGAGGCAGCTTCACCCGCCCCCGGGCCAGCACGTGGAGGTTTTGGGGCGCGCCCGTCTCCGGCGCGAGGGCCTCCTCCCGCTCCCGGTGGAACACGTCCGCCCGCCGGACATTTCTCCATGACCGGATGGTCATCCAGCCCGTTTCCGCCATAACGCCCCGCCTCCTTTCAAAGTTCTTTGATTATATACTCCCGCCCCCTGAAAGGCAATATAAAATATTAAGAATTTCATGCACTTTAAATCCTCCGTCCAGCCATTGACAAATCGGGGGAAGCGTGTTTAAATGATAGTCAGTCTTATTTGCTTGTCCCATCAGAGCCTGACCGCGGCCGGCCGCGGTCCCGGGAGGTATGTCCATTGCTGATTCCGGTCCTTCTATTCGCCGTAGGGCTGGTCTTTCTCATCAAGGGGGGCGACTGGTTTGTGGACGGCGCCACCGGCATCGCCCGCCGGTTCCGCCTGCCCGAGCTGCTCATCGGCGCCACGGTGGTGTCCATCGGCACCACCCTGCCGGAGGTGATGGTGTCCACCACCTCCGCCCTGGGCGGCCACGGCGAGATCGCATACGGCAACGCCATCGGCTCCGTCATCTGCAACACCGCCCTCATCGCCGCCATCACGGTGGCCGTCCGCCCCGGGAAGGTGGACCCCAAATCCCTGCGCCTGCCGGTGGCGTTCTTTTTCACCGCCGCCGCCGTCTACGCGGGGGTGGCCTATACCACCGGCTACTTCAGCCGGATCACCGGCTTCCTCCTGCTGGCCATGTTCCTCGCCTATATGGCCGCCACCGTGCTGCAAATGAAATCCCAGGCCGCCGCCCGTCCCTCCTCCGCGCCCCAGCCGGCGGCGGAGGAAAACTCCCTGCTCAAGGACATCGTCCTGCTCATCGCGGGGGCGGCCCTCATCGCCGTGGGAGCGGACCTGCTGGTGGACAACGGCACCCGCATCGCCCAGGGCCTGGGCGTCCCCGAGTCGGTGATCGCCCTCACCTTCGTGGCGCTGGGCACCTCCCTGCCCGAGCTGGTCACCGCCATCACCTCCCTGCTCAAGGGCCACGGCGCCCTGTCCCTGGGCAACATCATCGGGGCCAACCTGTTCAACCTGGTGCTGGTGTCCGGCGTGTCCGTGGCGCTGGCCCCCTTCTCCATCCCCCAGAGCGCCTCCATCGCGGGCCGCAACGCGTCTCTGGTGCTGGACATCCCCGTGATGTTTTTCGTTATGGCGCTTCTCACCCTCCCCGCGCTCAAGCGCGGAGCGCTCAGCCGCATTCAGGGCGTTGTCCTGCTGCTGGTCTACGGGGCGTTCTGTGCCATCCAATTTACCATCTGACCAGGGCCTCAGGCCCGAAAAGGAGGTTCTCCCCATGAAAAAGCCGGTCCTCGTCATCATGGCCGCGGGCATGGGCAGCCGCTACGGCGGGCTCAAGCAGATGGACCCGGTGGGCGGCTTCGGCCAGGTCATTCTGGACTACTCCGTCTACGACGCCCGCCGGGCGGGCTTTGAGACGGTGGTGTTCGTCATCAAGGACGAGATCGAGGCGGATTTCAGGGAGCGCGTCGGCGCCCGCATTGAGAGCGCCATGGACGTGCGCTACGCCTTCCAGCGCATGGACAGCCTGCCGGAGGGCTACGCCGTCCCGGCGGGCCGCACCAAGCCCTGGGGCACCGCCCAGGCGGCGCTGGCGGCCCAGCCCTTTGTGGACGGGCCCTTCGCCATCATCAACGCCGACGACTATTACGGCCGGTCGGCGTTCCAGGTCATCTACGACTACCTGTGCGGCCACCAGTCGGGGAACGAGTACGCCATGGTGGCCTACCGCCTGGAGAACACCGTCACCGACCACGGCCACGTGGCCCGGGGGGTGTGTCAGGTGGGGGCGGACGGCTACCTCACCGGCATTGTGGAGCGCACCCGCATTGAGAAGGGCCCGCCCCCCCGGTTCACCGAGGACGGCGGCCGGACCTGGACCCAGCTGTCCGGCGACACCATGGTGTCCATGAACTTCTGGGGCTTCACCCCCGCCCTGCTGGATCAGGCCCGGGCCCGGTTCCCCGATTTTCTGGACCGCGCCCTGAGGGAAAACCCCATGAAGGCGGAGTACCTGCTGCCCACCCTGGTGGGCGCGCTGATCCAGGAGGGGGCGGCGTCGGTCAAGGCCCTGTCCTCCCGCGACAAGTGGTACGGCGTCACCTATCAGGAGGACAAGCCCACCGTGGCCGCCGCCATCGCCCGGATGACCGAAGCGGGATTATATCCCGGCCAGCTGTGGCCCTGACCCGCGAAAAAGGGCGGACCGAACGCCGTTCGGTCCGCCCTCTTCTCATTTCACCCGGTTCATCCGCCCAATCGGGAGACGACGCCCTCAATATAGCCGCCGTCCACCACCCGGAAACGGTCCTCCGGCGGGTACAGGCATCCCCCGAAGTGGATGGCCCGGTCATTGGCGGCGGAGGAGTCCCAGGCGTCCCGATGGCCGGACATGTGGATCTGTCCGCAGCCGGTCTCCGCCACCACCCAGCCCATATTCCGGGCGTTGATCCCGCCGCCGGGGAGAATTTCGATCCGTCCGGCGGCATATTCCACCATCTGCCGGATGGTATCCGCCCCCTGGGGTACGGCGGGCTGCTGGCCGCTGGTGAGCACCCGGGTCACCCCCAGTTTCATCAGAATGTCCAGCGCCGCCCGCCAGTCGGGGACCACGTCGATGGCCCGGTGGAACACGGACTCCTTCCCCGCCCCGCGGCACAGCTCCGCCAGCGCCTGGGTGCGTTCTTCGTCCAGCGTGCCGTCTTCTCGGAGGAAGCCGAACACCAGCCCGTCCGCGCCGTGGTCCAGCAGCAGCTTCCCGTCCTCCGCCGCCGTGTCAAACTCCGCCGGCGTATAGCAGAAGCCCCCCTCCCGGGGCCGGACCATGGCCATAATTTTCATGCCCGTCTCCCGCTTGGCCACGGTGAGCGCCCCCAGGGTCGGCGTCAGCCCCCCGTGAAACAGGTCGCTGTTCAGCTCCGCCCGGTCCGCTCCCGCCCGGTGGGCCTGAATCACGTCGTCCGCGCTGCCGCAGCACACCTCCAGCAAAACCTTGCCCATCGCCTTATCCCTCCCGGTATTTGGTGAGCCTATTATAGATTTTTACCGGAACGCTGTCAAGGAGAGGAGGCAGATCCATGTCCATTCATCGAGAGGTCCCGTCCGGCTGGGCCGCGCTTCTGGCCGGACTGGCGGGAGCGCGGCGAAGCGCCATGGCGTTCCTGCTGGACCACCTGCCGGCCAGCGACCTGGACAATTATCCCCCAGCGCTGTTCCTGCGCTTCGCGGACCACGCCCTGGCCCTGCGGAACACGGCGCCCTGGTGCGGGGCGCTGGACTGGGAGCTGTTCGCCCACTACGTGCTGTTCCCCCGGGTGAACGACGAGGACCTGTCCTTCCACCGGGAGCTTTTCCATCAGGCTCTCTGGCCCAGGGTCAAGGACCTGCCCGCGGCGGAGGACCGGGTGCTGGAGGTCAACCGCTGGTGCCAGGAGCACGCCTCCTATCAGGCTCAGGACGACCGCACCGCCTCCCCCCTCACGGTGTACCGCTGCGGCAGCGGCCGGTGCGGGGAGGAGTCCGCCTTTCTGGTCTCCGCCCTGCGCAGTGTGGGCATACCCGCCCGGCAGGTATACGTCCCCCGGTGGTCCCACTGCGGCGACAACCACGCCTGGGTGGAGGCCCTGTGCGGGAACCGCTGGCGGTATCTGGGGGCCTGCGAGCCGGAGCCTGTCCTGGACCGTGGCTGGTTCACCACCGCCGCCTCCCGGGCGGTGCTGGTGCACAGCCGGGTCTTTGGGGCGGCGGGGCCCTCCCCCCTCCACGGGGAGCTCCTGGGCCGGGAGGGGGATGTGACCTGGTTCAGCCAGACCCCCCGGTACGCGGACACCGCCGTATACACCTTCCGCGCCCTGCTGGCGGACGGCTCCCCCGCCGCCGGGGCCCGGTTTCACCTGCAAATCCTCAACGAGGCGGCGTTCCGCACCGCCGCCGTCCTCACCGCCGGGGCGGACGGGACCGCCCGGGCTGCCCTGGGCCGGGGAAGCGTCCACGTATGGGCGGAGCGGGACAGCCTCTCCGCCGAGGGAGACTGCGGCCCGGACGGCCTGACCCTCCGCCTGGCCCCGCCGGAGACGGGCGAAACTCCCTGGACCGATTTTGACTTTTCCGCTCCGGCGGACCTCCGCCCCGCCCCCGCCCTGCTGGACGAAACGCGGAAGCGGGAGCGGGCGGACACCCTGGGGCGGGGAAACGGGCTGCGGCAGGCCCGCATGGCCGGATACTCCCGGCCGGGTCCGGCGGCGTGGGAGGACCTGCGCCAAAACGCCCGGGGCAACTGGGACCAGATCTTCCGCTTCCTGGAGGGCCCGGACCGGGACCGCCGGGAGCGGCTGGTCCGCACCCTGTCCGCCAAGGACCTGCGGGACGCGGCGGCGGACATTCTGGAGGACCACCTGGTCCGCCTGCCCCCCAGACTCCCCGGCGTGCCCGAGGAGGTCTACTGGCGGTACGCCGCCTGCCCCCGGATCTGGCTGGAGCCCCTCACTCCCTGGCGGGGGGCGGTGCTGTCCTGGCTGGGGGACCGTCCGGGGGACCCCGCCGCCCTGTGGGACCGCGTCCGGACGGACACGGCCCTCCGCCCTCCCGCCTACGGGAACCTGTGCTGGACCCCGGAGGGGGCCCTCCGGGCCAGGGCCTGCGACGGGCGGAGCCGCCGCCTGCTGCTCACCGCCGCCCTGCGGGCGCTGGGCGTCCCCGCCCGGCTGCGGCCGCTGGACGGCGCGCCGGAGTACTGGGCGGAGGGCGGCTTCCGGCCCGTCCTGCCGGAGGAGGCGGGGACCCTCCGCGTCACCGGCCCCGCCGCCCGGTACGGCCAGGACTGGACCCTCTCCCGGCGGACAGCATCCGGCTGGCTCCCCCTCCGCCCGGAGGAGGGCCTGCGGGACGGCGCGGCCTCCCTCACCCTCCCCGCCGGACAGTACCGCCTCATCACCTCAGTGCGGCTCCCCGGCGGGGACCAGCTGGCCTGTCGGCGCGAGCTGGTCCTGGCCCCCGGCGCATGCCGCGCCGTCCCCCTGCGGCTGCGGCCCTGGGCGCTGGACGACCTGCTCACCTGCCAGGAGCTGCCCGCCCTCCCCGCCCGCACCCTGGACGGAGCGGTCATCCCCGACCTGTTCCGCATGGGCGGCGGTCCGCTGCTGGCCCTCTGGCTGGAGGAGGGAGGCGAACCCACCGAGCACGTCCTCAACGAGCTGATGGACCGCCGTACCCCCCTGCCCGTCCCCACGGTGTTCCTCCTGCGGGGACGGGACAGCCTGAGCCAGCCCACCCTGGCGGCGGCGCTGGGGGCGCTGGACGGAGTCCGGCCCCTGCTGGACGACTGGGCCTATGACCTGGAGGCGGTGGCCCGGCACCTGGGCCGGGACCCGGACAGCCCGCCCCTGGCGGTGCTGTGCGACGGCGCGGGCCGGGCGGTGTACAGCGCCGGGGGCTACCGGGCGGGCGGCACGGAGCTGCTGCTGCGGGTGGCCGGACGCCTGGCCGCCGGCGGCGCGTCCTGATGCACGATCCTATCCCTTTACAAACGCGGCATAATCCGATATACTGAAATTTAACAACACAGCCGCGGCGCGGGACAGGCAGAGCGCCGCGCTCCCCGCGGAGCAAGGAGGCCCTGCCATGGAGCTTATCGTCAACACCATCACCACCGTCTACAGCTGGCTGTGGGGCGACCTGTTTGTCATCCCGCTCCCCGGCGGCGGGTCGCTGGGCGTATCCCTGCTGGTGCTGCTGCTCATCCCCACCGGCATCTTTTTTACCATCCGCACCCGGTTTCTTCCCATCCGGCTGTTCCCGGAAATGCTCCGGGTGACGGCGGAAAAGCGGACCAACCGGGAGGGCGACGCCATCTCCGGCGTCCAGGCCCTCATCGTGTCCACCGCCACCCGGGTGGGCATGGGCAACCTGATCGGCGTGGTGGCGGCCATCTCCGCCGGGGGCGCCGGGGCGGTGTTCTGGATGTGGATCACGGCGCTGATCGGCTCGTCCACCGCCTTTATTGAGGCCACCCTGGCCCAGCTCCACAAGGAGAAGGACCCGCTGTACGGCGGCTGGCGGGGCGGTCCGGCCTACTATATCCACAATTTTGTCAGGGAAAAGCGGGGCGGGAAAATCGGGCGGTACTCCGTGCTGGCGGCGCTGTTCGCCGTGTCCGGCCTCATCTGCTGGTGCGGCATCAGTCAGGTCATCAGCAACTCCGTGTCCTCCGCCTTCCAGAACGCCTTCCATATCAAGCTCATCTATACCACCGTCATCCTGGTGGCCCTGTCCGCCGTCATTGTGCTGCGGAAAAACGCCACCGTCCGGGTGCTGGACATCCTGGTGCCCATCATGGCGGCCTGCTATTTCGTCATCACCCTCATCCTCATCGGCATGAACATCACCGTGCTGCCCGATGTGTTCCGCCGCATGTTTGAGGAGGCCTTCGGCCTGCGGCAGGCGGCGGCGGGGGGCTTCGGCGCCGTCATCATGAACGGGGTGAAGCGGGGGCTGTTTTCCAACGAGGCGGGCTCCGGCTCCGCCCCCTGCGCCGCCGCCGCGGGGGACACCTCCCACCCCGCCAAGACCGGCCTGCTCCAGGCCCTGGGCGTATTCATCGACACCATTGTCATTTGCAGCTGCACCGCCTTCATCATCCTGGTCACCCCCGCGGAAAAAACCGCCGGACTGGGGGGCATGGACCTGCTCCAGGCGTCCATGAGGCACCACCTGGGCCAGTTCGGGGTGGTGTTCATCGCGCTGATCCTGTGGCTGTTCAGCTTTTCCACCTTTGTGGGCATTCTGTTTTACGCCCGGTCCAACGTGGCCTATCTCTTCGGGGACAGCTGGCTGTCCCAGACCCTGTACAAGGTGCTGGCCCTGGCCATGCTGTTTGTGGGCGGGCTGGCGGCGTACACCTTCGTGTGGGACCTGGGGGACGTGGGGGTGGGCCTCATGACGGTGTTCAACATCATCGTCATCCTGCCCATGTCGGGGCAGGCCCTGGCCTCCCTGAAAGACTATGAGGCAATCATAACGCAGCGCAAAAACGCCTGAACGCGGCCCCGGCCTCCAGAAGGAGGCCGGGGTTTCAGTTTGCGCAGCCATTCCCCGCTTATGACATATTTGACAGCGGGAACAAACGGCCCGAAATTCTCTTTTCCAGCGCATGCGGAATTTACCAGCGCCGCCGCCGCATAGAAAAACCGGGGCGGCTCAAACTATGCTCGGATTCCCGATCCAACCAAAACGATCAAGATTCGAAAAGGAGAACAAGGATATGTCTAACAGCAATAATTCCAACCGTCTGGTGGTCCCCGGCGCCCGTGAGGCCATGGATAAGTTCAAGATGGAGGCGGCCAACGAGGTGGGCGTCAACCTGAAGCAGGGCTACAACGGCGACCTGACCAGCCGTCAGGCGGGCTCCGTGGGCGGCCAGATGGTCAA
>ERZ808040.2375-NODE-2375-length-10600-cov-3.522760_pt1 | contig 10600 bp, 9 predicted proteins | sample MGYA00380191_ERZ808040 | MGnify/ENA primary metagenome ERZ808040 (study PRJEB31490, sample SAMN06133395) | mouse gut metagenome | isolation source: J6 | host: mice | place: China: Chengdu | collected 2015-05 ... | reverse complement strand
GGTACCCGCACCCGCCAGGCGGGCCGACGGGTATGGGCCAACTTCTCCCGCTCTTCTGCCGTTAACCGCCCGCAGCGGCCGTCATAGACTGCAATCCCGTCGGACCGGTGAGGAGCAGAAGCGGCCAAGCGCTCCGCCCGGGTGCAGAAACAGGGGTAAATGATCCCCTGTTGTTCCAATTTTTGAAATGCCTGCCTGTATAGCTCTGTCCGCTTGCTCTGGTATACCGGCGAGCCGTCCCAGTCCAGGCCCAGCCACTCCAGGTCCCGCATCACCTGGTCACAGTACGCCTGCCGGCACCGGTCGGGGTCCAGGTCCTCCAGCCGGAGGACCATTCCGCCGCCGGCGCTCCGGGCAGACAGCCAAGCCAGCAGGCAGGACCACAGGTTGCCCATGTGCATCCGCCCGCTGGGGCTGGGGGCAAAGCGTCCCACCACCTTATTCATCCTCATACTCCGCCAGCGCCTCCTGTAAAAATTCCAGGTCCTTGTCGTCCAGGTTGTGGAGACCGGCGTCCTCCTCCAGGTGGTGGGTGAACTCGTGGGCCACAGTGGCGAAAATCTCGTCCTTCCAGACTTCCTCGTCCTCCTCCTCCAGCAGGGCGGCGAAGGAGCCGTAGTACAGCAGGATATAGCGCCCCAGGGAGTCGTGGACATACTCCCCCATAATGTACATCTCCCCCGGGGGAAAGTCCGGGTCGGGGAGGGCCGCCTCCTCCAGCTGGATGCCGCCGTCCAGGTCTTCAAAGAAGGCGTCCGGGAACTGCAGGGCGATCTCCTCCAGCCAGTCCCCCATCTGTTGATAGCTCGGTACCATTTTCATTTCTCCTTTCCAGAGGACAACAAGGGCCCGCCTTTCCAGGCGGGCTCCTGTATTCAGTGCAAAATCCGGGGTGCAGCGGCTCAGACCTTGGCGGCCTTTTTCTTCTTGTTCAGGCGTACGCCATCCATATCGCAGACAGTAATGCCCATGAACGCCATCACGATAACGGCGATGGGCATCAGCCAGTTGAACACGGCCCAGGGCGCATACATGACCAGTTCGATGCCCAAGGTGGTGGAGATAAACACGCCGCAGGTGTTCCAGGGAATCAGTGCGGAGGTGACCGTGCCGGCGCTCTCCAGTGCGTTGGACAGGCACTTGGGGTGCAGGCCCTGCTTCTGATACTCTTCGGCATACATGCGGCCAGGCATGATGATGGAGATGTACTGCTCGGGCATGATCGCGTTGGAGGCCACGCAGGTGAGCTCGGTGAGGGTGACCAGGCTAGCGGGGGTCTTGGCCAGCTTCTTCAGCTGATTCACCACGACCTCCAGCTGGTGGGTGTCTTCCATGATCCCGCCGAACATCATGGCGATCATGGCCATGGAGACAGAGAACATCATGCTCTCGATCCCGCCGCGGTTGAGCAGCTCGTCGATCTCAAAGATCCCGGTCTCACAGGAGAAGCCGCTCATGCCCACAGACATCAGGGAGCCCAGGGTACACTCAGACTGGAAGATCATACCGATGATGCCGCCCGCGATGATGCCCAGGGTGATGCCGGGGATGGCGGGCACCTTCAGAGCCACCGCCGCGATGACGATCACAGGAGGCAGGAGCAGCAGGGGGTTGATGTTGAACATGCTGTCCAGGGCGGTGGAGATCTCCACGGCCTTGCTCATGTCGGCGTTGCCGCCGTGATACTGGACCATGCCCAGGATCCCGAAGAAGACCAGTGTGATGGCATAGACGATGCCTGTGGGCAGCATCATGAACTTCACGTGGGTCATGACGTCGGTCCCGGCCATGGCGGGGGCCAGGTTGGTGGTGTCGGACAGGGGGGACATCTTGTCTCCGAAGTAGGCTCCCGACAGGATCGCGCCGGCGGTCATGCCCAGATCCATGCCCAGGCCCAGACCGATGCCCATGAAAGCCACGCCCATGGTGCCCATGGTGCCCCAGGAGGAGCCGGTGGCCAGGGAGGTGATGGAGCAGATCAGCACCACGGCGATGAAGAAGATGGCGGGATGCAGGATCTTCAGTCCGTAGTAGATCATGGCGGGCACTACGCCGGCGTCCAGCCAGACGCCGATCAGCACGCCGATGATGATCAGGATACAGCAGGACTGGAGTGCGCGGTAGATGCCGTCCAGCATGGACTTCTCGATCTCTTCCCACTTATAGCCCAGATAGAGGGCCATGCACGCGGCGATGATCGTGCCGATGAACATGGGGACGTGGGGATCGACCTCGAACTTGATGATCCCGACGCCGATCACGACCACCATCAGCACCAAGGTGATCAAGGCCTCCCAGAGCTTCGGCATACGGCCGGAGCTGGTCTTTTTGTTTTCACTCACTGATCTTACCAACCTTTCTTAATGCACACACTCCCTTGTCCGGAGACCCGGCGGGCCCCGGGACAAACAAATGCATTTTTTGGATAACGTTACGTTTTCTGGTAATCCGTGGGCAGCTTGGGCAGGGTCAATCGCAACACCTCTCCTCCCAGATTTCCTCTCCTCTTTCCGCCGCGTCCGGACGCGGCGGACGGCCCGTTCACGGGCCGTTAATTTATTATACTACAGCATTGATAAAAACGCAAGCCTTTTTCTGATTTGTTTCAAATTTTTCAGGGGGAAGACAGGATTTCGCCCATAATATCAGAAGTTTTCGCCAAAAGAAAAAGAGGGGTTTATTGTTTTATTATGTGTTGTTACAACCGCCTGTGCATTGCGGTGTAAAATTTGCAGCTTTTCCTGCAAATCGTATCCTGCCGCCCCTGGCGGGCGGACCCTCTCCGTGTCCGCCCGCAGGGGTGGGAAATGGATTACTTGCCCAGCTCGGTGAGGGCCTTATCCACAGCGGCGACCACGATGTCGCACTCGGCCTCGGAAGCGATCAGAGGCGGAATGAAGCGCAGCACGTTGCCGGCGGTGCAGTTGATGAGCACATCCTGCTCGAAGCATTTGTCCACCACCTTGGGGCCGATCTCGTTGTCAGTGAGCTCCACGCCGTTGATCATGCCCAGGCCCCGGACCTCCTTCACGGCCCCGGGATGCTTCTCGGCCATCTTCCGCAGCTGGGCGCGGAAGTGCTCGCCGGTCTTGACAGCCTGATCCATCACGCCCTCGTTGAGCATGGTATCCAGGGTGGCGGCGGCCAGGCCGCAGGCCAGAGGACCGCCGGCGAAGGTGGAGCCGTGGGTGCCGGGGATCAGGGTCTTGGCGGCGTCGCCCCGGGCGCACACCGCGCCGATGGGCACGCCGGAGCCCAGCGCCTTGGCCATGGAGCAGGTGTCGGGCTCCACGCCGTAGTTCTGGTGGGCGAACAGCTTGCCGGTGCGTCCGGAACCCACCTGCACCTCGTCGAACATAAGGAGGATGCCCCGCTCGTCGCAGATGTCACGCAGGCCTTGCAGGAACTCCTGGGTGGCGGGACGGACGCCGCCCTCACCCTGAACGGGCTCGGTGAGGATGGCGCACACCTTGTCGTCCAGCTGCTCCTTCACGGACTCCAGGTTGTTGAACTCCGCGTAGCGGAAGCCCTCGGGCAGGGGGGAGAACCACTTGGGATTGTGGACGATCTCCTGGCCGGTGGCGGTGGCGGTGGCCAGGGTGCGGCCGTGGAAGCTCTTCAGCATGCTGATAACCACATACCGCTCTGGGTGGCCGTGGTCCACGGCGTACTTCCGGGCCAGCTTGATCTGGCCCTCGTTGGCCTCGGCACCGGAGTTGGCAAACAGCACCTTCTCAAAGCAGCTGTTCTCCACGATCATCTGGCAGACCTGGATGGCGGGGGCGTTGTAGTAGTAGTTGGAGCAGTGGAGCATGGTATGGGCCCGCTCCTCCATGGCCTTCACGATGGCGGGGTGGCAGTGGCCCAGACCGTTGACGGCAATGCCGCCCACGAAGTCCAGGAACTTGCGGCCGTCCAGGTCCCACACATAGCAGCCCTCGCCCCGGTCCATGACGATGGGCATACGGGCGTGGTTGCCGTACAGGTACTTGTCAGCGGCGGCGATGGCCTCGGCGTTGCTCTTGAAATTCTGAAGCATAGAGATGACCTCCTAATAATTTATAGTGCGCTTGCGCGCGTTGGCTCGTTTTCGTGCGGGCGGATTGTATCCGTCCTTATTTGTTCCACTTGATGCCCACACTGGGCTGGGCGGTGCCCACGGTGGTGCCGGTACCTTCGTCGGTGAAGGCCTCGTACAGCATGCTGTGGGGCTGGCGGCCGTCGATGATATGTACGCTGGTGACCCCCTCCTCAATGGCCTGCACACAGCAGTCCACCTTGGGGATCATGCCGCCGGCGATGGTGCCCTGGTCCTTCAGCCCCTGGACGTCGGCCACGTTCAGGTAGGAAATGACGTCCCGCACCTTGATGTCGTTGCACAGGCCCTCGATGTCGGTGAGGATCATCAGCTTTTCGGCCTTCAGCGCCCCGGCCAGCTTGCTGGCGGCGGTGTCGCCGTTGATGTTGAAGCTGTTCCCCTGGCCGTCGGTGCCCACGGGGGCCACCACCGGGATGAACCCGGCGTCCAGCATGGCCAGCACAGGCTCGGCGTTTACCTGCACCACGTCGCCCACATAGCCCAGCTCCTCGCTGCGCTGGACGCACTGGAACAGGCTGCCGCTGATGCCCGACAGGCCCACTGCCCTGCCGCCCTGGGCGCTGATGCGGCCCACCAGCTCGCTGTTCACCTGGCCGATGAGCACCATCTCCACCACCCGGATGATCTCGGCGGAGGTGTAGCGCAGGCCGTTGATGAATTTTACGGGGATGTCCAGCTGCTCCAGCATCTTATTGATGCCGGGGCCGCCGCCGTGGCACAGCACGGGCTTCAGGCCCATGGCCTTGAGGAGGACCACGTCCTTGATGACGTTGGCCTTCAGTTCCTCGTTAATCATGGCGTTGCCGCCGTACTTGATGACCACGATCTTGCCGGCGTATTTGCTCAGGTAGGGCAGGGCCTCCAGCATGGTCTCCACTTTATTGGCGATCTCGTTCACGGTACTATCCCCTCCCCGATCAAGAGCGGTAGTCGCCGTTGATCTTCACGTAGTCGTAGGTCAGGTCGCAGCCGAAAGCGGTGGCCTGGCCGTCGCCGCTGTGGAAGTCCACAATGACGGTGATATCGTGCTCGGTAAGGACGGCCTTGGCCAGCTCCTCGCTGAAGTCGGTGCCGAAGCCGGCCTCCATCACCGCCACCTCACCGGCGGCGCTTTTCAGGATGCAGTCGGCCTTGGTGGGGTCCACGTCCGCCCCGGAGTAGCCGGCGGCGGCCATGATGCGGCCCCAGTTGGCGTCCCGGCCGAAGACGGCGGCCTTAAAGAGGGTGGAGCCGGCAATGGACCGGGCCACCAGGCGGGCGTCCTGCTCGGTGGGCAGGCCCTTGGCCTCCACGATCATCAGGTGGGTGGCGCCCTCGCCGTCAGAGGCGATGCGGCGGGCCATGTCGATGCAGATGTCATCCAGCAGGGCGGCGAAGGCGGCCTTGTCCTCCTCGGTCTCAATGGCCACGCCGGAAGCCCCGTTGGCAAAGAGGAACAGGGAGTCGTTGGTGGAGGTGTCGCCGTCCACGGTGAGCATGTGGAAGCTCTTGTCGGCGGCCGCCTTCAGCAGGGGCTGGAGGACGGAGGCCTCCACCTTGGCGTCGGTGGTGACGTAGCTGAGGGTGGTGGCCATGTTGGGGTGGATCATGCCGGAGCCCTTGGCCATGGCGCCGATGCGGATGGTGCCGCCGGACAGCTCCAGCTCATAGGCCACCTCCTTCTTCACCAGGTCGGTGGTCATGATGGCCCAGGCGGCGTCGGTGCCCTGCTCCACGGTCATGTTGGGCACGATGCGGCGCACGCCGTCCAGCACCTTCTCCACGGGCAGCTGCTGGCCGATGACGCCGGTGGAACTGACGAAGACCTCGTCCTCCCCCAGGCCCAGCAGCTCCTCCGCCAGAAGCTCTACCTTCTTGGCGTTGGCCAGGCCCTGCTCGCCGGTGGCGGCGTTGGCGTTGCCGCTGTTGATAACCACGGCCCGGGCCTTGCCCTTCTTCAGCACCTCCCGGCCCAGCAGGACGGGGGCGGCGCAGAACTTGTTGGTGGTGAACAGGGCCGCGCAGGCGGCAGGCTCCTGGGAGTAGAGGATGGCCACATCGGGCTTTTCGCTCTTGCGGCTCTTTACGCCCACATAGCAGGCGCCGGCCAGATACCCCTTGGGGCTGGTGATGCTGCCGCCCTCGATAACTTTATACGCCATGTAACATTGCTCCTTTCCAAATCGCTTCTATGTATATCCGGCCCGCAGGCAAATCAGGGGTACATCGGGGGGATCATCAGGCCGGTGGTCTCGGGCAGGTCGAAGATGATGTTCATGTTCTGGATGGGCTGGCCGGCTGCGCCCTTGCCGATGTTGTCGATGACGGAGCTGATCACGGCGCGTTTGGTGCGCTTGTCGAAGGTGGGGGTGATGCAGCACAGGTTGGTGCCGGCGGTCCACTTGGTCTGCACGGGCTTGCTGGCGGGGAACACATGGACAAAGGGCTCGTCCTTATAGTAACGATTGTAGAGCTCAAACAGCTCCTCGTCGCTGGTGTCCTGGTTCAGGGTGGCGTAGATGGTGACCTCGATGCCCCGGATTTGGGGGGTGAGGTGGGGCTGGAAGTTGATGAACTGCCAGGTCTCGGGCTTCATCAGGTCCTTGCCGGTGATGTAGGCGATGTTCTGCTCGATCTCGGGGGTGTGGCGGTGGCTGCCGCCCAGGGCGTAGGCGCAGAAGCTGTTGCTGGCCTCAGCCAGGAGCTTGTTGGGGGCGGGCCGGCGGCCGGCTCCGGTGAAGCCGCTCTTGGCGTCCACGATGATGGTGTTGTCCACCACCATGCCCTCCTTCAGAATGGGCATCAGGCCCAGGGTGGAGGCGGTGGGGTAGCAGCCGGGGTTGGAGATCAGGCTGGCGCCCTTGGCCAGGTCCCGCATCACCTCGGGGATGCAGTAGACGGCATCCTTGGTCATCTGGTGGTCGGGGTGCTCCAGGTGATACCACTTCTCCCAGGTCTTGGCGTCCCGGAAGCGGATGTCCGCGCCGAAGTCGATGAACTTCTTGCCGCCGGCCAGCACCTTGGCGGCGATGCCGGGCACGGTGCCCGCGTCCACGGCGGTGAACACCACGTCGCTGTCCCGCACGATCATATCCAGGGTGGCGTCGTCCAGGGGGAGAATCTCCTGGTCGTAGAAGCCCACCAGAGCGGGGTGCTCGTCCTGAATCTTGCGCCCGGCGGCGAAGCTGTCGGCCAGGTGGGCCACCTGGGTCTCCGGGTGGTTCACCATCAGGCGGAGAAGCTCACCGAGGGCATAGCTGGCAGCGCCGCAAACAGAAAAACGGATCATGATACATTACCTCCTTGAATATTCCACCCGCATTTTTTGCAGGCTTATGGAAAGATCTGGGGGTCTTAAACCCCTAGTGCCGCAATCATTCCCGGCTCTTTTCTCTTTTTTTCAAAGATGCCGATATAGATTGTGTTGAATTTTCCTGCTCTCTATTATATAATCATTAGGCAGAATATACAAGACAGGATTTTTTCTGTGAAACATTCCGCTTTGGAATGAATTCTTGTGCGAACTGTACAAAGGGAAAGGGGTCGATTCCCATGAGTATCCAGAAATACATCGCCTATCTCAAAACCATTGAGACAGGCAGTATCACCAAAGCCGCCGCCCAGCTGGGCTACACCCAGTCCGCCGTCAGCCGCATGATCGCTGACCTGGAAAAGGGCTGGGGTGTCACCCTCCTCACCCGGAACCGGTCCGGCATCGAGATCAGCTCCGAGGGGCTGATGCTGTTGCCTAAGCTCCAGGTTATCTGCTCGGGCTACGAGTCACTTAACCGCACAGTGGCCGAACTGCACAGCCACGCCTCCGGCTCCATCCGGGTGGGCACCTTCTCCAGCTTCTCCTGCGGCCTGCTTCCCGCCATTATCAAGGCCTTTCACGAGACCTACCCCCACATCACCTTCAACCTGCTCAACGGGGAGTACAACGAGATTGCCGGCTGGCTGCGCAAGGGGTTGGTGGACTGCGGCTTTGTAGCCCTGCCCGCGGCTGACGATTTAGATACCGCCTTCCTGCTCCAAGACAGCCTGGTGGCCGTCCTCCCCATGGACCACCCCATGGCCGATGCGCCCTACTTTCCAATAGAAATGCTGTCTTACGAGGATTTTATCAATGTGCGTGAGGAGCAGGACTACGAGATTGCCAAATTTTTGGACGAGCTCCAGCAGAAGCCCAAAATCCGCTACGAGAGCAGCGATGACTACGCCATTCTGTCCATGGTGGAGTCTGGCCTGGGCATCAGCGTCATCCACGACCTGATGCTTGTCCCCAACCGCTACAACGTGGTGGCCAAGCCCTTCGACCTGCCCATCATCCGGGATATCGCCGTAGCCGTAAAAAAAGACGCCGCCCTGTCCACCATCACCCAGCTCTTTGTAGACCACACCAAAACCTGGGCCAGACAGCAGTTCCTCTCCTCTATCCACGCCTGAGCTTACAGTTTTAATCGGAATTCTGCACGTTCCAGACGGTTAATCCCGCGGAATCAAAGCCAGTTCCGCGGGAATTCTTTCTTCCTGTACAATTCGCACAATGCCTTAAATTTGACACATCTTCCAAATACCATAACAGATATTAAAAGAACAAGATTGACTTTTTCAATTCATTCTTGTATGATAGTATTGTAAAAACAGCAACTTGGATTTCCGCTGTAAACATGCGCCTGTGATGGAATTGGCAGACATGCGAGATTTAGGTTCTCGTGCGGCAACGCGTGTGGGTTCGAGTCCCTTCAGGCGCACCATGATAAGTTGACAGATTACACCAGGGGAGTAGTCTGTCAACTTTTATATATAATCACATAAAACCTTTGTGCCGCAGTAATTTCACTGCGGTATTCTTATTTGTAGAAGGAGAATTATAATGAACGTGATACAAAAAAGTGAAGCAATCAAGAACGGTCTCCGGAAAGGCTTTCAGGACGGCAGTTCCAAAATGGCAAAGCGTAAGTGCTACGGATACACGATCAATTCTGATGGAGAACTGGAAATAAATCCGGACGAAGCCAAGGTGGTGAACTGGATATTTGAACGGTATCTTGCTGGTGACAGTCTGGGGAAAATTGCTGCGGGTCTGGAAAGGCAGGGCATTCCCTCCCCCACCGGCAGGCCCAAATGGAATCGGGAAGCCATCGACAAACTTCTCTCCAATGAAAAATACACCGGACGGGTGCTGCTCCAGAAAACGGTCAGCACCGGCGCTGTCCAGATCGAAAACAATGGCCTCATGGAACGGTATCTCTATACCGGCTCCCATGAGGCCATTATTTCTGACGAGATGTTTATGGCGGTACAGCAGGAGAAACTCAGCCGCTCCAAAGAACCGCAAAATCACATTGCCATGAAGCTCTCGCTTTGATATAATGAAGAAAACTGCGGGAGGTCGTGCGAATGCGAAAGGTGACTGAAATTCTTCCTGCGCAAGGCCATCGTCCAATGGAACTGCGTCATCTTCGTGTAGCTGCTTACTGCCGGGTCAGTACAGAGTTAGAGGGACAGACCAGCAGTATCGAATTACAGGAGCGGCACTATTCACAGCTGATTTCAGCAAATCCCAATTGGGAAAGTGCCGGCATTTTTGCAGAAAGAGCTACTGGCTTAAACACAAAAGAACGGCCAGAGTTTCGCCGGATGATCGCACAGTGCCGCAAGAAGAGAATTGACTTGATTCTGACGAAGTCTATCAGCCGCTTTGGGCGCAATACGCTGGATATGCTGCGTTCGCTGCAGGATCTGCGTGGCTTGGGTGTAGAAGTCTATTTTGAGCAGGAGGATATGTGGCTGAACGAACAGCGAATACAAATCCTGCTGACCGCTTACTGTGCCCTGGCCCAGGCTGAGAGCGAGGATATGAGTCGAAATATCAAATGGGGAATCAAGAGAGGCTTTGAGAATGGCACCTCGGGCTATGCTGAATTTGTGTGTTTTGGGTATAAGCGTGGAGATGATGGAAGGCTGGTCATTGATGAGCCTGACGCTGAAATTGTTCGAAAGGTGTTCGAGATGAGGGCTGCTGGAAGTAGTCTTGGAGCAATTTCAAAATGGCTGTATGAGAGTAATATTCCATCCCCAACAGGGAAACCCCATTGGAGCCGGGAGACAATCAGCAAGCTGTTGAGAAACGAGAAATATGTGGGGGATGTTCTGCTCCAGAAAACCTTTATAGCGGATTTGTTTTCTGGGAAACAGGTCAAGAACCAGGGTGAGTTAGAGAGATTTTTGATACAGGAGCACCACCCAGCGATTGTAAGCAGGGAGCTGTTTGAAACAGTCAATCAGGCACGCGAAATAGATCCATAAAGGACTGATAAAAGTCAATAGCGGCAAACAACAAAGTGATTGCTTTTCCCTCTCCAGCATCAGCCTTTCTTCCTGAATCGTTGTGCCGCAAAGGATTCAACGAAAAATCGATTTTGACCCCTTACTCCAAAGTAAATGCCCACTTTAGATGCCGTAGGCTAAACGCCTACGGCATCAGTGGTTTCCGGGGATTTTAACCCCCAAATTTTC
>ERZ808040.2371-NODE-2371-length-10618-cov-3.436771_pt1 | contig 10618 bp, 10 predicted proteins | sample MGYA00380191_ERZ808040 | MGnify/ENA primary metagenome ERZ808040 (study PRJEB31490, sample SAMN06133395) | mouse gut metagenome | isolation source: J6 | host: mice | place: China: Chengdu | collected 2015-05 ... | reverse complement strand
TTTGCGGTGAGGAGTGTTGCTCCGCAAGATGCCTTCCTTGCGAAGCTTCGCTTCTCATTTGGGCGAAACCAAAGTAAAAAATTATTTTTAAGTATTTGATTTATAAATTTAAGACTCCGTCGTGAACGACTAAAAAGTTAAAGAGTCTATTTCTAAACTCCTTAACTAATCAGCATTACCTCTACGGAGGAATTTTTTATATCTGCACCGCGCTTGAGTTTAAAACAATGCCTCTAAACGCACCAAAGCACCAACATAGTGATCACGATCTTCGCGATGATCATTCAGATAGTTGAGGTCGGTCTGTACAAAAAACCATTCACGTAAAAAAGGCTGTCTCCAGGACACATACGGTCCCCAGCGATTAAGACGCAGATCCTTGTCATTTAGATAACCGCCAGTATAAATACCATAGCTAAAACGGTTGTCCTGAAAAAACTGATGTTGCCTAAAGGTATAGTTGTCCCAGGTCAGATCGTCATCTTGATCATCTGCATAGGTCAAACTGAGCTGATTGGAAAAAAATGCCTGATTGGGACGGGCATGGATCAGTTCCAGATTGGTACGCAAATAGTTTTCACTTTGAATCCCGTAGCGATAAATCTGTTCGGCATGAAAAAAGTAGTCATTTTCCAGTGGCCAATATTTACTGGCTTTGACGCGCAGGTAGATATCATCTCCGGAGCGTAAACCTAGATCCAGATCGGTTTCAAAAGGAATCCGGTCTGACCATTCCGACCAACGTAAGGCGAATGAGCTGTTATCCTGGCGTGCGCGCTTGGTATCGAGACGCTTATCTCCAGATGTTGCCGGATTTTCATTGGTAATCGCGACATTACTGTCTAATTCATTGTCCAGACTGTCATCACCGAAGACCAGACTCAGCTTTTGTTCTAAGGTGGGAAGTTTGATTCTGCCACGGATACGGGGCTTAATCTCATAGCCCTCATATTCATCCCAGCGATTATCCAAAATGACACGCAGTGTGGCGGCAGCCGGCTGATCCGGATCAGTTTCACCGAACCAGTTGTCAATCTTATACGCAGTACGATCTGCCCATTCTCGGATGCCTTTCTGTTTCTGATCGGCCCATGAATGATTTTCCGTTTCTAGCGTTGGCGGGACGATGGCGGTATTCGACTGCTCTGGAAGAATGGTTGGTGTTGCATCAATCAAACGCGGAATTTGATCCAGCAGTCCTGAACGTGCCGGCTCAACACTCTCCGAGTTTTTTTCCTGGTCTGAAGAAGCATCTTTTACTGAATTTGCCCAAGACATGCTACTGCTGATTCCCATGCCAAGAGAGAGCAGGAAGATCTGAGTAATTCGATTTATTTGCATGAGATATTTATTACTCTTGTATTCTTTTATTCAGCTGTAGTTTTCTTAAATATAGCGATAAAAAGCAAGTTAAAGCTACAAAATAACAGCAATTATTCAATGATTTGAGTCTGAATTGCCTGATAAAGCTCCATGACCTGAATGGGTTGCGACATCATTAAAATAATCGTGTGAATTTTTTGCCAGTTTAGCTGTTGATCACGTTGCAGCAAGATAGATGGATAGGCCAGTTCATCCTCTGCGAGAGACAGGCGTTTTTCACCATGAATCACGCGTATTCGCTGATGTTCTTGCAATAAGAGTATCGGTGTAGAGAAATCCGCAAGGGCTTCCTCAAATGAGATAAATTTTTGTTTCTGAATCGAATCTGCCGGAATATAAGGATAATAATCGGGTTGTGTCCAGACTATTTCTGCTTGTTGCAAATAGGCTTTTGACAACAGATGCAATTGCGTGAAACCTGTACTTAATTGAGGCCACGACAGCGATTTAATCGCAGCAGCCTGATACTGATGCTGACTCAACCAATGCTCAATACAATAGTGCGCCTGTAATTGACTTGATGCACCCAAAAGCATCAGATATTTAATAAACTGGCCTTGCAGATTCAGCTGCTCCACCAAATAAACTTGGCGTGCCTGCCAGTGATCTTCTGCGGCATAATACAGCACAATATCCAGATAGGCTGGATGCCCGACATCAGGTTCCAATTCTAAAGTACAAAGCCGCTGGAGATTGGTATCTTCCGGAGTCAAAGGCTGAACCTGCGCAATCACGTCTCCCAGTTGAATCTCGGTGGGAAAATCGATCACTTCTGGGACAATAATTTTTTCCTGCACAATCGCAGTTTCAGTGGGTAATGGATGATCTAGATACTCAGACGTGGCCTGTATCTGAATGTGTGGTTCATCTGAATGATTTAAGCTTAATGGGTTGATTTTTGCTTTTTGTCGGCCACGATGATATCGAGTCGTTGCCGCCGCTTTTAAGCTGGCTTCTGCTTCATTCAGGGATAAGGCCGGTACAGTCAATGGAGGAGCCGCTTGCAGACCGGTTGTCAATTGTTGCTGTGACAGCCAGATAGAACATTGTTGTAACTCATTCCATTCACTGTTTAGTGCAGGATGCTTCGGTGCCGGAATTAGCCAGACCTGCCAGCCACGCTCAGGATGATGTAGAATTGCCCAGCCTATATCTGGCTGGGTATACAGTGCCTTTTCCAGAGCTGGAATTTCAGTGAAATAACCACGAAAACTTAGATGATGGGGGGTACTGGCGGAAAATTGATAGGCAGCAAGTTCAGGCTGGGTCTGGGCTTTAAACGCTAAAATCTGATTTTTAAAAATAGGTTCATCACAAAGATTAAAGATATCACGAATTCTTTTTTTGAAACGGGCCACGTCGTACAGAGGTAGAGCCTGATGCTCCAGTTGCTGGATCAATTCATGTAATTCCTTGACTAAGTGTGCTTTTTTTAAAGCGTTCATTTTATATCTCTAGATATGTTTTAGCGCTTTATCCAAAGTTTGGGCCAGCACCATATTCAGCGCCAACTCGATTAATTTGTATTCAGCAGAATGAGGATCTGTATGGCGTTCTGCCATTTCAATCAGAAAATCAATAGAAATGGACTGAGGTGAAATTTTGCCCTGCACCAATGCCTGAAGTCTGTTCATAACAATGCTTTTGTATTATCAGTATTTTTATATTGCTACAATTATATGCGTAGATCACATGAAATAGTGATTTATTTTAACTGTTTTATATTTATAAACTAGTAAATTTAATGACAAAAAAGCGATCAATATCAATGGAAAATAACAAAATATGAAATGATCGATAATTTTTAAAATACAGATTTTCTTCAGAGAGCAGCTAAATTAAATCGATATAAAAAAACAGGCTGAATCAATCAGCCTGTTTGCATAAAAACTTGTTGGGTATTAAGCAGTTTTTTCAGTTGCCGGCGTTGCAGTTTCTGTATTTATAGTTTCAGCAGGTGCTTTGCTTGCCGGAAAGTCTGGCAGATAAACCACTTGTGCCATTTGCGCTGATGCTTGAACAGAAAAAGCCATAACAGTTGCTGCGAAAGCAAATTTAAGAGCATTCATGGGACGACCTTTAATATCAGGGTGTTCAACAACTTGAACAGAGGGGAGAGTATTTAAACTTGATTCGGGTGAAATCATAGCAAATAAGGCTGAATAGAAAATGATAGATTCGGCAAAAGCAGCACCTAAAAATTAGAAAAATTATTCTACAAAACAATATATTAGTGTATTTACTCTAGTCTGGGTTTCGGCTGTTTACGGGGCTTTTATGGTTGTTAGTCACAATGGAAATTTGAATATCATGAACTGCCAAAATAAGGTCAACAGATTTTCATCTGCTCAGATGAAAGCTTTGTTCAATCCATGTAAGTTTTTGCTGTCGCTTGTTTACGCGCTGCTGCAATCCTGTGGGAATGAACTAAGATGGATTTTCATTCATGTTTACAATGAGAGTTTCATTATGGCAATTGCAAAAGTGGTGGAAGTTAATTCAAGCAGTACGAAAAGCTTTGAAGATGCGATTCAAACCGGTATTCAAAAAGTCACAGAAACCATCAAAAATGTACAAGGTGCCTGGATCAATGAACAGAAGGTGGTCATCAAAGAAAATAAAATCACGGAATATCGTGTAAATTTAAAAATTAGTTTTCTGGTCGACTAAGTCAATGAGTGTAAATGACAGGCAAAAAACATCCCCATCTGAAATGGGGATGTTTTTATAAATTTTCTGAGTTCGATTGCCTAGGCGTATTGCAACTCTCTGTTGAGTATTATTCAGCCGGATTTTCTGCTACAGTCTCCAGCGCTTTCTCAAAAACCTGCAAGAACACTTCTTTAGGCTGCGCGCCTGCCAAGGCCACACGTTGATCAAAAACAAAGAAAGGTACACCAGTCACTTTGAGCTGATCCTGTGCCACTTCCTGATCAAATTTGACAAAATCAGAAAATTCATCAGAGTCCAGTAAGTCATCGACCTCGACCGGATTCAGGCCAATACGTGCTGCGACATCTTCCAGTGTTTCACGCTCTCCAATGGCCAAGCCTTGCGTCATATAGCTATAGAAGAAAGCTTCCTGTGCATCAGTACCCAAACCTTTGCTTTGCGCCAGATGAATAATACGATGCGCATTGAAAGTATTGCCTGAGTTGGCACCTTCCCAGTTAAATTCAATGCCTTCAGCTTTGGCCATCTCGGCAATATTACGCTGCATTTCTTCGACTTCAGCTACGCTACGACCATATTTTTGTGCCAGACGCTCAGAATTGGACACTTCCTGGCGCACTGGTGCTTCAGGGTCGAGCTGGTAACTGTGCCAATGCACTTCAAGTTCAATGCCTGCTTCTTGTGCAGCTGCTTCTAAACGTTTTTTACCAATATAGCAGAAGGGGCAAACCACATCTGACCAGATATCTACGCGCATGTCATGTCTCTAATTTACTCTTGTGTTTAAGTATGAGGGTGAAGAATCAGAATTTAAAGTCCTTGAGCATCAGAAGGGGATTTCTACAGCATATTGGCAGCATGAAGATTGGACGAGAATATGAATGATAGCCTGATGATTTCGTCCAAAGAGTCTGCTTATGGCTATTCAAGAAAGATAAAAATCCCATAAAAAAACGCCCCGTAGGGCGTTTTTCGAATGCAGTCAATTATGCAGTTTTTACTGCAGCTTCAACAGCCAGCATGTGACCATTTTCTTCGAAGTTTGAATGCCAAGACAGCGCTTCACGAAGCAGATGAGGCGTATGGCCGCCTTTTGCAGAAGCACGGTCAAAGTAATCATTCAGGGCATCACGATACATTGGGTGTGCACAGTGATCAATCACTGCACGGGCACGCTCACGTGGCGCTAAACCACGAAGATCTGCCAAACCTTGTTCAGTTACCAGAATATCTACATCGTGTTCCGCATGGTCGATATGTGAAGCAAAAGGCACTACAGAAGAGATGTCGCCACCTTTCGCAATAGATTTGGTCACGAAGATCGCCAGGTGCGCATTACGTGCGAAGTCACCTGAACCACCAATACCGTTCATCATTTTGGTACCGCAGACGTGAGTCGAGTTCACGTTACCGTAAATATCAAACTCAAGTGCCGTGTTGATACCGATAATACCTAAACGACGTACCAGTTCAGGATGGTTCGAAATTTCCTGTGGACGTAATACCAGTTTGTCTTTGTATTGTTCCAGGTTGTTAAATACTTTCTCGCCATATTTAGCAGACAGGGTAATCGAAGAACCTGAAGCAAACTTCATTTTGCCTGCATCAATCAATTCAAAGGTACAGTCTTGTAGTACTTCTGAGTACATGATCAAGTCTTCGAAGTTCGAATCTTTCAGACCGGTCAATACTGCGTTGGCAATTGAGCCAATCCCCGCCTGTAATGGACCTAAGTTTTTCGGTAGACGCTCTTCAGCCACTTCTTTTTCAAAGAAAGCGATCAAATGATTGGCGATGCTTTGCGTCTCATCATCTGGTGCAGTCACTGTAGATGGTGAGTCGTGCAAGTCATTGTTGAATACGATACCGACAATTTTTGCTGGATCAATATTGATCGCATGTGTCCCGATACGCTCATCCACTTGAGTCAAAGGAATCGCTTGACGCGTTGGACGGTATGACGGGATATAGATATCGTGTAAGCCTTCAAATGCCGGGCTTAAGTTGGTATTGATTTCTACAATTACTTTTTCAGCAAAGATTGCAAAGCTTGCAGAGTTACCTACAGATGTGGTTGGAATGATGCCGCCATCTTCAGTGATTGCAACCGCTTCAATGATCGCAACATCTGGTTTTTTCAGCTGTTGGTTACGCATTTGTTCAACAGTTTCAGACAAATGCTGGTCGATGAACATCACTTCGCCGTTGTTGATCGCCTTACGTAAAGTGTTGTCGACCTGGAACGGTAAACGACGTGCCAGTACGCCAGCTTCAGTCAGTTGTTTGTCTAGATCGTTTCCTAGTGATGCACCAGTAATTAACGTGATCTTTAATGGATTTGCTTTTGCTTGTTGAACTAAAGCTAAAGGAACCGCCTTCGCTTCACCCGCGCGAGTAAAGCCACTCATACCCACAGTCATGCCATCTTTGATGAATTCAGCCGCTTGTTCTGGACTGATGATTTTGTTGTGTAGGGAGGCTAAACGGATACGATCTAAAGACATTTTAACTCTCATTAATTCTTAAACTATGAGACGGATTGTACCGCTCAAAAAATGTATTGTGCATAGGTGTTAGGCTAAGGTCTAATTTTTTAGCTAAATGTAGGTATAATAAAAAATGATGATTTTTAAGTGATTGAATTAATGAAATATAAAATGAATTGTATAGAAAAACTACAAAATCATTTGCTCACTGACTGATCGTTTCTTAAAAGCGATCAGTCAGTGTTTGGCGGATTTTATCAAGTGTGGTGGCTGGGGGAGGCGTCTCTGGGTTAAGCTGATTCAAGGGGAGTGAGATGATGGCTTCAAGTCCGCCTTCAGGGCGATTATGAATGCGTAATTGACCTTGGTGAATATCGACAATCCGTTTCACAATGGCCAGTCCCAAGCCACTGCCTTGGACGGTTCGTGCTGAATTTCCCCGTACAAAAGGCTGCATCAGCGCTTCAATCTGGTCTTCCGGAATGCCTTCGCCATGATCTGCAACACAAATTAACAGCTGGTTTTCCTCGACATGTGCAGAGATTTCAATCGGTTCTGAACCATAGCGTTTTGAGTTATTGATCAGGTTGCCAATCAGTCTTTTTAGCGACATGCTGCGCGCCTGAATCAACGGTATTTCTTGCGGACTGAAACGGATATCGAGCGGTTTAAACTGCTTGACCAGTTCCTGAAGCAATACATTGACATTGGTGTCCTGTGGTTCTTCATCGGAACCATCGCGCATATAGGAAATGAACTGATCCAGAATCGCGTCCATATCTTCCACATCATAAATCAGACCTTCTTTGAGAAAGTCTTCATCGGGCATCATTTCGGCACTGAGACGAATCCGCGTTAAAGGCGTGCGCAAGTCATGTGAAATGCCGGCCAGCATGATGCGGCGTTCCCGCTCGGTCTGGTCCAAGGTATAAATCATCTGGTTAAAGGCATGATTGACCTGACGGATTTCCAGTGGGCCATGATTGGTGTCCAGATAGGGTGCTGAACCGATGCGGCTATAACTGTTGGCGGCATTCTGCAAGCGGCGTAAAGGACGGTTCAGCTGACGCACCAGGGTCAGGATAATAATACCGACAATAATCGGCGTGCCCAGTAACCAGCCCAGAATCAGCTCATTACTGTAATTGGCATAGGTCTTTAAAGGCTCTTGCACCCAGTGACCATTCATTTCAGGGGTCTGAATCCAGATGCGCGGGCTTGGTTTAAACTGGAAATAGACTGTGGCTTCTTCAATACGTAGTTCTTTGGCCAGCTTGGTTTCGATCTGCCGGGTAAAAAATTCTGCAATCACTTTTTCCCGAACAGTGGGATACTCTGCCGGATTGGTCACATATTCAATACCAACGCGGTTTTTTAACCAGGTATCAATATCGACTTCCTGCTGTTTATGATACAGGCGTAGATCGGGATTATTGAGAATTTCCAGTTCCATGGCCAGATAGCGCGCATGTTGCTGGATTTCAGGTAAAAATAAGGTACGCCAGAAGAACCACAAAGACATGAACAGGCTGAAACAGACCACAAAGACCACCAGAACTGTGGTACGCATGGCGGCAGAACGTGGTTTGATCTTATCAAGAAAGCGTTCCCCACGGGTGCGTTTTTTTTCTGAGTAGGTAACAAAATCGGTAAATTTTTGTGGGTCGATGGGGTCGAGTTTCACACTGCGTCCTTTTGCTCAAAAGGGGAGGCTTCCCCCGTAGTTGGATACACGTTAAGGTCATCCGCAACTGTTTGAGGCAAGACTTAAGATGATCAATGATGTTTCTGCGAGAGAATTGCTTGAATGACGGAGGTTGTCGAGTTTTGCGGATGACAATGGTTTTGCTTACTTTTGTCGAAACAAAAGTAAGGCGAACCGCAGGTTAAACCCTATAAATGAGCTTAAACCATCAGACTCCGTCATGAATCAAGGTATTAATTTACTCCGCACCATCTGGAACAAACACATAACCCACACCCCAAACGGTCTGGATATAACGCGCACGCGCCGGATTTTCTTCAACCAGACGGCGTAAACGTGACACCTGAACATCAATCGAACGTTCCATGGCACCCCATTCACGACCACGTGCCAGATTCATCAGCTTGTCACGGGTGAGCGGTTCGCGTGGATGCTGAACCAGAGCTTTCAATACCGCAAACTCACCTGTGGTTAAAGTCACGACTTGACCTTCACGGGTCAATGTACGGGTTGATAAATCCAGTGACCAGGGGCCAAATGAGACCACTTCCATTTGCTGGCTCGGTGCGCCCGGTACTTCACGCACTTGACGACGCAATACCGCACGAATACGCGCCAGCAATTCATTCGGATTAAACGGTTTAGGCAGGTAATCGTCCGCACCGGCTTCAAGCCCTGCAATACGGTCAGAATCGCTGCCGCGCGCGGTCAGCATAATAATGGGCGTATCGATATTGGATTGGCGTAAACGACGACAGATACTTAAACCATCTTCAACCGGAAGCATAAAGTCGAGCACGATCAGAGAAAACAGTTCCCGCTGTAAAAGTCGATCCATCTGCGTGGCATCGTGTGCAGTTTTCACCACAAAGCCTTTATCTTCGAGGAAACGCTGTAACAGGGTACGCAGACGAACATCATCATCAACAACCAAGATGCGTTCGACTCGGTCTGTGTCGCTATGTACGGCATCGGCTTTTTCAGCAGGTACAACTAAACTCATGAGATGCTCCTTTATTCTTTATTATCGTCATAAACAAAAAATGAAATATGCTTTGAGTATACGATTCATTGATATTAATTGACTATGCTCTAAAGCACCAAATATTGCAGTTAAAATCAAGACATAGATACCAAATATATACATCTAAATGGACAAAAAATATGATTTGCAGCGAGATAAAAAGCAAACTTCATGCAAACTATATTCAGAAAAGCTGAAAACTGTTGCACTTCATAATATAAAGTTAAGACAAATTAATAAAAACAATGGTGGATTTTATAGGCCTGGTCTTTATAATCATGCCATTTAGTACTTATCCTTGTGGGATCAAACACGATGACTGACTTAGTTCAGCAGTTGGCAAAAGAACTTGCCGTACGTCCAAACCAAGTTGAAGCTGCCATCAAGCTTATTGATGAGGGTGCCAGTGTTCCTTTTATTGCACGTTACCGTAAAGAAGTAACGCAAGGCTTAGACGATACGCAATTACGTCAACTCGATACGCGTCTATCATACTTGCGTGATTTGTATGAGCGCCGTGACAAGGTGATTGAATCACTCAAAGAACAAGATAAATTGTCTGATGACTTATTGGCGCGCGTGAATGCAGCGGAAACCAAAAATGCATTGGAAGAAATTTACGCGCCGTACCGTCCAAAACGTACCAGCAAATCATTCAAGGCCAAAGAAGCCGGTTTAGGCCCGATTGCCGAGAAAATCTTTGCTGAAGCAGTGGATCCAGCAGAAGCGCTGGCCGGTTTCAGCCATGAAGATTATCCGGATACACAAAGCCAGCTTGATGCAATCCAGCACATCCTGATTGATGACTGGGCGCAAAATATTGCACTGACCACTGAACTGAAAGCTACTTTTGCCAAAACTGCAGTGCTGAAAAGTTTAGTTGCGAGTGAAGAGAAAAAAGAAGTTGGCAAAAAATTCCGCGATTATTTCGATTTCTCTGAAAACCTGAACAAAGTGCCGTCACATCGTTTACTGGCGATGCTGCGTGGCCGTCAAGAAAACGTCTTGGGCCTGAAGGTTGATGGCGAGGATGCTGCACCATTGGCGCGCATTGAGACTGAATACAATTTAGAAACGATTCAGCCGCAAGCCCGTCAGGATTTCCTGAAGCAAACTGCAAAACTGTTCTGGCTCGGCAAAGTTCGTCCAAGCATTGAACATTCATTGCTGACTGAAAAACGTCTGGCTGCTGAAACAGAAGCCATGAACGTATTTGCAGAAAACTTGCGTCATTTACTGCTTTCTGCTCCTGCAGGCGCGCGCACCACTCTGGGCGTTGACCCGGGTATCCGTACCGGTGTGAAACTGGCTGTGGTGAATGCATCGGGTGATGTGCTGGCACACAGC